>CEWR01011953.1_pt1 | contig 20953 bp, 16 predicted proteins | sample 356321 | NCBI WGS metagenome assembly CEWR01 (sample SAMEA2621551, study PRJEB7988) | marine metagenome | biome: marine biome (ENVO:00000447); feature: mesopelagic zone (ENVO:00000213); material: "saline water (ENVO:00002010), including plankton (ENVO:xxxxxxxx)" | depth 790 m
ATAGGTAACATTTCCTGAAGATGTACCAGAAACAATTAATGAACCTCCTGCAGTGATGTTTATACCATCTGGTTCTGCAATTGTTAAATCATTACTTACAGCTCCAGTTGTTGCTCCAATAATTGGTGCAGTAGCAACATCTGCTATTGAAACATTACTTGAAACTATAGGTATACCATTACTCCAATTTGCTATTGTAGCCCAATTTGAACTATCACTTCCATCCCAAACTGTTGTTATTGGTGCAATTCCAAAACCTGCTAAACCCCCAGGTACAGTAGAAGGTGTAGTACTTACAGTTACAAATCTTGTACTTGGATCAGTCCAACCATCAGTATCTCCGGTATTAAGCCCACCACCTGCAGTATCTGTTTCGTCTATTAAGCGAATATTTTGGTTTTTTGTGCTAACTCCACCTCCATTCCAATGTGAACCAGGGTCAACTCCAGCAACACCAAACATATCAGTTATTGTACCACCATATTTCACAACTAATGCATCATCTCCATTAAAAGTAAACGATTTATCAACATAAATAACAGAGGTTAAACCTTCATCAGTTAAATATGTTCCCATGCCTGAGGTACCTATAACCATAACAGTATTAGGAGCTAAAGTGCCAGTTGTTATTGTGACATCTGCTGAAGGAGAAGCACCATTTGTTCCTTTTTCAACAACTAAATTGTTTGCTGAAAAATCAAGAGTACTTGCTGTATTATTCCAAACTTCTATTCCTTTAGGAGTAGTTCCACTATTAGTCTCTATATATTGGCTTATAATTTGTCCATTCATATTAAATGAAAAGACAGTCATTAAAGCAAATAAGGAAATTTTTAAAAAGTTTTTTTGTTTCATGTTATTTTTTTTTAGATTTTGAAGGTACTAAAAAAAAAGCGAAAGAGAAGAAAGGTGTATTTATTTACAATATGATAACCTTAAATAAAATAAAATTAATTTTTACGCCAAAAGAAAGATGTAAATAAAATTAGAACGGTAAACAATTCTAAACGTCCGATTAACATTAAAAAAGAACAAAACCATTTTGCAGTTGCTGATAAATGCGAAAAATTATCTACAGGACTTACAGAGCCTAGTGCTGGACCAATATTACCAAGAGAGGAAGCTGCTGCACCTAAAGCTGACATGAAATCTAATCCTAAAAAGGTTAATATTACGGATGAAATCATGAAAATAAGCATATAAATAATAAAGAAAGAAAGTATGTTAGAAACAATAGTAGGGCTTATAGACTTACCATCATATCTTACAGGGATTATGGCATTTGGGTGCAATGCTTTTTTAAACTCTAAAAAACTATTCTTTAACATAACAATATGTCTTACTACTTTTACGCCTCCACTTGTAGAACCTGCAGAACCCCCTGTAAAAAAGAGCGCAAAGAAAATGCCAGTAACAAAAAAGCTCCACATGGTAAAATCAGCAGTAACAAAACCTGTGGTCGTAATTACTGAGGTGACCATAAATAGCGAATGTCTTATTGCACTTTCTGCTTCACCAAAAACTTTTGGATGTGCAATTGTAGTATGCAAATTTGGATCTTGATAAAAGTAAATTAAAATGGTTACAATAGCAGAAACTCCAATAATTCCGAATAAATAATATTTAAATTCTTCACTCTGAAATACTTTCTGAATTTTTCCTTTTAACGCGAAATAGGTCAATACAAAGTTGGTACCTGCGATTAGCATAAAAAAGATAATGATATATTGCACAAACGGTAAGTTGTTATAAAAAGCAATACTATTATTTTTGGTAGAAAAACCTCCAGTACTTACGGTCGCCATTGCATGGTTTATAGCATCAAACCAGGTCATGCCTGCAACTTTTAATAAAAAGAATTCAGCAAAAGTTAGGAGTACATAAATTAAATACAATCGTTTTGCAGTGTCTGTAATTCTTGGATGTAATTTATCTGCAGAGGGTCCAGGAGCTTCAGCCATAAAAAGCTGCATTCCTCCGATTCCTAAGAGCGGTAATATTGCAATTGTAAGCACTATAATTCCCATTCCGCCAATCCAGTGTGTAGCACTTCTCCAAAAAAGAATTCCTTTTGGCATCGACTCTATGTCTGTTAAGATAGAGGATCCTGTGGTTGAATATCCAGAAATAGTTTCAAAAAAAGCATCTGTAATATTAGGTATTGCACCAGATAATAAATAAGGAAGCATTCCTGTAAAAGAAAGCGTTAGCCAACCTAAAGTAACAATTAGATATCCTTCTTTTTTTTGAATATTTGTGCTTTTAGGCTTGTTGAAAAAGAAGAGGATTAGTCCTATAAATACAGTAATAATTCCTGCATTTAAAATTCCATTAGCTTGGCTTTCATCATTAAAATAACTAAAAGGAAAAGCAATAAACATAAACAATCCATTTAGAATTGCTGTAATGCCTAAAAAGCGATAAATTATTTTGAGGTTTAAAGCTACCATTCTAATTAAATAAATGCTCTACTGCTGTTATTGCTTCGGGTAAACAGAAAACGATTACCTTATCTCCACTTTGTATTTGGATGTCACCGTAAGACATTAATGCCTTACCGTCTCTAATAATTCCTCCAAAAAGTGCTTCTCTAGGAACACGTAAATCTTTAATTGGTTTTTTGGTAACCTTTGCATTTGGTTGCACTTCAAACTCAAAAACCTCTGCATCAATATTATGAAGATTGGCTAATTCTAAAACGCCACCTTTTCTAATATGTTTAAAAATATTACTGGCTGCAATTAATTTTTTATTGATCAAAGATTGAATTCCAATAGTTTGAGATATATCAATATAATCCATGTTCTCTACCAAAGCAATTGTCTTTTTTACACCTTTAGACTTTGCAACTAAACAAGACATAATATTAGTTTCAGAATTACCAGTAACAGCAATAAAAGCATCTGTTTCTCTAATATTTTCTTCTTCTAATAATTCTAAATCTCTACCATCACCATTTATCACCAAAGTATTGGTTAAGGTTTCTGCAAGTGTTTCTGCTCTTTCTTTGTTTTTTTCAATCAGTTTTACTTTAAAATTATCCTCACAAAGATTTCTTGCTGTTTTTTCGCCAATGCTACTTCCACCAAGAATTATTACATTTTTAATATTAAATTGCTTTTCTCCAATAATTGGATATAAGTCTTTCATGCTATAATTAGGAACAGAAAAATAAACCTGATCATCTAATTGATACGTAGTATCTCCTCTAGGAATAATCGTTTGAGAAACGTTTTCTCTTTTAATCGCTATCGTTATAAAATCTACATTAGCAAACTTCTTTTTTGCTTCTTTAACAGTTAAATTTACTAAAGGCGATTTGTAGCTAAGTGTAGTTCCCATCACATTAAATAATCCGCTTTCAAATTCTACGGTGTCATTAAATGAAGATTGATTTAGCAGCATTTTTATTTCATTAGCAGCTAATTCTTGAGGAGAAATCATAAAATCTAATCCAAATTTTTTGAAATCAACTTCACAGTCATTTAAAAACTCGGGATTGTCTATTCTAGCAATTGTTTTTTTGGCTCCTAAAGATTTACCAATAACAGAAATCGTAAAATTAGTATTCTGACTATCTGTAACAGCTATTAATAAATCAGCAGAATCGATACCAATTTCTTTTAAAAGTTTTATGGAAGTTGCATCTCCTTTTTTCGTAATTACATCTAAATGACTGTTTAAGTAATTTAACTTTTCACCATCAAAGTCTATGATGTAAGTATCTTGAGATTCGTAAGAAAGTAGCTTCGCTAAATGAAACCCAACATCCCCAGCACCAGCTATAATAATTTTCATATTTGAAATATAGAAATAATTTACAAATATACAAAAGTCTATAAACTCTTTTTTAAAAAGGGGTTTTCTTTTTTGATGAATTTAAGTTGTTGATTTTGTGGGTTAAAGAATAAAGATATAAGACGATATGTATTTTAAATTACATTATTTCATTAATATGTACAAGGTGTTTACATAAATTTTGATCTATTAAAATTATAATATTTTAAAATTCGTGTTGTGATAGTTTTGTTCTAACCGCTTCCAATTTCCAATGTTGTATTTTTATAAAAAAAATTGAAAAATGGAAAAGTTAACCATCAAATCTTGGGCGCTAGATGATCGGCCCAGAGAAAAATTGTTGGCAAAAGGTAAAGTAACACTTTCTGATGCCGAGTTGATTGCGATACTTATTGGTTCTGGTAACAGACAAGAAAGTGCCGTTGCATTATCAAAAAGAATTTTACTCTCTGTAGATGGAAATATAAATGAACTTGCAAAGTTATCCGTAGAAAAACTAACAACCTTTAAAGGTATTGGAGAAGCCAAAGCGATTTCTATTATTACGGCTCTCGAATTAGGTAAAAGACGACAATTAGAAACAGCCTTAGAAAAACCAAAAATCACAAGTAGTAAAGCTGTTGCTAATATAATGCAGTCGATTATTGGCGATTTAGAACATGAAGAATTTTGGGTGCTTTTTTTAAACAACTCCAACAAAGTATTATCAAAAAAACAAATAAGCAAAGGAGGTCTAACAGCCACAATTGTAGATGTAAGATTGTTGTTTAAAAGAGCATTAGAATTAGCATCAGTTGCAATAATTGTTTGTCATAATCATCCTTCAGGAAAATTAGAACCAAGTAATGCAGACAAACAATTAACTCAGAAAATTAAGCAAGCGGGCATTACTTTAGATATTAAACTCTTAGATCATTTAATAATTACCGAAAAAGCGTATTTTAGCTTTGCCGATAAAGGGTTAATATAGTTTTAGTGAATCTAATATTAATGAAACAGTCTTGTTTATTTCTATTTATTGAAACTCCTAACCGATTACTGAATTCTGCCCACTAAAGAAAAATGATATTAATTTATACACATAAAATCACCCCTAGAGTACGTTATGTTTTTAAGCATGTTCTTACAAGGATTTTATTGATTCCTGTTGATTTTACTTCAAAAGTAGAAGAATTTGTTGCTCATAATGGTCCGAAATTATCTTATACAAAAGCTTCTTTAGGAAATGAATTTTTTATAAAAAGTAACGATTTATTATTTGAACAAGGTGTAAACGATACCGATTTAAATATTCAAAAATGGGAGGATGTTCCTTGTTTTTTTTCTACTAATGTAAAGTCTGCAATTCCTTTTGATATTTTTGCAGCAAGTTTCTATTTAATTTCTAGGTATGAAGAATACTTGCCGCATGTAAAAGATGTTCATGGACGTTTTACAGCAGAACAAAGTATAGCCTTTAAATTTGGTTTTTTAGAAAAACCAGTAGTCGATATTTGGGCGTATAAGTTTCTAAGCATTCTAAAAGAAAAATTTCCTGATTACAATTACAAAACACGAGCATACAACTACATTTCTACCATAGATATAGACAATGCTTTTGCCTACAAACATAAAAACTTGGTAAGAAGTATTGGAGGGTTTTTTAATGATCTACTAAAATTTAGATTGTTAGAAACTTGGAATCGTTTTGCTGTTATTTGGAATTTAAAAAAAGATCCTTTTGATACTTTTGATAAACTTTTAAGATTTAAAAAAGGATACAATGTAAAAACTATTTTTTTCTTTTTAATTGGCGATTATTCAACTTTTGATACCAATGTTTCTGCATCAAAAACTAAATATAAGTTACTGATAAAAGAAATGGTAGACTATGCAAGAGTTGGTTTGCATCCTTCTTATTTTACGATGCAAAACGCCGCACTTTTAAAGAAAGAAAAAGAACGTTTAGAAGACATTACAAATATGCCCGTAACCAGGTCAAGACAACATTATTTGCGTTTTTCATTACCAGAAACCTATCAAAATTTAATAGATTTAGAAGTAGATGAAGATTATTCAATGGGCTATGCAAGCAATGTTGGTTTTAGAGCAAGTACTTGCACACCTTTTTATTTTTATGACCTAGATTTTGAGATTCAAACACCGTTAAAAATATTTCCTTTTGCTTTGATGGATACTACTTTAAATGATTATATGAAGTTAACCCCAAAACAATCTTTAGGAAGGATTAGAGACTTAAAGAACGAAGTAAAAGCTGTAGAGGGTACTTTTATAACTTTGTTTCATAATGAGAGTTTAAGCAACTATTTACGTTGGAAAGGTTGGAGACGTTTATATGAATCAATGTTAAAAATAGCGACTTCTTAAATGATTAACTATATAAAAAGAAAAGATTTAGAGGTTGATAAGTATGATGCTTGTATAGAACATGCTGTGCAATCTAGGATTTATGCTTTTTCTTGGTATTTAGATATTGTTGCAGATAATTGGGATGTTTTAGTGTTGGATGATTATAAAGCTGTGATGCCAATTCCTTGGAGGCAAAAGTATTTAATTAAATATGTATATCCACCTTTTTGGACATTACAATTAGGTGTTTTTTCTTTGGATGAAGATATCAAAATAGATAGTTTTATACAACCACTTTTTACAAATTTTAGTTATTTAGAATTAAGAATGAATACTCGAAATGTATTTGAAGATGTTTCTATTAATAGCCAAAAGAAACAAATGCAAATACTGCCTTTAAAAGAAAATTATGAGGAAATTTTCAGTAATTATAGAAGAGATAGAAAAAAAGATTTAAAGAAAGCAGAACATTACAGTTTAATAGAAAAATGGAATGACAACCCAAGGGAATTGATTAAGCTTATAAAAGACAATGTTGGTAAAAGAATAAAAGATTATAAAGTAAAAGATTATAATTGTTTATTAAAATTAATAGACATATGCATTCAAAAAAATGTAGGAGAAGTGTTGTCAATTTATGATAAAAAAAATCAACTTGTTGCATCTGTATTTTTGTTAAAACATAAAAGATCAGTTACAAAGATGGTTTCTTCTACTAATTTTAAAAACAGAAAAAATGGTGCAAATACTTTTATGATTGATAGAATCATATACAGATATCACAAGAAATTTAAAATTTTTGACTTTGGAGGTTCGTCAATAAAAAATATTGCAAGTTTCTCTAAAAGTTTTAATGCTATTGATGAAGAATATGATCTGTTAAAACAGAATAATTTACCAACGATATTGAAATTTTTTAAATCTTAATTTTTTAAAATTATGCTAACTAATATTAACCTTATTTGTCTTTTATTTTTATGCAATTAAAAGAATATTTCTTTAAAATTAGGTTTTTATACCTGTTTTTACCAGTTAAATTTTTAATGAAGCTAGCAAAAAAGAAAGTGATTTTCCCATTTTATCATTTTGTTTCAAAAGAAGAAGTAAATTTGGTTAATAATTTATACAAACCAAAAACTGTTAAGGAATTTGTTGAGGATATAAAATTTTTCAAAAACCACTTTTATGCTCTTTCAGTAAAAGATTTTGTTAATAAAGATTTTAAGGAAAGTGAATTTGCTTTTTTTCTTTCTTTTGACGATGGTTTATCTAATTTTTTTCATATTGTAGAGCCAATTCTTTCAAAAGAAAAAATAAGTGCGATTAATTTTTTAAATTCAAGTTTTATAGATAATAAAGGACTCTTTTACAGATATAAAGTTAATTTGTTAATTGAATTTATATCAATTTTTAAAATTACAAAACGGCAGAAAAAAGAGATTTCTTTATTATTAAATTTAAATTTTAACAAAAAAATAATTTTTTTTTTAAAAAATGCAACGATTAATGATGATAAAGAATTAGATAAGCTTGCTGAGGTTTTAGGAGTTTCATTTGATGATTTTTTAAAAAATGAAGCACCTTATTTAACAAAAAGTCAAATTAAAATCTTAATAGATAAAGGTTTCTATTTTGGGGCCCATAGTAAAAATCATCCTAGATATTCTTTAATGAATATTAATAATCAGCTTAAAGAAACTTTAGAAAGTGTAAATGAAGTTAAAGAGCAATTTAACCTGAGAAAAGGTTACTTTTCTTTCCCTTTTTCAGATGATGGTGTAACAGAAGAGTTTTTTAAAAAAATAATGAAAGAAGAGGTTATCAGTTTTGGTTCTTCTGGGTTAAAAGATGAGGATAACGGCACACATTTTCAAAGAATTCCAATGGAATATAATTCTGTTTATTCAGCAGAAACCATTATTAAAGGTGAATTAGTTTATTATATTTTGAAAAGAATTCTTGGAAAGCATAAATCAATAAGAAAAAGGAATTAGACTTATTTAGGTTTTAGAATTTAAAAATACATTAAATTTAACAGGTGGTTTTTTCTTAAAACATAAAAATAAAGTAACACAATTAGTTTGTGCGTCAGATGTTTCTAATAGAAAAAATGGGGTTCATACTTTTTTTAATGATCGTGCTATTTTTAAATACCAGCCACATTTTAGCTTTTATAACTTTGGGGGTTCATCAATGAAAAATATTGCAAATTATTATACTAGCTTTGGAGCTACTACAGAAGAATATCAACAAATAAAATATAATAATTTACCTTTTTTATTAAAGCTTTTTAAGAAGCATTAACCTTAAGGCTTACCTTAAATACTTTCTTGGGTTTTAATGGAAAGTCAGGTGCTGTGGTTTTTAATTCTTTATTTATATAAATAGCACACATTGTATTAGATACGTGATATAGATTGTCTTTAAAATGTTCAGGAATTCCGTCTAAAATTCCAGCCAAAATTTCACTTCTTACTTTCTCTGGATTATAGGCATAATCATGCCAAACTACAACAGCGTTTTCTTTTAAAAGGTGTTTAAACACCTTCTCTGTATCATTCTTCACGTAGTCATATTCATGATTTCCATCAATAAAAATAACATCAAATTTTTTGTTTAAACTTTTATAGTCGTACGTAAGGGAGTCGCCAAATAGATGTGTAATATTTTCTTTTCCTTTAGAGAAAAAACCATGTAAATCAGCATATTTTTTAGGCATTCCTAAATCAGAAATTTCTTGTTTAGAAAGGTTTAATGTGAAACATTCTTTTGCCACTTCAGCAACATTTATGACACTTTCTCCTCGCCAAGTTCCTATTTCAAAATAATTACAGTTTGGAGTTTTAGCGCATAATCCTTTTAATAGCATAATGTCTGTAGGTAAAGAACCACCACCTAAAAAAGAAAAAGTATTTAAAGTTTCATTAAAATCAGGAATTAAGTCCTCTAAAGCTACAATGGGCAACCTAGTTTTTTTTGGGTGTTTCTTTAGTAAATATCCATCCCATTTTTCATCACTTCCAGTAATCAGGTTTATTAAACTAGGCTTTTTAGAAAGTAATTTTAATGCTAAAAATATTTTTTTAAACTTATTCATTGATCAACATTTTTTTGTACAAATATAAAAACCATATGCAAGAAAATATACCAGTAAACCACATTAATAGTGCAGAGGTAATTGCTGCACCTTTTATTCCATAAATAGGAATTAAATAAAAATTACTAATAACATTTAAAACCAGTGCGATCACCATTATATAGGAGTTAATTTCAATTTTACCTATAGAACAAAGTAGATTCCCAAATAATCCTCTAAAAATAAGAATACCACTAATGCCAAAAATTAATATTAAAAAACTTTCTGAATAGATTGCAAAATCTTCACTAAAAATAGTTAAAATTTCTTTAGAAAAGAAAAAGGAAAATCCACAAATGATGATACTGATTAAAAAAAACAAAGACATGTAACTTTTTATATAATTAAAAATGTACTCTTTATTTTTAATTTTTTCTGTGAAGAAAACAAAGTCTGTTGTAATAAAAGCTTTAGAGATAAACAATAAGCTTATAGGTATTAGTGAAACATATTTATAGGCCGTAACCATTTCTGAATTTTCCATTAAATGCCCAATTAATAAAATATCGATAATTAGAAGTAGGTTCGTAACTACACTTGTAATGCCAGAATAAAAGCCATACCTCCAGAAAGAAAAGTCAATAATTTTTAATTTTTTTGTAATAGAAAAATTAATGTTCAATTTTTTAAAAAACAATAATGACGTTAAAGTTGGCGCAATTATTATGGCAAAAATATACCCTTTTTCTTGAAAAAGGTAACTAAAAACTAAAACAGCAATAACCAAAATTAAATTGTAGGTAATATCAGTTTCAGAGAACCTTTTGTTGTTATGTTTTAATCTAAATTGAATTTGTATAGTGCTTAATATAAATAAAGGAATTAAAACAAAAGACAATAAAGTTAGATAGTTCCTGGTATTTTCAAATTTAAAAGGAAATACATATCCAAAAACAATAATTACAGAAATTATAAAAAAGGTGGCTATGGTTCCTTTTTTTAAAACATAAATAAATAAATTATTTTTGTCCTCATCAGTCTCTAGTAATGCTCCATATCGAACTAAACTTTGATGTAACCCAAGACCTCCAAAAGGGACTAAAAAGGCGATTATGCTATATGCAAAAAGTACTACACCTAATTCTTTATTTGGAATCAATTGCAGAGCTAACCATGAGGCAAAAAAAGATAAACATCTAGATATAATAGTTGCTATAAAAACATAACTACCAGATCTACTTATAAAATCTTGTATGTAATTTTTAATTTTTTTCAGAGTGATTCGTTTAGAGCAGAATTATATAATTCTGAGAATTGATTGGCAATCGTTATTGTAGAAAAATTATTTTCTACATACTGGTGCATTTTTTCTTTATCCGTTTTAAAATTGCTGTAAACTTCTATTGTTTTATATAGTAATGCATCTTCATCTTTTGCGTCTATTAAAAAACCAAAATCTTCAGGAAAATACTCATTAATTCCTCCAACATTTGTAGAAATAACAGGAACTCCACAAGAGAAAGCTTCTAAAATTACACAAGGTAGATTTTCGTAATTACTAAATAAAACAAATAGATTACTTTCTTTTAAATTGTTCGCTATTTCTTTATGCGGCACATGATCTATAAAAATTGTTTTTTCTAAACTAACACCTAACTTTTTAGCAAAAGGAATATACATCTCGGCATCTTTACCTATAAATTTAAATTTAAAATCACCAATTTTGCTTTCTAATTTTTTGATAAACCTTATAATTCCTTCAATGTTTTTATGGTTATTAACCATGTTAGATATATGCGTAATTGTAAAAATAGTTGCGGTTTTATGTGTAGGAATAAATACTTTAGTATCTACAACATTTGGCACTCTGTGATACTTGCCTTTCAATCCCAGTTTTTGCATAGATTTTTTTAAATCGTTAGAAACAGGGCACACAAAACTTGCATTTCTAGTTATAATTAAAGAAATAATTTTTTGGAAGAATGTAATATATTTTGATTGAGGATAGTGATAACCCGTAAAATGCTCAGAAATGATGTATGGTTTTTTTTTAAACCATTTTAAATACAAACTAAAAATTCCAAAAGGAAATATTTCATTTAGGTGAACTATATCTATGGATTTAAATTTTAGTAACAAGACTTTAAAAGCTTTTATAAAAAAAAATATCTTTTTTAAAGGATTATTAGAATACTTAATATAAGCGATATGAGTTTCTATACCGTTAACTTTCTCACTCGTATAGTCAATGTTTTTTTTTGTTTTCTTATCCGTAATAATATGGATTACTGTTACTTTATGAATTAAAGAAACAGCTTCAGCATGTCTTTGGATAAAATCTCCATTGTTTGGTAAAACTTTTGAAGGATACCAGCCACATAAAAATAAAACATTAAGTTTAGTACTCAAGAAAGTTAATTTAGTTATCACAAATATAACGTAGAATAGCCTTTTTTAGTATTAAAATACATACTTTTAACTCATGGATATACAACACGTCTTTTTTGATTTAGATCATACTTTATGGGACTTTGAAAAGAACTCAGATTTAGCGTTTAAAAAAGTATTTGGCAAACAAAATATTACAATTGATTTAAATAGTTTTTTAAAGGTTTACAAACCTTTAAATCTGCAATATTGGAAATTGTACAGAGAAGAGAAAATATCAAAAGACGAATTAAGATATGGAAGGCTAAAAAACACTTTTGATGCTATAAATTACTCTATTTCAGATGATTTAATTGATATTATTGCAGTTGAGTATATAGATTCTTTACCAGATTTTAATCATTTATTTGAATATACTTTTGAAATTTTAGAGTACTTAAAAGATAAATATCAATTGCATATAATTACAAACGGATTTGAAGAAATTCAAATTAAAAAAATGGAATCTTCCAATATTCTTCATTATTTTAATTCAGTAATTACTTCAGAATCGGTTGGTGTTAAAAAACCAAATCCTAGAGTTTTTTACCATGCATTAGAGGTCGCTAAAGCCAAAAAAGAAAATTCTATTATGATTGGTGATAACTTAGAAGCTGATGTTTTAGGAGCAATAAATATTGGTATGCAAGCTATACATTGCAATTTTGAACAAGAAATCATTGCGGATTTAAATATTATAAGTGTAGCATCACTTTTAGAATTAAAACAATATCTTTAATTAGATTTGCATAAAAATTACAACTGAAGATATTTTATGAAACTTTATAATAAAATAAGCATAATATTATGCCTTTTCGTACTTACCTCATGTTACGAAAGTTTAGATTTTAAACAGTTAGATAATGTTATTTTAAAACCAATTTTTACATCAGCATTAACCTATTTTAATGTAGCTCCTTTCCGATTTTTTGATTCAGCAGGTGTTCAACAAAATAGTATTTCTGATATTACTAATATTGATGGACTTCAAAATGTGTTTAATGAAGAATACTTAGTTAAGCTTGATTTTAATGCAGAAATAAAAAATGAATTAGATCGAGGTGTAACTTTTATTGTAGAGTTTTTAAATAGTAATAGTACAGTTGTACATACTATTACGCCTATTGTTGTTGGTGCAGAAGTTTTAAATTACACGTATTTAGAAGAGGTTGAAATTGTTTTTAATTCGGGTATTCTAGATTCAAACAAAGTTAGAATTACAGCAGAGTTAGAAAATACAGGTACTCCATTGGATATCAATGATACTAGAGAGTTTGTTTTTAAATCTTCAGTGACTTTATACATTGAATCAAGCTTTTAAGATGAAGAAATTCTTATTTTTTTTACTGATTTTATCAGCCGCTAAAGTTACTTCACAAAATAAACAAGTATTATTTAATTTTGCAGAATTACCACAATCGTTACTTCTAAATCCTGGAACAGAAACCAATTACAAGTTTCATTTTGGAGTGCCATTATTGTCTTCTTTTTCTATGGAATTTGGTTCTTCTGGTGCTGTTTTAACCGATGTATTTGCGCTAGACCATAAAGATATTAATGATAAAATTTCTACGGTTTTAAATGCATTATCGACAAGAGACTTTGTAAAATTAAATTCACAAATAGAAATTATTAGTGGAGGTTTTAGGCTTGACAGTAGAACTTATATCAGCTTTGGTATTTATGACGAAATAGATGTGATTAGTTATTATCCAAAAGATGTATTTACTTTAGTTAATGAAGGAAATAATGCGCATTTAAATAAAAGTTTTAGTGCATCTCAAATACGTTATAAACTAGACGTTTTAGGGGTTATTCATGCAGGGATTTCAAGAAAAGTAAGTGATCAATTAACTTTAGGAGGAAGGTTTAAAATTTATTCTTCTGCCTTAAATATGGAGTCTTCTAACAATACAGGTACTTTTACAACCGTCTTAGGTAGAGATAATATTTACAAACATTATTTAAATAATATAAATATTACTGCGAGAACATCGGGTTTATTTAATAGTGACGATGAGTTAATAGATAACCCAAATTCGTATTTAAACAATACCCTTTTTGGAGATAATTTAGGTATCGGGTTTGATTTCGGTTTAACGTATCATATTTCTCCACAATTAGAATTTTCTGGAAGTATTTTAGATTTAGGCTTTATTAATCATACCAAAAATATCAAAAATACAACCGCAAAAGGTAGTTTTATTTTTGAAGGAGTTAATTTTCAATACGATTCAGATAATCCAATAAGTTATTGGGGGCAAATAGATGGGCAATTTAAAGAACAACTGCCTACAGATGAAAATCAAGAATCTTATACATCTTGGAGGCCAACAAAATTAAATATTGCTTTAAAGTATAGTTTTGGAGAAAGAAGAAGCAAAATTTGTTATGATAATACCTATAAAGACTTTTATACGGATGCTATAGGTGCTCAAATTTATAGCGTGTTTAGACCTTTAAGTCCGCAATTAGCATTAACGGCTTTCTATCAAAAATCATTAACAAATAAAGTTCAGACAAAAGTAACGTATACTGTTGATGACTTTTCGTATGCCAATATAGGAGCAGGGTTTTCTGCACAATTAGGCAAGGTAAACTTATATGGTATGTTAGATAATATTTTAGAGTACAGGAATTTGTCCTCTGCTAATAGTATATCTTTACAATTAGGAATCAATGTAATATTTAATTAAAATGTTCAAAGAAATAAGCTTTTTTATAGTACTTTTTATAACTACTTCTGTTTTTAGTCAACAATCGAAACTAGATAAGTATCAATATATAATTGTACCAGATAAATTTGACTTTGTGAGGTCTACAGATCAATATAAAACAAGTTCATTAACAAAGTTTTTATTAAAAAAGAAAGGTTTCAAAGTTTTCTTGAGCAGTGAAAAACTTCCTCAAGAACTCCAAAATAATAGATGTACTGCTTTATTGGTAAACATTAAAGATGAACCAGGTATGTTTACTACTAAGAGTTCAATCGAAATGATAGATTGTTATGGTGAAATTGTATACACTTCTAGCGTAGGGAAAAGTAAAGAAAAAGACTATCAAAAAGCATATCAAGAAGCTATTAGAGGTGCTTACGATTCTATGACTGACTTTAAGTATAGTTATAATCCTTCACTAGTAGTTGAAAAGAAAGAAAAAGAAGAAGTAACTCTAACCAAAAATATTTCTAATAAATTAGTTATACCTGACAAAATAGCTCCAGAAGTTGTTTTAATTCCTGAAATAAAAAAAGAAGATGAAACTGTTGAAATTATAACATCTAATGCTATTTATGTTTTATACGCTCAACCAATAAACAATGGGTTTCAACTAATTAATACAAAACCAGAAGTTGTTTTTTCAATCTTAAATACAAATCTTAAAGATGTTTTTATTATCAAAAATAGAAACGGAATTTTCTACAGACTAGGTGAGCATTGGGTTTCTGAATATTATGAAAATAATCAATTAATACAAAAAGAGTTTCAATTAAAATTCTAATAATTATACTTGCTTTTCCATTTATTTTTTAACGTTTCTTTAAACTGATTTTCTCTCAAATTATTTCCTGGTTCATATAATTTTGTTCCGGAAATTTCATCAGGTAAAAATTCTTGCGCTACAAAATTGTTAGCAAAATCATGAGAATATTTGTAGCTTTTACCGTAATCTAAATCTTTCATCAATTTAGTTGGCGCATTTCTTAAATGTAACGGAATTGATAAATCACCAGTTTTTTGTACTACATCCAATGCATTATTTATAGCTAAATACGAGGCGTTACTTTTTGGTGAATTGGCTAAATATACAGCACATTGACTTAAAATAATTCTAGATTCAGGGTTTCCAATTACAGAAACTGCTTGAAATGTATTATTCGCCAATATTAAAGCTGTAGGATTTGCATTTCCAATATCTTCAGACGCAGCAATTAGCAATCTACGAGCAATAAATTTAACATCTTCACCGCCTTCAATCATTCTTGCCAACCAATATACAGCACCATTAGGATCACTACCTCTTATCGATTTTATAAATGCAGAAACAATATCATAATGTTGCTCACCCGTTTTATCATATCGAACTGTGTTTTTTTGAACTTTTTCTAAGACTAAATCATTTGTAATTTCAATTTCATTTTCAGTTGAAACTAATAACTCAAAAATATTTAAGAGTTTCCGCGCATCTCCACTAGAAACTTGTAATAAGGCATCTGTTTCTTTTAATGTAATTTTTTTGGTTGATAAAATAGCGTCTTCTTTCATCGCTCTGTGTAAAAGAGCAATTAAATCGTTTTTATCAAATGAATTTAAAATATATACTTGGCATCGTGAAAGTAGGGCAGGAATCACTTCAAAACTTGGGTTTTCTGTAGTTGCACCAATTAAAGTTACCCAACCTTTTTCTACAGCACCTAATAATGAATCTTGCTGAGATTTACTAAATCGATGAATTTCATCAATAAATAAAATAGGATTTTTTGCTGTAAATAATCCCCCACTTTTTTTTGCTTTCTCGATAATCTCTCTCACATCTTTAACTCCAGAACTGATGGCGCTCAAAGTATAAAAAGGCCTTTTAGATTCTGTAGCAATAATATTCGCTAAAGTTGTTTTTCCAATTCCTGGAGGTCCCCATAAAATTAATGAAGGAATGACTCCTTGTTTAATTAAATTTGTTAAAACGCCACTTTTACCAACTAAGTGTTGCTGACTAATATAATCATCAAGGGTTTTAGGTCTAATTCTTTCTGCCAAAGGTTCATTCATAATGTAAAAATAATAAAGATTTATGACAGAAATTGCAAAATTAGTATTTGGTTAGATTTTTGTTACATTTATTAATAATGAATGATGAGAATACATTAAAATTATCGAAGTCAATTTTTCTAATTCCAATTGTATATGTAGTTTCAATATGGTTAATTTATTGGATTGAAATACAGTTTGGTCTTAATTTTAATAAATTTGGTGTTTATCCGAGAACTCTCGAGGGTTTTAGAGGTGTTTTTTTAACTCATTTTATTCACAGCAATACTAATCATGTTTTTAATAATTCAATTCCGTTATTCGTCCTTTTAAGCAGTCTTTTTTATTTTTATAAAGATATTGCTTACAAGGTTTTATTCTTTGGTGGCTTTTTAACTGGATGTTTAACCTGGTGTATCGCTAGAGAATCCTATCATATTGGAGCAAGTGGAGTTGTATACTTACTATTCAGTTTTATTTTTTTTAGTGGAATGATAAGAAAACATTTTAGATTAGTTGCTTTATCATTAGTTATTATTTTTTCTTACGGAAGTATGATTTGGTATGTTTTACCTATAAAGGAAGGGATGTCTTGGGAAGGACACTTATCTGGTTTTTTAATAGGATTGTTTTTTGCAATAATCTATAAGAATACAGGAATTGTAAAAGAGCAGCATCAATTCACAGAAACAGAATTTGATTCTTTATTTGATGAAAATGGTAATTTTGCTCCACCTAAAATAGAGGAGGAGCCTAGTGAAGAAAAAGTATAATTTTTTTGTTTTATGGATTAGTAACGACCATTCTCTGTCTTACAGTCTCATATAAAAAAGCACCACAAGCTACAGAAACATTTAAAGAAGCTATTTCGCCTAGTAGCGGTAGCTTTGCTTTATAGTCTACCATTTTTAATATAGAAGGGTTTACACCTTTATTCTCAGAACCCATAACAATAGCAATAGGTTGGTTCAAATTAATATCATAAACAGAATCTTCAGTTTTTTCAGTTGCAGCAACAGTTTTAATTTCTGATGCTTGCAATAAAAATAAAGCATCTTTTATGTGATCAACTTTACAAATTGGTATTTTAAAAGCAGCACCTGCAGAAGTTTTTATGGTTTCAGCATTTACTGGAGCGCTCCCGTTTTTTTGAATAATTATTCCGTTAACACCTGTGCATTCGGCAGTTCTTATAATTGCGCCAAAATTACGAACATCAGATAATTGATCTAGAAGTAGAAACAAAGGAACTTTATTACTTTCTAAGGTCTTTTCAATAAGTTCTTCTAAATCATAAAATTCAACGGGTGATATTTGAGCAACAGCACCTTGATGATTTCCGTTTTTAGACAAACGATTTAACTTTTCTATAGGTACAAGACTTGTAGCTATTTTCTTTTCCTTTATTAGTTTATCTAATTCATAATACAGGCTTCCTCTCAAGTCTTTTTGTAAGTATACTTTATTTATTGTAGAACCACTTTCGATAGCTTCTATAATCGCTCTTATCCCAAAAATATTTGTTGTTTCTTTTGCTTCAGTTATCATACCGCAAATGTAAGGTGTCTAATATTATAATGCTGTTTACAATCTAATTATTTTTAACGTTGTATTTATCTTTATCAATTTCTTCAGAGTTTAGTTCAAAAACCTCTGATTTCCCGTTATTATTTGCAATAACAGCTAAGGTTTTATTTAAACCCTTTTGATGAATCAATTGAACAGATTTAGCATTTCCGCTAAGGTATAATCCAGTAATTTCTGGGTTTAAAACGGTATAATTATCTTTTTGGTTTGATAGTAATACCAATGCAAATGGATTGTCTAACCTTGGCGTCTCTACTTCCGTGTTATATACGTTTCCAACGATAATAAGGTCTTCAAAACCATCTTTGTTAAAATCAAATGTATCTCCATCTAAAATAGGGATAGTTTGCGCCATATTTGGAAGCTCTATTTTTTTAAAGCTATTATTTCCTTCGTTTAAAAGTAATATGGATTTAAATTGATTTGCTTCACGACGATATGAAGTTAATATTTTCTCACCGTAAATATCTTGAAGATCTGAACTTGCAAATTCGTAAAAAGTTTTTATTTTCTTTGATATGAATGGCATTTGTTGCGTAGAGCATTCTTTACCTCTTAATGGTACATACCTACCTTCATACTTGTAGCTTAAGACAACATCGTGGGTATCATTATTATCGAAATCATCAGCATAGATTCGTAGTGGTTTTTCTTTACTTACTTTAAATTTAATATTTAAACCAATATTGCCAATTACATAATCTTTCAGTCCATCGTTATTGACGTCTGTTTCAGTAATACTATTCCACCAACCTTTTTCATCATCTAGTTTACTTTTAGAAGAAATATCTTTAAAAGTGCCTTTATCATTTAAAAAAAGACCAACATGTGTCCATTCGCCTACAGCGATAAAATCTTGCCACCCATCATTATTAAAATCTGTCGTAATAACTTTATTTACGATTCCAAAATTTTCAAATTCTGGAGCAATTGTTCTGGTTATATTTTTAAATTTTCCATTAACATTTTCATAAATAAGAGAAGGTTCGTGAAAAGGATATTTTTGTGGTTTAATTCTATTTCCTACAATAATATCAAGATCACCATCATTATCAAAATCTATCTTACTAACTGTTTTTCCACTAATTGTGTACTCTTTTATTTCTGCTGTTTTCTGCCTAGTAAAATTCCCTTTCCCATCATTTATATAGATACGGTCTTCTAAGCTTTTAGAACGTTCTGTAAATTCATTACCACCACTTACTATGTACAAGTCATTGTCATTGTCATTGTCAATATCTATAAATAGGGCTTCCATATCCTCGTAATGAGCATCTATTTTAAACACAGGGTTTTTTGACTTTATAAATCCGTTCTCATTTTGTATATAGATTGCCGAAGGTTGGTCTTTTGCTCCACCAAAAAACAGATCATCTTTATCATCGTTATTTACGTCACCTTTAACTACTATAGGTCCTAATGTAGATTGTTTGTAAGGCAGTAATATTTCTTTTTCAAAATCATCGAATTGATTTTCTGTATGTAAAAAACTAATAACTTTATTATTTTCTGTAAATATTGTTTCTTTCTCTTTGTGATTTCCCGCAAATAGTTTTTCTGAATTATTTTCATTGAAAAGGATCGTACTATTTGCCTTAATATTATATTTCTCACTAATCTTACCAGAAGACCACTGAACTCTGACAGTATCGATTATTTTAGTTTTTCCAAGACCAAAATGTACTGTTTTCTCTACTGAAGATAAATAGCCTCTAACTCTTTTAGATTCTTTTGTTCTTGTTTTACCGTCATATATAATTGTTGTTTTTGCGAAATCTTCTGATAGTTTTCCTTTGGCATCTACTTTTAAATAATTTCCAGTATTGTTTTCTGAAGATAAATTTTTAAACAGAAAAGCATCATCATCTATATTATTTACAACAATATCCAAGTCACCATCATTGTCTAAATCTGCATATGCTGCTCCATTAGAAAAAGAAATTTCACTGATACCAGAATCGTATGTGCTGTTTTTAAAATTTAAATTGCCTTTGTTAGAAAATAAAAGGTTTGTTAATTTTTCTGAAGGTAGTTTGTTGTATATATCTTCTTTGACTTTTAAAGGTACATTTCCTCTATACTGTCTTTTTATTTTTGAAATCTGTATTCTAACATCATTATCTGATGCATATCTTCTGTAACCGTTTGTAACGTAAATATCGTTATTCCCATCGTTATCAGTATCAAATATTAATCCAGCCCAGCTCCAATCGGTTTTAGATAAGCCGGTTGTTTGAGATATATTATGAAATTTATTATTCCCTAAATTAATTTGAAGGGAATTAAACATGTATTGATGATGTAATTTTAATTTATTTACTAATAGATCGTTTTTTTCAACATTCATAGAAGCCATTAATGTTTTAGAGCGAATATGGTCTGCACTTGCCATGTCTAAAACAAAAATATCATTTAAATTATCATTATTTATATCTTCGATGTCTACACCCATTCCATAGAACGAGATTTGTTTTGTAGCTGTCTTTATTTGATCTGTAAATTTACCTTTTTTATTGTTTATGTATAAAGCGTCTGGTACATAGTAATCATTAGCAATATATACATCTAGCCAACCGTCATCATTAATGTCACTTACACATAATCCTAGTCCAAAAGTTGGTTTTAATAATCCTGCTTTTTCTGTTATATCTACAAATTTACCATTGTTGTTTTTATATAGATGACTTGAGCTGTCATGCAAAAGCTTCTTGTTCTTTAACGTTTTATAAAAATTGATTGGATCTAATCCATAATAGTCATTCTCGTTCGCAACGATACAATCTAAATCTCCATCTTTATCAAAATCAAAGAAAGTAGCTTGTGTACTTATTCCTGTATCTGCTAAACCATATGCTACTGCTTGTTCTTTAAAACTGTTATTTTGTTGATTAATGTAAAGTAGATTCTGTCTTTTTTCTTTTGAGTATGGTCCGCCTTGAGTAACGTAAATATCCATCCATCCATCATT
>CEWR01035152.1_pt1 | contig 20796 bp, 21 predicted proteins | sample 356321 | NCBI WGS metagenome assembly CEWR01 (sample SAMEA2621551, study PRJEB7988) | marine metagenome | biome: marine biome (ENVO:00000447); feature: mesopelagic zone (ENVO:00000213); material: "saline water (ENVO:00002010), including plankton (ENVO:xxxxxxxx)" | depth 790 m
GACAATGAAAGTGTCGTAATTTGAGAATGCAAATCCGCCATAAAGATCTTCCCTACTTGCTGCTGCACTTATTTTAGGAAATGCCTCATCAGCTTCATGTCGATTATTTAAAATAACACCGGTGACCGGACGTGGATTAGGGATATTTAAGAATTTAGTTAAACGTAAATTCGATTTATTCACATCTTCAATCACAGCGTTGATATCGCTTTTGTTTCTGTCATGCCAAATTAAAGTCAAATGTTTTAATTTGGTGGATTTCCATTTGATTGATGGATCTAGATAGCGAAATTTGATTTGAGGAGATTGATACTTTTTCCCTTCAACTGAAGTCAACTCAAAAAAATATGTAATTTGTGTTCCCGCTGGAATGTAATTAGATCCATCGGTATCCAAAGTAACTCCTGACTGGATTTCGCCTTTGGAGGGAGGTTCAGCATATTTATAAGATAATATCTTTGAGTTACTGAAGGAATATTTTAACCGAACTTCTAAGAGGTTTTCATTAGAAAAGCCAGATAGGTAAAATTGAATGTTATTGGGATACTCTATTTGGTGGTAGATGCGGGATTCGATAAACCATTCATCAGGTGTTGAGGCAAGTAATACGGGTTGGCTGAACCAAAAGAAGTAACACAAGCCTATTAGCATTACACAAGTAATTAATCTCAAAAATTTTCTAGTGGGGTTGACGAAGTTTTCTACTCCTATATACCAACAATTTTTATTGAGGAATGAGCCTTATAAATTTTATTTATATTAATTAGTAATGCGGTAAGCTGTTCGACGTATTTAGCATTTTGCAAGTTGCCGCCATCTATGCTTCTAACACCTGGAATACGTTCTCCAAGAAGCATTATTTGTTCTTTTGACGATTGATCATTCGAACACACGATAACGTCACATTCCATATCCTGAGAAGGCAATAGAAGGTCTTCAGCACTCGCATTTTGGAAAGCCCCTACAATGGAGGAGTCAGGTAATAGTAATTGAGCTTGCTCTGCAGCTGATCCTTCTCCAACATTTATTGCTGAAACAGATCCTTTTTTAAATGACAACGGTGCCACTACATCCACTACAATTTTCCCTTTCAGATCATGTTTCAAGTTTTCCAATGTAGCTTTGTGACCGGCATAGGGAGTACATATAACTGCTATGTCTGAAGCGATTGCGGCTTCCTCATTGGTGCCACCCACCACCATGTCACTCCCAATTTCCGTGAACTGTGAACAAATTTCCTTCGCAGCCTCGGCACCTTTTTGTTTCTCTCTTGATCCTATGAAAACATTGAGCCCACTTATGGCGAATCGCAATGCAAGACCTTTGCCCTCCGGTCCCGTTCCTCCTATAAATCCTAGCATCTAGTCACCCGTATTTACGAAATTTATCGGAATGAATAACATTTTCCGGGTCATCTTTTTTCCGATTTTGACCATATTGTTTTGTAGGATGGTCCATTTACTGCGTCTGCCAGTTCATTGTGCTCGAGGTTTCGGAGTTTCTCCAAAATCTCATTGGCCGAAGCTTTTGAATCAATGAAGCTTGCATCTTCTAATTTCTTAATAACTATGCTCCAAATCCCACTATCAATCAGTGTTTCTAAGTACCTTACCCATGGGATTAAAACCATTTTTTCGGGATCGTTAAATCCTGGCCTCAATTGTTCCATGCTTCGAATCCTTTCCCTTGGGTTTCTAACCATTTCCGTCAAGATTAGGGCGGGTCCGTCGGTTTCATTGGAACGGATATCGATTAGGACAGTTTTCCCAAAGTATGGAAAAAATAGTGAGACTACATCAGCCTCAAGGAGGGTGTTTTTTATTTCCTCTATATCGTCTTGAAAATTATTTCCATTCACAAATTTTTGCCAGGTTTTAGATTCAAATATACTTAACTGTTAATTGTTGCTAAGACTGAAGTAGTTCTCTTGCTGTTGCAGTGAAGGCTGGTAATACTTTTTCCCAATCCCCCACAACCCCAAAACTCGCCTCTTTAAAAATATTGGCATCGCCGTCTTTATTTATTGCGACTATGTTTTTGGATGAGGAGCAACCAGCCATATGCTGGCTAGCACCAGATATGCCAACTGTTATGTAAACGTCAGGGGTAACTGTTTTTCCTGTTAATCCGATTTGGTAAGAGTGGTCTAACCAACCGGCATCACATACCGCTCTAGATGCACCGACAGCTCCGTTGAAAACTTTTGCCAATTCCTCAAGTTGCGAGAATGGCTCTGGACCGCCTAGGCCCCGTCCCATTCCTATTATCACTGCCGCATCTTCAAGGCGGACTCCTTCAGATTCTTCTTTGACTGTTTCAACCAGTTTAGATTTAATATCAGATTCATCAAGCGATATTTCAAACTCAACCACCTCTCCATTTCTTGAAGAGTCGGGTGCAGCTGCTTCAAATGCTTTCAGTCTCATGATGACGACCTGAGGGTCCTTGTCTGCAAAAGTAAACTTAGCCATTGCATTCCCACCATAGACTGGTCTGGTGGCAGTAACTCTTCCTGAATCGCTGTCTAAAGAAACATCCGTACAATCTTGAGCGATCCCGGACCCAAGCCTATATGCTAATCTTGGCCCTACAGCCCGCCCAATTGGGGTTTTAGAGGTGAGAACCACTGTGGGTTCAACTTGAATGCATATTCTGTGCATGGCTGCCAAGTAGGCATCAGCTATACCTTCTTGAATAGCATCATCGTTTGCTAGGTAAACCTTGTCAGCCCCCAATGCTATAGCTTGGGAGGCTAAATCCTGGTTGCCTCCAATTAAAGCTGCAGAGATGACGTCGTCTGTATCCTCCGCTATTTTCTTTCCGGCCGATATCAATTCGCCCACTGTTGAATGTAGGCCTTCATCGTCAATTTCGGCAAATATGATTATTTCTGACATTATAGGAACTCCGTGTTAATTATGAAAAATCCCGATAGTTATATTATTTTCTCTTCTCGCAGTTTGAGTGCTAGCAACCTTCCAGAGTCAGCTTCGTCTTCCCCTTCTATAATTTCACATTGCCTATCACTAGCAGGTATGAAAAGTTCAGATAGGGTCAGAGCAGGTGACACATCTGACTCCGACAGATCCAGATCACTCAAAGTCCATGTTTCAGGTGTTTTTCTACTTGCCTGCATGATTCCTCTTAAGGTGGGATATCTTGGTTGGCCTATTTCATTATTAACTGTAATAAGACATGGTAAAGGGGCCTCAAACACTTCATATCCATCTGAACGTGAGCTAGCTACTGTGACGGTTCCGTCTCCCAATTCTATGCTTCTAGCCTCTGATAGGCAGGCTACCCCTAGCATTTCTGAAATGCCTAGAGGGACATGAGCATTGTCCCAATCTGATGCTTGTTGCCCGCAAATGACTATATCTGCCTCTCCTACTTTCTCAATAGCCTTTGAAAGTACGGTTGCAGTACCTAATGCATCTAAATTTTCAGCAGCAGGATCCTGAATTAGAATCATCTGGTCAGCACCCATCGATAGGGTTTTTTTCATAACATCCATCACAAAATCGGTGCCAACCGATATTATCGTGACAGTGGCATCCCCAGCGGACTCTTTTATTTTCAAAGCCGCTTCTACTGCGTTTTCACAGAACCCGTTAACCACAGGTGGAATTCCCTGGGCCGGGATGACTCTCTTAGCTGCCTCATCAACATTAAAGGCAGACAGTGGAGTTTCTGGATCCATTACCTGTTTGGCACAGACAATGATGTTTAAAGACATGGCTTACTCCTAATTATTAAGGTCAAATTATTTGTCTAGCTCAATTATACGTAGCCCTTATTGAAAGAGCCAAACTGAGTCAATATAGCAACGCTTGTCGATGGGTGTCAATTTTAGTTGTATTTCAGATCTCACCTCTAAAAATTCCGTATTTCTAGAAATAATAGGGAAGGATAAAAAAATAAAATTCAAGAAGTTTTTCTAATATGACGCCAGAAATCCACTGAATTAATACAAAGTTAAACAAAAATTCAGTTACAAACACTTGACTTTTTTTAGACAAGTATAAGAAAATGCCTAACAATAGTTTAGAAATATGTTGAAATGAATGATCCCCTCTGTCTGTTTTAACAAAAAATCTGGAGACTCAATTAAATAGTGGCATGTATTAGTTTTTAGAAATACATGGTGATGAGAGGTATTAAATATGGTAATTCAAACAACTAACCCTTTTGCTCCTGCAAAACCAAGAGTTCCTCTTATACCGAGAAGGTTGCAGCCGGTACCAGACCCTATTGAGGTAGCAAAACAAAATAAGACTCACTGTCCTAAATGTTCCTCGTTATTGCGTGTAAATTATCAGGATGCAGAATGTCTTAGCTGCGGGTTTGTAGACTACGATTACGTTGCTCCTGAACAAGAGAAAAAAGGGAACACTCTAATAGGTACCGGTACCCGGTACGTGATCCGCTATATGGGTGAGTTCGACGCTCTCAGTGACGTTGTTACCCATGTTAAGGTTTACCGGGTTAGGAACCGAGTGATGTATGGGGTCAGCTGCCCGTTTTGTGGTTCCGGCATGGCTCAATCTTCACTTTCAGGTAAACGTAGGGAAGTTAGGGAAGAGAGATACAAATGTAATTCGGGTCACAGAGTGTCTTTATGCCCTAATGGAAAAGGCGATATAGGATGGAAATAAGGTAGCTATTTTTCGATAATTGAAAAAGCCCTCCATTTCAACGGAGGGCTTTTTTATTGATATAGTTGCTAAAGAATTCTCCAATAATTTAATGTTCCATGTTTGGTTATGAAATCTGTTATAGAAGCCATTAATAAAAGAGGGCGGAAACCTTTTTATCTATGTGATTTTTCTCCTCCCAAGGGAGGAAATGCAGATTTGTTGTTAGAATGCTGCGACCTCAATCCTGATATGTTTATGGTGGCCTATGCTCCTGGTAAAGCAGTCAGGCTGAATCCTGTATTTGCAGCAGATTGGATTCACTCAAAAACGAATATCCCAACTATTTTTACCATCTCCACCCGAGATATGAATAAAAGTGCGATGCAGAGTCTCTTATTAGGAGCAGAATTGATGGGACTCCCCAATGTTTTAATAGTCAAAGGGGATAAATTTTCTGCGGAGGATCTGGATTTACAAACTGAAGTGTACGACTTCACTCCCACGGAATTGATATCCGCTGTAAAAGCAATGAATGAACGGCGTGATTTTCGAGGAAATGAATTAACTTACCCGACGCGATTTTGCATTGGGGGGGCTTTGGATCTTTCGAGAGATTGGGGAAAAGAATCCCGTTTGACTAAGGCAAAAATAACTAGTGGCTGCAATTTTATTGTTTCACAACCAATTTTCGATCCTGAATTGCCCTCTAAATTCCTTTCCTTTTATGAAAAGACAATTGGGGAGGAATTGAAAATCCCGGTTATGTGGGGTATTCAGATGGTAGAAAAAGATACTATTTCATTTGCGAATGTCCCGAGATGGGTGCACCAAGATCTGGAAGAGGGAGGTTCATCATATGAAATCACAATCGATTTGGTTAAAAGACACTTAGACCTTGGGATTGATACCTTTTATCTTGTCCCAACAATTTATAAAGGTGGAAGAAGAGATTATTTGTCAGCCCAGGCGGTGATAGAAGATATCGAATGATCGCTTCTATCTCGGATGGTGGTATACATATTAGGGGTGTTCTTAGACGAAGCGCCGTTGACCTTCATCCTACCCCATTTTATAATTCGACCTTGTGATCGATACTACAAAAGAGGTGAACATTTTGGCTAACGAGACAGGTAAGCGTTATTCTTGTGGTAAATGCGGATCGGAATTTGTTGTCACAAGAGGTGCGGACGGCACTGTTTCTTGTTGTGGCGAGCCGATGTCTCAAAAGTAGTGAATTATCTGATTGTAAATACGGTTTTGAGGGATTTTATAAATGTCTAATCAACTTGGTAGGCGATACCAATGCGACGGGTGTGGGACCACTGTTCTATGTACTAAGGCAGGGGAAGGGGTTATTCAATGTTGCGATATAGGTATGGAGCTTCAACAGCCTAGGAAACTGCCTTCATCAGACTGATTGACAATTTTATGTCCTAGCAGGCGCTTCTTAATTTACCTACTATCCGACCGGTAAAGTTTTCGAATAGGCAGCACTGTGTTGTTCGTCTGCATGGTATGAGCTTCTAACCAGTGGTCCAGAGGCCACATGCCTAAATCCCATTTCCATTCCGATTTTTTCCAAATCTGCAAATTCTTGCGGCGTATACCATTTTGAGATAGGAACATGCTTTAGAGAAGGTCTTAGATATTGTCCGATTGTCAGTAAATCGCATCTATGTTGGAGCAGGTCCTCCATAGTACCTATAATCTCTGTTTTCGTTTCCCCAAGGCCTACCATCATTCCTGACTTGGTAACCCCATCTGGCATCAAGTCTTTAACTTTGTCCAACAGTCTCAAAGACAGTTCGTATTCGCCTTTGGCCCGCACTCTGGGGAATATTCTTTTTACGGTCTCTATATTGTGATTGAAGGTTTCTGGATTTGCGTCGGTCACAACTTTCAGTGATTCCCAATCACCCTGGAAATCAGGTGTTAAAACCTCAACTTTACATGTGGGAACTTTTTTCTTTATCTGCTTAATACATTGAGCAAATATGAAGGCTCCTCCATCTGGTAAATCATCCCGATTCACTGAGGTAATAACCGCATACTTTAGGTCAAGGATTTTTACCGTGTTGGCTAATCTTTTTGGTTCCTCAAGATCGAGACCCGTTGGGCGCCCTGTGGTAACCGCACAATATGTACATGCTCTGGTACAAATGTCTCCTAATATCATGAAAGTAGCTGTTTCTTTTTCCCAGCATTCCCCTATATTAGGACACCTTGCTTCTTCGCAAACTGTGTGAAGACCTTGGGCTTTAATTAAATTTTGCAATTTAGAATAGTTTGGTCCACCAGGCATCTTGACTTTAAGCCACGTGGGTAACCGTCTTTCGGTAGTCATTAATGGGAGACTCCACTACTTTATTAACCAGCCTACGTATCATTATGATAGCAGAGGTAACAGAAAATCACGCTATGCACTTTACAGTTTCAGCGTTTCAGGAGACTATCAAATCACAAATAAAATCCTAGGGGATTAAATGGCTGATTCTGGAAGGTTATTAACGTATGACGGAGACCCTTTGAGAGATCTTGATCCTCAAAAGGAATTTGCAGAATTGCGACTTCTTTCAATGGGAGCTTTTGGGGACACCGTGGCCGATTTTGAAGACGGACTCATTCAAGTCTTTGGAGGCATCGTTGGTGAAGTTGTCAAGGCTCGCATTTATAGATACAAAAGGCGAGGTAAAAACAAGATAAATGCTATGGTCTCTGAAGTTATAGAAGCCTCCCCACATCGAGTTGAGAATCCCTGTCCTTATTTTGGCCCATGCAGTGGATGCCAATGGCAGCATGTGTCCCATGAATATCAGCTGGAACTAAAAAGAGACATGGTCAGATATTTTTTTGCGGACTATGCCTCTCTTTCAAATGTGCATGTGTCCAAAACCAGTCCAGCTCCAGAAAGTTTCAATTATCGCAATCATGCAAGATTTACTGTTCGCTTTGGGGGCCAGCTTGGATTTTCCAACCGGATAACCAGAAGATTCGTCAGAGTTGATGACTGTATGTTGATGGATCCGAAAATCAATGGCTTTTTATCTCAGCTGCAAGACAAGGCTTCAGAGACAACCAATTTATCTATAAGAGTGGGTACTAATACTGGGGATTATCTAATTCAGCCTGAGTTATCTGGGCAAGATATAGATTTTAAAACAGGACAAAAATGGTATAAAGAAAATATGTTGAATAGGGAGTTTAGGGTTGCATCTCCATCCTTTTTCCAAGTAAACACAAAGCAAGCGGAATTTATGATAAATCTTGTTGGCGATAAATTAAGGCTAAACGGGAATGAAATTCTTGTTGATGCATACGCTGGGGTTGGTGTTTTTGCTTCCTTACTATCAAATAGAGTAAGAAAAGTGATTGCAGTGGAAGAGTCTCAAGCTGCTGTAAAAGATGCACTATTCGGGCTAAACGATTTGGATAATGTTCATTATATTCAAGGCAAAACTGAAGAGATATTGGAAGAATTAAAAGAGGAAATAGATGTAATTATTTTGGACCCACCGAGAACTGGATGTCACCCACAAGCGATAGTTTCGGTTATGTCTGCGAAGCCAGACAAAATTGCTTATGTGTCCTGTGATCCACCTTCACTGGCCAGAGATTTGAATATGCTGGTACAAGGGGGGTATCAAATCGACAGTGTAGACCCTATAGATATGTTTCCTCAGACATACCATACCGAATGTGTAGTTATTTTGTCTCCGAATAATTAATTCATAATAAATTCTTGTCATCCGACTTTCTACAGGCGTATATCTGATGGATTGGTTTCACATGGAAAAGAAAAATAAACAGGAAAAAGTAATTGTTTTTGCTACTTCGTCTCCGAGAAGAAAGCAGATGTTGCTCCAATTTGGGTTGAATTTCGGATTCGTTGATCCTATTGGGGATGAAAGAATTAAACAGGAGAATGAATCTCCCATTGAATATGTGCAGTCTTTGGCAACACAAAAGGCTAGAAGTGTATTTGGTATGGTTCCCCAAAATGCAATAATTTTTGCAGCTGATACAGTCGTGGTGTCGGGGGACCAAGTGATTGGTAAGCCACTAAATCGAACTGAGGCAGTAGAAACCTTAAGAAATTTATCCGACAGCCTTCACCGTGTGATAACCGCAATCTGCGTGTACGATGTGATCAAAGATGTATATCTTCAAGAAGCCGTCACGACGAAAGTTCAAATGAGGGATTTTGCCGACAGTGAAATAAGATCATACGTAGAAACGGGAGACCCAATGGATAAAGCCGGGTCATATGCTATTCAAAATGACTTTTTCCATCCGGTTGAGGCGATAGAAGGGTGTTATTTTTCAGTTGTTGGTCTTCCCATCTGTACTTTATTGAAAATTTTGACTCAATTGAAATTAAAAACAATAATTGATGTCGAAAAACACAGAAAGGATTTCTCAAAATGTACAGGATGTTTGATGTTGCCACCTCTAAATAGATCTCAAATAATTACGGAGTTATGAAGTCATGCTGGGAATGGGAAGCATGGAAATTTTGGTTATTTTATTAATCTCTTTTCTGTTGCTTGGTCCACAAAAAATGATTTCTGGAGCACGAATGCTGGGAGACTTGATTTCGGAGGCTAAGAGATTTGCAGAAAAAATTCCCCATATTGATGTGGATAACTCTGCCACCACCAAACATAACGATATCCATGAAGCCAAATCTGAGGGCAATAGTTCACAAGTCTATCTGGACCAAAATACGGCATCTCCCATACCTTTTCAATCTCGGAGGAAAAAAAATTCCCCATTTGAACCGCCAGAACTGTTGGGTGATGAAGAGACAAATAACAAAAATATAGGCACTGAGGATGAATCTGATAAAAGTCCAAGGGAGTGATGTCTATTGACGGATGATTCACAGTCTTTAGGCGCTCACCTTGATGAGCTTCGAAGGCGTCTCACATGGGCTGCAATTGTTGTTGTAATCTGCACTGTGGTTGCTTTCATATTTCATCAGCAAATTCTTCGTTTGTTGATGGAACCGGCCAGTGGGTTCCCTGGTGTTCCTAACCAAAAGCCCGTATACACTGATTTGACCGAGTTTATAGGCATAGCTATGAAAGCGTCGCTTCTTGCCGGAATTTTTGTCTCATTGCCCTTTCTTTTGTGGCAGCTGGTAATGTTCGTTTCACCGGGCCTAAATCCCACTGAAAAAAGATATTTATACATACTGATGCCTGTTAGCGTCATTATTTTTTTGCTTGGTGCTGGGTTTGGTTATTTTGTGCTGTTTCCACCGGCGGTTAAATTTCTTATTACTTTCGGCAGTGATGTTGCTACTCCAATGATTAGGATTGGCAACTATGTGAACTTGATGCTTTCTCTCTTATTCTGGATGGGGGTGATATTTGAGCTACCTATCGTGTTGTTTTTCCTATCTAGGATAGGCGTAGTACGACCAGCGTTTTTATCGAGGAATCGGAAATGGGCAATTGTGCTTGCATTTGTTTTAGGGGCTCTAATCACACCTACATTGGACCCTATAAACCAGACCTTTGTAGCGATTCCGGTTTTAGTTTTGTATGAAGTAGGGATAATTTTGTCTAAATTGGGGGCGAAGATGAGAGGTCGCGAATCTCTAGATGATTTTGAATAGAATTGAGTTCAGTGGTAATTCATAATTCCGGTACATTTGGGCTTTCATCGCCTGAATGCATTAAATATTTGCGCCATGATATATGACTCAGATTATTCCTTTTTAGTCGTTGAATCTTCTTCGGTGATATCTTTTTGAGTAGACCTGAATTCCTTGAGAGCTTTTCCCATAGCTCCCCCAATCTCAGGCAACCTACCAACACCAAATATTATTAGTACAACCACCAAAACGATTATAAGTTCCATGGGGCCAAATCTGAAAGGCATTATCTCCTCCCCACATTGTGAATGAATTGCATCGGTATCAACGCCTTTAATTCTATCAAATACTGTGATATTGGTTCTAAATAATTTTCTTCGGGATAAATACAAGCTAAATGCGTATTCAAACTATTGCCTTTGTAGCAAATATCAAAGTACAATTTTACCCTTGTGATTCGCTTCTGAACTATTTTATTCTCGAGCTAACGAACTTAAAAAACATGTTGGGACACGGAAAATGGATGCTCATAATCTGATACCAGTAGAAAAAAATCCAAACATTGAAGAATTTGGTCCTGGAGATACTGTTGTTGTTAACGTGCGTGTGGTTGAAGGGGAAAGGATTAGGACGCAAGCCTTTGAAGGTGTTGTTCTAAGGGCTAGAGGAAATGGAAGAGGAGAGACATTCACAGTCCGTAGGATTACCAATCAAGTTGGTGTGGAACGAACTTTTCTTAAGTGCTCTCCAAACGTTGAATCTGTCAAGGTTACGAGAAAAGGAAAAGTCAGAAGGGCTAGACTGTATTACTTGAGAGGCCTATCTGGTAGGGCTGCCAGAATTAAGGAAGACAGAAGGTCTTGATTTTCTAAATCAAAATCTCGGTTTCCCATTTCTTATAATTGTATACTTCGGGACAAATGACCTTAGTTAGTTAACGAGGTTGGGTGTTTTGAAATTTGTCGAAGTAGCAGTTGATTCACCAGGTTCTGGAAATAGAACTTTTACTTACTCGATGCCACCAGGGCTCTCCTTGGAGTTAGGTCACTCTGTAATTGTGCCTTTCGGTAATCAGACCAAACAAGGTATAGTTTTCGGTGCTTCAGACACATCTGATTTGGATTTGGTCCGTGATGTATTGGAACTCACAGACAGCAATCCTTTAATTGGCCCGATCCAATTGGAGTTAGCCCGTTGGGTCAGCCAACATTATTTTTGTACTTTATTCCAGGCCTCTTCTCTAATGTTTCCACCAGGCGCAAGGAAACGTAAATCTGTCTGGCTGTCTGTGGCCAGTGGATCCGAGATATCGGAACTTAAATTCGGGGAATTTCAAACTTCAATTTTGAAATATGTGTTCTCTAGGAAATCTGCACAACTGGAGAAGGTGATTGCCCATTTCGGTGAAAGAGCCCGGGGGTCAGTTAGCCGGCTTATTGAAAAACAGGTAGTGGTGCGGACTATAAAAGAATCCTCAGTTAAAGTTCGGGTGAAATATGAAAAGTTAGGTAAGGTAACTAAATCCGGCAAATCAGCTTTAATAGAGGGAAAACTACTAAAAGCCCCAAAGCAATTAGTTGCTCTAACTTACCTAACCAATGAAGAAGATTTAATTCATAGAATTGCTACGCTGAGGAGCAAATTCGGTTCTTCTTGTATTAATTCATTGATATCCAAGGGTTATTTGCACCAAGAGCAATTCGAAATCGAGAGGGATCCTCTCAACGGTAAATTGTATGCACCTGCCCAGCCCGTGAATCTTTCAGATTCACAAATGTACGCTTTAGAACAAATATCTGAGTTGATAGAGAAGCCTTCGATTAAGACCAGGGCTGTACTTCTCCATGGTGTCACTGGCAGTGGTAAGACTGAAGTGTATCTAGAAGCTGTGTCCTTGTGCATTTCCCGAGGGAAAAATTCCTTGGTACTTGTTCCAGAAATTGCCCTGACTCCTCAAACCATAGAACGGTTTTCTTCAAGATTTCCAGGAAAAATAGCAGTTTTACATAGTGGATTAACAATAGGGGAACGGTTTGATCAGTGGAGGAAGATCAAAGCCAATGAATATCAGGTGGTGATTGGATCAAGAAGTTCCATATTTGCCCCCTTGAATAACTTAGGGTTGATCATAATTGATGAGGAACATGAATGGACTTATAAACAGAATGACGGAGTGCCAAGGTATCACGCTAGAGATGTTGCGATGCAATTAGCGGGAATAACATCAGCCACTGTGATTTTAGGTTCAGCTTCCCCAGATATTGAATCTTATCAGCGAGCCAAGCGGGGAAGATATCGCCTTGTAGAATTAAATCATAGATATAGACCCGATACTGTGAATAGCAGTTCAAGTAGAGATGAGAGGCTGCTTGCTGAGGTCAATATTGTGGATATGAGGGCTGAGTTAAAGAGTGGTAATAATGACATTTTTAGCAGGCAATTGGTAGCCGAGTTAGAAAGGGCCATCAATAATGGGAACCAAGCCATTCTTTTTTTAAACAGAAGAGGTTTCTCTTCCTTTGTTCAATGTAATAGCTGTGGGTACGTAGCTAAGTGTAAAAATTGTGATGTTTCCCTCACATTTCATGCCGAGTCCAAATTGCTAATTTGCCACTACTGTGCCCAAAGGAGAAAGAATATTGAAACCTGTCTAGAGTGTGGTAGTGATTCTGTTGGAAAGTACGGTGTGGGGACCCAACTTGTGACCGAAAAACTTAATAATTTGTACCCTGATGTGGTTATAGATAGATGGGACAGTGATGCTATAACCAAACATTCTCATTATGGGGAACTTTTGGATAGGTTCAGATCAGGACGATCTCAAATCGTTGTTGGGACACAGTTAATATCAAAAGGGCATCATTTGCCTAACGTGACGTTAGTAGGTGTTGTATCAGCTGACGTCGGGCTTGGGTTGCCGGATTTCAGAGCATCGGAGCGGGTTTTTCAAACTTTGTGCCAAGTGGCTGGCAGGGCAGGGAGAGGAGTGGAGGAAGGCAAAGTTATTATTCAAACATACCAGCCAGACCATTACGCAATAAAAACTGCCGCTACCCAAAATTACCAGTCTTTTTTTGATATAGAATCTATAAATAGGCGCAATCATGTTCAGCCTCCTTATAGCAAAATAATTAGATTACTTAGACAAGATGTGGATGACATTTCGGGGCATAGAGAGGCTAAGCAGCTAGCGAAGCTATTGGAAGAACAAAAACAGGTATGGGGCTTGTCGGATACTGAAATTCTTGGTCCCACTCAGGCTTTTCCAAGTCGAGTTAGAGGTAAATACAGGTGGCAACTAATATTAAGAGGCCCCAACCCTCGAACTTTGCTGGAAACAATAAGCCTACCTGGTGTTTCTGATGAACGTAGGTCTATGAAAAGAGGATGGGTATTGGATGTGGATTCTTATTTGTCAATCTAGTAACTTTGGGTGGCATTGGTAGTGTCTAAATTAAATAATCGGACCGAACTGCTTGGTATAATTAGCTTCTAGTGCTCACATGTGCTTTTCAAGAGCTGTTTGGAGGAACCCCTGGTGCAAGAGTTGAAAACTGCTTTGTTCGACCTGAGAGAAAAGGTTTCTGACTTATTGGTGCGTCTTTGACCTTCCTTCAAAGGAACGAAAAATAAAAGAATTGGAAGAAGAATCGATAGCTCCAAATTTTTGGGGAGATTCTGCCAATGCCCAGTCCAAAATGAAAACATTGGCAACATTAAATAATCAGATTGCTGTGTGGAAAGGGCTTCAAGAACAAATAGTGACGAATCTAGAATTGCTGGAACTAGCAAAATTAGAGAATGATTTAAGCTTTCTGGATGAGATTCGCTTGGAAACCGGACAAATAGAAAAAAAGGTTGAAGAGGAGGAATTTACCCTTACCCTGTCAGGTGAACATGATCAACGAGATGCCATATTAGCTTTGCATGCGGGAGCAGGAGGGGTTGATTCTCAAGATTGGGCTTCTATGTTGACCCGTATGTATACCAGATGGTGTGATCGGAAGGGGTTCGGTTGTGAAGTTTTAGATGTTTCTCACGGGGAAGAATCTGGTATAAAAAGTGTGGTGGTACAAATAACTGGTCACTATGCATACGGGCACCTTAAAGCAGAAAAAGGAGTTCATAGGCTCGTTCGGATTTCCCCATTTGATAACAACCACGCTAGGCACACGTCATTTGCTCTTGCAGAAGTTATCCCAAAAATGGATGAAGGTACCGATGTCGAAATTAATACAGATGATTTGAGGGTGGATGTATTTAGAGCTGGGGGTCATGGTGGGCAGAATGTTCAGAAGAACTCAACAGCTATACGAATCACTCATGAACCTACCGGCATAGTTGTAACATGTCAAAATGAAAGATCTCAACGCCAAAACAGGGAAATAGCTATGAGAATATTAGCCTCTCGCTTGGCGGAGTTAGAAAGAAAGAGAAAAGATAAAGAAATGTCGGATTTGAAAGGTGATCATGTTTCTGCGGAGTGGGGTAATCAAATTCGTAGCTATGTATTGCATCCATATCAGATGGTTAAGGATCATCGAACCAATGTAGAAACTTCGGCCACAGATGAAGTTTTGGATGGCAATTTGGATGTTTTTATAAAAGCATATTTGGCCTTCCAAATGGGTTCTGAGTAACCCCTTAACTGCTCAAATTTTCCGGTAAGGTGATAATACCTAAGTGAAATTGCCGTTGTTAATACTCGGGAAAGATCACTATTATTAAAGAGACCTGTTTTTTTGTTTAAGGCTAAAATGCTTTTGAGGTGTATATGATTAACCGTTTTACACTCGTTTTTTTAATGACGATACTTTTGATCGGATCGATCGCGTGTGGTCAGACAGCCATAGGAAAGGCTGTTGGTGATTCGGGAAACTTGGACTCAGCCACTGAAACCTCTAGAGCGGGAGATTCGATACTAGAACCCACAATGGAGAAAAGTGCGGACGCGAAAACTGAGGTAAAAACCTTAGCTGATGTGTCCGAAGCTCCAGTTGGTGTATTTAATCGCCTTTGGTCTGATCCGCCAACACTGGACCCTCACCTCACTTCAGATACCACATCTGCAGGCGTTGTCGTGGAAATATTTAGCGGGTTAGTAGGGTTTGATATCAACTTGCGATTGATTCCCGATCTCGCAGATAGCTGGGACATCTCAAATGACGGTCTTACTTATATATTTAAAATCCGTGATAATGCTGTGTTTCATGATGGGACTAAAGTGACGGCAGAGGATTTTAAGTGGTCTTTGGAACGTGCTGTAAACCCAGATACTGCTTCCCCTACGGCCAAAACATATCTGGGCGACATAGTGGGAGTAGACGATGTGTTGGAAGGCAGAAGTTCTCAGATAAGTGGCGTCAAAGTGGTTGACGACAGGACATTAAGAATAGAGATAGATTCTCCAAAGGCATATTTTTTAGCTAAACTTACCTATCCTACGGCATACGTTGTTGACAGGAATAATGTATCGGAAGGAGGTCTTAACTGGACCGATAGTCCTAATGGGACTGGGCCATTTAAATTGTCCGATTACAAAATTGGAGAAAGGATCATACTGGAACGAAACGACCTGTACCACCTCGATAAAGCGAAACTAGCAAAGATACAGATGAATTTGGCCGGCGGTTCCTCAATGGCCATGTATGAAAATGATGAGATTGATATTACAGGAGTTGGGCTTTTTGATCTGGAGAGGATTAAAGATCCAGCTGATCCACTTAATGGAGATCTGGTTGTCGCCGACCCCGGATATTCAGTTAACTACATAGGATTTAATGTACAAGAACCTCCTTTTGATGACTTTAAATTTCGTCGTGCGTTAAACCATGCGATAGACAAGGAATTGATAGCAAAGGAAGTGTATTCAGATTTAGTTGTTCCTGCTTATGGAATATTGCCACCGGGCTTCCCTGGGTTCAATGAACGGCTTGAGGGTCTTCGGCACGATCCTGTTTTAGCCAAAAAACTTTTGTCCGAATCAAAATATGCTGATCCAGCAAATAGGCCTAGAATTGTAATAACTGTCCCTGGTACAGGGGGTACTCCCGGATTAGATCTGGAGGTAATAATAAACATGTGGCTGGAAACCTTGGGTGTTGAGGTAGAGATACAGCAAGTTGAATGGGCTACATATCTTAAAGATTTGGATGAGAAAAAATTCCAAGCTTTTGGTGGTTTGGGGTGGGAGGCTGATTATCCCGACCCCCAAGATTTCTTGGATATATTATTTCATTCAGAGAGTGAAAATAACCACGGCTCATACTCTAGCCAGAAGGCCGATATTTTGCTCCAGGATGCTAGGGTTGAGACAGACTTAATGAAGCGCATAAATCTTTACCAAGAGGCAGAGGAAATTATTGTTAATGATGCTGCTTGGGTTCCTTTGTGGTTTGCAGGAGAACGACACGTTTTAATAAAACCGTACGTGAAAGGGTATGAGCTGACCCCAATGACGATATCCAAGATGCGATATGTTTATATACAAGATTAAATTTGTCATTGATCGTACGTAAATTATTTACAATTTTTTGATGTCGTTTATGCTATAGCAAATTCAGAATAAGTTTAGAGGCATATGTGGATATATATAACTAGAAGGTTATTATGGTTGCCGGTACTATTATTAATGGTATCGGCAGTTACCTTCACTCTCGGAACCTATGGGCCTGGTGATCCCGTGAGGGTGATGTTGGGGACTAAATATGACGAGGCGACCGCAGAAAGGCTAAGATCTTCATTGGGTCTGGATAGGCCGGTTATGGTCCAGTACGCTGACTACGTATCTGGGGCCATTAGGGGAGACTTCGGGGAAAGTCTTAGATATCGGGGCCGATCTGTAGGCTCCTTATTGGTCTCTAAGATGTGGGTTTCTTTTCAAGTTAACCTCGCTGCGATGTTTGTCAGTTTGTCTATTGGGTTACCTTTGGGATTTTGGATAGCCCATAAACAAGGAACCTGGTTAGATCCCGCTGTTGTTGCCTCTACTTTGGTTCTAATGTCCATACCCATTATGGTGAGCATTCCAATAGTTTTATGGGGCTTATGTTTGAAATTGAGTCTGGTGCCATGTTCTGGATGGGGAGGATTTTTTGACTTGAGGATTATAGTGCCCGCTATCACGATGGGAATCCCTGGAGTCGCCGGACTTGCTCGTTTGATGCGGGCTAGTACTTTGGACGTATTTGGTCAAGATTTCATCAGAACTGCAAGAGCAAAAGGTTTAAGTGAAAGATATATTGATATAAGACATGTCTTGAGGAACGCAATCATCCCTGTAGTAACTATCCTGTCCTTTTCTTTAGCTGGTATGTTGACCACCGGGTTCATAACTGAAAGATTACTTGGAATACCAGGGGTAGGAGATTTTGCTATACAGGCTATTTTTAACAGAGACTATCCAGTAATAATGGCATTCACTCTCATACTATCAACTGCCTTTGTACTTGCTAACTTGTTAGCTGACATCGCCTACTCCCTAATTGATCCACGCATAAGGTTTTCATAATGGATACCTCCATCAGTAATAAAGGTCATTTGTCTCGAGCTTTCACCAGGCTGTGCCATAAAAAAATAGCAGTTGCATGTCTGGTTGTTATCATGACTATTTATTTTCTGGGTATATTTGCACCCTTGATAGCACCTTATGGATATAACGAACAGGATTACCAATCGATCAGGAAGGGTCCCACAATGGAACATATAGCTGGGACTGATCTGAAAGGTAGGGATGTTTTTTCGAGAGTCCTTTGGGGGATACAAAACACAGTGATAATAACCTTGGTAACGATTCTCACAGGGGCATTGTTGATAGGGGTATCCCTTGGATTGATTTCTGGCTACTATGGAGGCAAGGTTGACTCAATAATAATGAGAATAGGCGAGCTTTTTGCCTCTTTTCCAGATATCTTGTTAGTTATTTTATTGGCTGCCACTTTAAAGCCAAGAATTTTAAATGTTGTTCGTTGGATCGAGGATAATACCTTGTTAGACGGGGTAGTGAAATCTGGAGTCGCTGACTATTTAGTAATCTCGTTAGCTTTAGTCTCATTTAGTTGGGTTGGGATGGCTCGCTTAGTACGGGGACAAGTTTTGTCACTGAAGAGCTCACAATATGTCGAATCGGCTCAAGCAACAGGGGCATCAACTTCACGGATTTTATTTATTCATCTCCTACCCAATGCCATAGGCCCCATCGTAGTTATGGTTTCGATGGGCATGGGTACCTTGATCGGAACAGAGATTATTTTGAGTTGGCTTGGATTGGGGATACAGCCGCCGCGACCTAGTTTAGGAACCATGTTATTGGAAGCGGGTAGTATTAGTGCGCTTCGAGTTGTTCCGTGGATGCTGATTGCTCCCGGTATAGTAGCTTGGTCATTGGTCCTGTGTTGGAATTTGTTTGGTGATGCTATGGGTGATGTGTTAAACCCCAGAACTAGGTGAGTATGATAAATCGTTAAATGAAGTGAGATATGAAAGTCCATTTGGTCGACGGAACATACGAATTATTTCGATCCCATTTTGGGCAACCTGAGAGATTAGCACCTGACGGAATGCATGTTTCAGCTGTTAGGGGTTTGATAATGACCTTGGTATCTTTACTACATCAACCTGAAGTTACTCACGTAGCAGTTGCCTTTGACAGTTCAATTAAGTCTTTTAGAAATGAGTTGCTACCAACCTACAAGGATGGGTCGGACACCCCCTTAGAGTTGAAAATGCAATTTCCATTAGCTGAGAGGGTAGTAAATGCGCTTGGTATAGTGTCATGGCCTATGCATGATTATGAAGCCGACGATGCATTGGCCACAGCGGCATTACTCTATTCAAAGCAGGACACAGTGCAGCAGGTAATCATTTGTTCCCCCGACAAGGATTTATGTCAAATGGTTTCTGGAGATCAAATCGTATGTCTAGACAGGAAAAATAATTTTGTCCTGAACGAATCCGGTGTTCTGGAAAAATTTGGTATTTTACCGAGATCAATACCCGATTATTTAGGACTGGTCGGTGACACTGCAGATAATATTCCTGGTATTCCAAGATGGGGCGCGAAATCTAGTTCTACTCTTCTTAACCGGTATATTCACATAGAGTACATACCAAATACTTATGAACTTTGGGATGTCTCTGTAAGAGGGGCGGCAGCTCTAAGTTTGAGCCTTGAGGATAATAGGGAGAAAGCCTGCCTATATCGGGAAATCGCTACAGTTCGTACTGATTTGGAAATTACTGAAACCCTTAAAGAGTTAGAATGGCTAGGGGCTTCAAAGAATCTTTTTCCATCTTTGTGCCGTGAATTGGGTTTGGGGAATTTATCAAACCGGCCTCAAAAATGGCAGTAGGGTCAGGGCTAATTTACTGACTAACTTTTAGACAAATATTTTTTGTATAACTGGTAGCCAATTAAGACTGCCGCGATTGATATATACCCGTAGGTGAATAACATGCGCTGATCAGTTTCGGTAAATGGTAGGTGTGCTAGGAACATTACTAACAAGATAACTCCTGATTTCCACCCAATAACTCGGGGCAAAACCAATATAATTCCCAGTAGAGATACAGCAGCCGTTAATAAGAATTCCACGGATTGCATATTATTCAACGGGAAGCTTAATAAGTCTCCAGCAGATAGACTGAAAATCCCGACCATGCTGCCAACTAACAAAGTGAGTTGATTGACTTCAGCAGATATTAAAGTTGTTAATCCTGCGACTGGATTTGCTCTCAGACTAAATAGGACAGCTATTATTATTTCAGGCGATTCCGAGGCTAATGGGGCTATCCATTGTATCAAGAGGAAGTCGCTAATACCAAAATTACGGCCAGTATCAATAAGGGAATGGACGAACGGTTCTGCTGCGACGAGGATAACAAAGGCCGAATAAGCGAAGAGCCCTAATACAATGAGTCTCCTGACCACCTTGGATTGCTCTCCTATCGCTAGGGAGGGGCCCATTAATTCCGGCTCCTCTGACTCTTTGGTTGAACTTAACCAAAGATAAACCAAGTACAAGGCAATCAAGGCAGCAGCAACTATTAGATGTACCTGCTGCATAAAAAATATTAAAAAAGTAACAGCAGTTGCCACGGATAGCATTAATATTTCAAGCCCCATAGTATTTGCCATGTTTAATGAGGACCTTCTTTTGATCCAGAATATTAGGATCACGGCAGACCAACCAAGTCCAATTAGTAGGCGGTTTGCCCCAGTCACATTGGCTGCCACCCTTTCCATTTCTGGCGTTACTATGGCAGTAGCAGTGTCATATGATTGGCCAGCGTCCCAAGCTAGCACAGCTTCCACAGCATACTCTGGAAGAATTGCGATCAAGGCCAGTATTGCAATGGCAAAAGATGCCGATATATCTAACTGTGCAGCCTCTGCAGCCCAAGAAATCAAGAATGCGCCGCCCACAATACCCATTCCAAAAATGAATGCGTCCAAAATTGGATGGAAATGGAGACCTCCAAAAACCATCGCAAACGATGGCACCCCGAGGCATGCAAAAGCCACCAATAAGATCCAGGAGGCTGAATGACTATTTCTATCAT
>CEWR01047831.1_pt1 | contig 20762 bp, 20 predicted proteins | sample 356321 | NCBI WGS metagenome assembly CEWR01 (sample SAMEA2621551, study PRJEB7988) | marine metagenome | biome: marine biome (ENVO:00000447); feature: mesopelagic zone (ENVO:00000213); material: "saline water (ENVO:00002010), including plankton (ENVO:xxxxxxxx)" | depth 790 m
TCTATTTGGGAGAATTCTGCAAATAAAATCTATTTTTGTAGTGTTAGACGTTAGTATTATTTAATTTTTTAATACAAAAAATAACAATAAAATAATCCTACTGCAGTAACAATAGGAAGCGTAAATCCTATTTATCCATAAGGTAATTTAGATGCAGCCTTTTAAATATATTGGATGGGGAACTAGTGGAAAAATATGGTAGCTTCTACCACAGGTAAAATAGCGATGCTTTTGCTTAGAATTCCTTTTTATAAAAGCACTTAAAAAGAGAATCCGAAAGATGAAATTAGAAATGTTTCCGAAGTGACTAAATATGATTTTCAATTTCATGGAGGAAATCCATTGTATTGTTATCCAACTAAAGAAATAAAAAGAATTGATATACTATCGTTTGTAGTCAGAGCTAATTTAAAGTATGTAACTGTTAGATCTACAAAACATGCTTCCTCTTTTAGGAAGGTACAATCACGATATAATAAAAAGCCTGTTATATAAAATGCCCCCAAAAAGTTAGACACAATTTAGGGGCATTTTATATAAATTCTATTTTTTATACATCCATTGATAAATATTCTTTGCCAAAAATGTATTTGCTACTACAATTAATATCAAAATAAGTATTTCAGAAATATTTGATAGCTCATATAACATGGCTGTAGTGAGATGGTATACATTAAATAGGCCTAATAATATTGCCCAAACAAAAGAAGTCCATTGAAACCATTTCTTTGAAATTTCAATTGTTAACAGTCCAAACAATAAAGCTAGTCCCTCCATTACTATTCTCCACTTGTGAACCCACATTGGAATTTCTCCTGTAGAACCTTCGATCATAACACTCTCATTAAAAAAGACAGCTGCCAAACCATATATGTGATGAAAAATAAACCCAATAGCAATAAATACCCACAGAAATGCAATTTTACTTGTTGTCATAATTTTATTCATTTAAATTAAACTTAATTCTTGTTTTAAACTTTTATATCTAATATTTGATTCTTCTTGTTTCATTTTAAAAACTATTAAAAAAGAGATTACCGACAAGCATATCCAAAATACATCTACAAATAATATTGCATTTTGTTCCTCTACAAAGGTTATCCAGATCCAGTTTCCAGAAGAAAAACCATTGACCAACGGAACAGAAATCCCAAGTACACCTCCTAAAAGGAACGTGTTTTTAGTTGTAAAATAATTATCTCGCTTATATCTAAAAAAGACACTCAATAGCAACCAGCTCAAAAAGAAAACGGTGTACAGAATTGATTGTCGATCATTGTCGTAACTCCTAGGTAATAATTTAGCAAACAATAAACTAAATGCTATTATTGGATACAGACTTAAACTAATGGCCAAATAGATATGTCCAACATTTAAATTGTACAACTTTTTTTTCGGAGAAATACTTTTTTTATTTCTCGCCTCTAGCCAAATTAACACTCCAGAGATAATTACGAAACAGGTAATAAGCGCTAAAATAAAATAGATAATCTTAACCAAGATTCCTCCATAATCACCGTAATGCATTTTTCTCATAAAAAGCTCAACACTCTCTAAATAATCTGACTTATATGGATTTTTTATTGAGGTTAATTCTTCTTTATTTACATCGTAAATTAGACGTCCATTTCCTAAGAATCGATCTTTAGAGTCTAATAGTCCATCAACCTGAAAGCTCATGTTTTTTGCTCCATAATTTCTTATACGAATAGTCTCTGGCGTAAAATTATCCCATTTTTCAAGAGCTAAATTAAGTAATGGATTTAGTGTATTATTGGCACTTCCTTTTTCAGCAATGGCTTCGCTCTTCATCATTGGACGAAAGTCTTCCATAAGTTTTTTTTGATTGTTATTGTACAAATAATTCGCTGGTGTCAACACCAAAATAGACAAGGCTAAAAAACAGCTCGTTATACCAAACATAAATTGAAAAGGCAAACCTATTACGCCGAGAACAGTATGCGCATCTGACCAAACCATTTTTATTTTTTTTCCAGGTCTAAAAAGGAAAAAGTTAGAAATTATCTTTTTCCAATGAATTAACACACCTGTTACAATTGCAAATAAAAAGAAAAAAGCAACCATGCCAGCCAAATACATACCTACTCTTGGAATTTGACTAAAAAAATGAAGTCGGTATATAAACTCACCAATGCTATAAAAGCTATAATAACTCGTTACTCTATATGTATCCGTATGAATGTTAAAATAGTACAGTTTGCTTGGATCATTAACAACAGAGAGCTCTTTTGATGCAGATAACCTGACATACATTTCTTCTTTCACATCTGCCTTTCGAATGTGGATATCTCTGCCAAATAAATGATAGTTTCTTTGCTTTAAAGTGTCAATAATTCTATCAACATCAATGTTATTTATTGCTATAAGATCAACTGTTTCTCCTTTTTCCCAAGCTGTTATTTCATCTTTAAATAAAGAAAATGCACCACAAAAAAAGATAATATAGAGTGCTACGCTAATAACAATTCCACTTACTGTATGGGAATGAAACAACACATTATAATCTCTTTTATTCATAAGTAACTAAACAATTGGGTGTGTGTTTTTTCCAAAATAAACAAGGGTTCCTAGCACACATATCAATAATAGATACCCTAAAATAGTTCTCCATATATTATGTATTAAAAAAGGAAGAATAAAGAGGAATATCCATAACAAAAACAGTGTAAAAATTGAAGTTACTAGAACAAACTTATGATCAAAAATCCAAATTGCAAAAACCAAATGAATAAGTGCTGCAATAATAAAACCTCCAAACAATCCAAATGATATTTTAAGGGTTCTTTTTACAAGAGATTTTGTTAAGTATTTAGTATTTGCAGGCATATAAACGGTATAATTAATTTACTTTTTCTTCAGAAAAATTAAAGGAACTAGTATAACTACAAAGCTCAGCTCTAGCATTAATAGTAAAACCCATATAAAAAAAGACAATCCAACTCCATATGACAAAGCGATATTTAAATAAGAGATCCCTAAAAATAAAAATCCAATGAAAGATGTTTTGTTGCCTAATTTCAATAGGATTTTTTCTAAAACAGGACTCTTTTTAAACGCTGTTTTTTTTGACTTTAAGTAAAAAAAACAGATTCCAAAAAATAATATTGTACTGTATATTATTATCATCATCTTTAAAAAAAGCTACTCATTTAAAAAATAAACAAGTAGCTTTTGTGTTTTTATTAATTATTATTTGTTAAAGATAATATTGCTTTCGCGTAATTTCCATCAATAATAGCTCCCTTTTTTACTGAATTTGTTTCTGCATTTATTTCATAAATTGCTGCATATGAACTACTACTTAATCCAAGATATAGCTTCCCTTCAAGTTTCAAACTAGCACTATTCCATCCACCACCACTTTTAGGCACATCAGCTAAAATTTCAAAGGTCTTATTATAAAGGTCTACAATACCTACTTCTATCAATGGGTTTTCAGAAACTGGTGCATAGGCTCCCCACAAATAACTCTCATTAGTTTCATCTTCTTTTAAAACTTTTACCACTGCTTTTCCGTTTCCTATATAGAATAAATCATTTATCTTATAACCTCCACTTAAGGCTTCAAAATCGATAAAGTAAGAAGTATCAAAAACTGTCTTACCAGATTTTATTCTTAAGATACCTGAATTATTTGCTGGTACAGGTGCATAACCACAAGCCATTGAAGAAGGAGAGAATGTATAAATATCCCCTTTCTCGTCAATCTCTAAAGCATTGTATGAGTAATACCTACCAATACTTGATGTTCTATCATCCGTAATTATTTTCTCAAATGCTAGTTCTGGATAACTAAAAACGGCCACTCTTGCTTGGTTAGCGTCTGGAGTAGAAAAATCTTCACTTGATTTCATATAATAGGCCACAAATAATTTATCCTCTCTTACTTTCATGTCTACAGGAAAAGATATCAATCCATTTGCTTCATCATTTCCAAAATCTACAAGTGTTGTATTTGAAATTGACATAGTTTCTGTATTTACTTGATAAATTTTCTTTTCAGCATAACCAGATCTTACAGACCCCATTAGTAATAAGGTATTGCTATTTATGGTAGTATGAGCATAGACTCCTAAATCTGTAAAAAAACTTTCTTTTTCAGTAAGAACACCATTTTCCAGTTCATAACTTGTGAATTCTGGTGCAGATGTATAACCTCCAGAAATAATTCTATTCCCACTTGTAAAATAGGACATCCATGCAGGTTGTTGAATTCCGTTATCAACTGGAGATACTTCCCCATCTGTCAAATTATCAGCAGGAGTTATAATTTCAGTTGCTGGGTCGGTAGCTGCCTCAACCCCAATAAAAAACTGTGTTTTAATTGTTGAAGGTGGCAAACCTTCTCCAATTTCTTCATCATTATCACAACTTGTTGCAAAAACACTAATCGCTACTATCATAGCATATTTTAACGTACTTAATTTTAAATTTACCATTTGACTCATTTTTATTTAATTAATATAATATCTTAGTTTTAAATGAAACATTCTTCCGGGTTTCACTTGTAAATAATTATCGTAAACTGTTGCATCCCATACATTAGACACCCTAAATGATGCATTGTATTTTCCATTGAAAATACTGTAGACACATTCAACATCAGAGGTCCATTGAGAAGGAACTACCGGTTTATTAAAACGTCCTTGATTTCCCCACTTATAATTGAATTCATTTACAAAAGCTTGTGTAAATGAAATAGCATAATTATCTTTTCTATGAAATAGTTTATTGTTTTTATAAGACGCAACTAGATTTCCAAAAAAATAAGGTTCGTTAGGTATTCTTTCCATATAAGTAGAATTTTCTATTCCTCCCACTGCATTTCTCCACCTATCGCTATTGCGTTTATCTAAATAAGTTGTGTTTAATGATAAAAATACTTTTTTTCTAAAATCCGTGCTTGCTGAAAAATCTATACCTTTCGAGAACACGCTTTTATTATTAATAAAATGCGTTTTTATACCAACCACTTGAGGTAAAATATAATTCTCCGTGTCTCTAATAAAGAAATCAAAAGAAAAGAATAAGGGTCTATTTTTATACGTGAATCCCAAATTATAATTTTTACTCGTTTCTGGAATCAATTCCGGGTTTGGAACTACATTTAATCCATTTCCAAATAATTCTATTACTTCAGGAAAACGAACCGCATTTTCAAAAGAAAATTTCACTTGTATATATTCAAGTTTATAAGTACTTGCAAATCCTACACCAAAATTTTCTTGATTCACTTGAAAAGGTTCAGACACAGTACCTGAGTAACTAGTTCGCGTAGATTTATTTTGAAAACTATAGTATTTACCAAATAAAACATTATTTAATTTGTCTTCAAACAGGCCATTTGAATAACTCAAACCCACTACCTGTTTTAAAACCTTTGATGGGTTTTTAAATTGGGTATCATTCTGCTTTTTATAAGCATCAGAACCATGGAGATTTAAGTAATTAAGACTATAATTAATAGCTATATTATGTTGTGAATTAAACGCATATTCCGCATTAATATTTGCTAAATAATTCTCTTTTGTTAGCTTTAGTAATGTTTTTCTATTTTCAGTTTCACCCGTAGACAAATCAGATCTTAATTTTTTGTGTTGAAACCAATCATAAGTATAACTGCTTATGTCTTTGCTTTCCTCTTCAGAAAAAACAGCTACGACATAAGAGTTTACAGCTAGTTTATTCTTAAGCATTCCTGTTTTTCTAAAAGAAAAATTTGTAATTATTTTTTCTTCAGAAGTAGTCACTTCACCATAAGGAACTTTAGAATCACCAATATTATTTTCTGCTTGTTGAATTTCTTTATTATTATCTGAATACATAACACCAAACATCAGCTCATCTGCGAATTTAGTTTTTGTTAACCCTGCTTCTAACCATGCCATTTTAGAGTTATATCCATCATGAAATCTTTCTACAAGCGTTGCAAATTCATCTTCCTTTCCTGTTTCAAAATTCACCAATTTTACAGGTATTTTATAATTATTATTAGCCGTATTAAAAAAGGATTTTACACGAAATGTAAATCCGTTGTTTGCATTCCTAAATTGACCATTTACTGCAGCTCTACGTGTATTGTAGGTTGCCAAAGAATAGGAGACATCTAAAAAAGAATTTATACCTGAATTGGTTACTATATTTACAGCTCCACCTAAGGCATCTGATGATAAATGAATTGGAACTACTCCTTTGTAAACTTCAATTTGTTCAATAATATTAGCTGGGAAATTATTTAGAGATAAAGATTTTCCAAAATAATCCATTGGAACTCCATTTATAAAAATCCGAATTTGATTTTCAGACAAACCATTAATTGACAAAGTTGTTTCTGATCCCAAACCTCCTGATTGTCTAATATTTACTCCAGATATCTTACTCAATATTTCATTTACATCGGTAGACCTATTTTTTAACTCCTTCGCTTCAATTACAATTACAGAATATGCTTCTTCTCTTAATTTTTGTGCTTTCGTTTTACCTACAACCAAAACTTCTTGCAACGCTGTATTCGTATCTTTCAATTGAATTAGATAGTCCATTTTTCCCGAAATAAGTTTTAAATTGTATTCATAAAAACCCAAATAACTAAAAGTCAAAATATCTATCGATGCCTTTCTATTAATTTCAAACTCACCATCAAGATTCGTAGTCGTTCCTATATTGTGTTTTTTTGAAAAAACATTAACGCCTACCAATAATTTTCCTGCTTTATCTTTTACGACACCAGTGATTGTTTGTCCAATAAGTATAGGGGTTACAAATAAAAAAAACAGGATTACAAAGATTCTCATTATTAAAATTTGGTGTTGAATTTATTTTATTTTTATTTAATCTAAATAAGAACAAAAATAATTATACTTTCGCAAAATAAATGACGAGTTTTGATATATAAAAGACGTAAAAATAAAGACGTGAACTATTATGATGGTTCTACTAATGAAGTCCCATACTTTAAGAACTCCAATCAACCTATTGAAACAATAAATGACAACTATTTTACAGAGTCTATTTATCATTTTGATCCACATATAGGAATTGGTACTTATAGAAAGATAGCGTGTGATGATTTTAGAATTGACATCATAGATTTACAACTCTCAAAAGACCTCATCATTAAAACAAAAGGGCAGGAAACATTTTTAGAGTTTTCTATACTTATTGAAGGGAAACAACTTATTCAGCTTTTAGAAGCAAAAAAAACATTCGTTTATGAGAGCAATCAATGTTTACTAACTTTAATAAATGATATTGATGTTGAGTATGAGTTTTCTAAGAACTCCTATTTTAAGGAAGTTAGAATTAGAATTTCAGAAAAGATGATAGAACATTTTAGAATAGACACAAACTCTCTTCAGTTAAAAAAAATAAACAACCATTTCATTAAAAAAGTTCCTGAAAAATGTAAGACAGTATTAGTTGAATTAATATCCAACAAATATAAAAACCAGAATAAACACATTTATATGATGGGGAAAATTGCAGAACTATTGACCTATTATCTAGACAGTAATCCCGAAAAAAACCCTTATTGCACAATTGTTAGCACTGTGAAAGATGTAAAAAACTACATCAATAACAATATAGACAAACAAATAACTGCAAAAAAAATTTCTCAAGAATTAAAAATAAATCAAACAGAACTAAAAGAATACTTTATTAAAACCAACGGCATTTCAATAAAAAATTACACACTTAAAACAAAAATGGAAAAAGCAAAGTTATCTTTAAGATATACTGAGAACCCTATTTATGAAATAGCAGAAGAGGTGGGTTATAAAAACGCAACACATTTTACAAATGCTTTTAAGAGATACACAAATGTTTTGCCAAAAAAATATAGAATAGACTTAAATTTAGAATAAGATTTCTTCAATTGGTATTCAATAAACAAAAAAACATTAGTCAAAAGAGCAAAAATTAATTTGGGGCATTTTTTTTAATAGACTTCCCTTAAAATAATTGAAACTGCTATCTTTACTTAAAAAAAGATGCATTTTTTCTTAGACTATCATAAATCAAAACTACCCGATGTAAAAACAAACATTTTTACAATAATGAGTCAGCTTGCAAAAGAAAATAATGCTATAAATCTTTCTCAAGGATTCCCTGATTTTGACTCTCCAAAACTTTTATTAGAAGAAACTCAAAAAGCTTTAAAAGGTAATTTCAATCAATATGCCCCCATGGCAGGTGCGCAAATTTTACGAGTAGCAATTGTTAAAAAAACAGAAGTCTGTTACGGTGTGTCTTATTGTCCTGATTCAGAAGTAACGGTTACGGCAGGAGCTACTCAAGCGCTTTATACCGCAATCTCAGCTTTTGTAAAACCAAAAGATGAAGTTATTATAATCAAACCTGCATATGACTGTTACGAGCCTGCTATTAAAGTAAATGGCGGTATTCCTGTAGACTTTCAACTAGAAGGTCCCGATTATAAAATAGACTGGAAAAACTTTGCTGACAAGATCAATTCTAAAACGAAAATGATCATTTTGAATAGTCCGAACAATCCAAGCGGAACTATTCTTGACAAACAAGATATGTTGGCTTTGGGAGCAATTTTAAAAGACACTCCTATTTTGCTTTTATGTGATGATGTTTATGAACATATTATTTTTGACAAGCAAAAACATCAGAGCGCTTGTCTATTTGCTGATTTAAAAAAACGTGCTATAATTTGTTCTTCTTTTGGAAAGACATACCATATTACAGGTTGGAAAATTGGATATTGTCTAGCTCCAAAAGAATTAATGCATGAATTTCAAAAAGTGCATCAATACAATGTATTTAGTGTTCATCATCCTTCTCAGATAGCTTTGGCTCATTTTTTAAATAAATCAGAAGATTATCTTGAGTTGAATCAATTCTATCAAGAAAAACGAGATTTCTTTTTAGAAGCGATCAAAGGCTCTAAATTTAAATTTATTCCAACGAAAGGAACCTATTTTCAATTAGTAGATTATGCATCCATTACAGATGAAAATGATATGGAATTTGCAATAAGACTTGTAAAAGAAAAGAAGATAGCAGCGATTCCATTTTCTCCATTTAACACATCCAAAAACGCTAAAGTTTTACGCCTTTGCTTTGCAAAAAAGAATGATACTTTAGAAAAAGCAGCTGAAATATTATGCAAGATCAATTAAAAGTAATCCTTATTCAGACGGAAACTATTTGGAAGGACATTTCTAAAAACCTTTCTAATATCCAACAGAAAATCAATCAGACTTCTGAAGAAACGGATCTTATTATTTTACCAGAAATGTTTAGTACTGGTTTTATAATGGAGCCTAAAGATATTGCTGAAACCATGGATGGGAAATCCATCACTTGGATGAAGAGCACCGCATTATTGAAGAATTGTGCTATTACAGGTAGCTTGATAATCAAAGAAAACAATAACTATTTTAATAGATTGGTTTTTATTGAGGCTAGTGGCGCTATTCAGTTTTACGATAAAAAACATTTGTTTTCTCATGCAGGTGAAGACGCTATTTACACTGCAGGAACAAAGAAAAAAATCATAGCGTATAAAGGTTGGAAAATAGCTGCTTTTGTATGTTACGATCTTCGTTTTCCTGTTTGGTCTAGAAACACTGAAGACTATGATGTAGCATTATATGTTGCCAACTGGCCAAAACCAAGAATTAACGCTTGGGACACCTTATTAAAAGCGAGAGCTATAGAAAATATTTGCTATACCATTGGAGTAAATAGAGTTGGAAAAGACGGAAATGAAATGGAGTATATTGGTCATTCACAAATTATAAACCCTCAAGGAAATGCAATAAAAAAATCTACCGTTGCTGCAGAAGATAGTATTTCAACTATTTTATACAAAGCTGAAATATTGACCAACAGAACCAATTTTAAATTCTTAGACGACCAAGATAAATTTACTATTCAAAACTAAACACATGCAAACCATTCAAAATAAAAATATAAAAATTTCAATTAAAGATATTGGCGCTGAATTGGGAAGTATCGTTTCATTAAAAAACAATAAAGAATATCTTTGGAGAGGCGACGAGACGTTTTGGGGAGGTCAAGCTCCAATTTTATTTCCCTTTGTAGGAAGGCTTAAAGATGATATTTTTATCGCCAACGGAAAGGAATACTCTCAAAAGCAACACGGATTCTTTAGAAAAAGCAACGAGGTAAAACTTATTGCAAAAACGGAAACAAAGTTAACCTACTCCATAAAACATTCTGAAAGTACACTAAAAGTATATCCTTACGAGTTTGAGTTTAGAACTAGCTATGAATTGATAGAAAATACAATAGTCATTCATCACTATGTTGAGAACTTAGGAAACGACATTATGTATTTTTCAATTGGAGAACACCCTGCTTTTAATTGTTCTTTAAAGGACTTAAATCTAAATTATGAGCAATCATCGCTTCTATTTGAGAGGAGCGAAACTGAGGCTACATGGAACCTGAACAAAGACGGTTTGTTTGACAACACAACATCAGAAGTATTAAAAAACACAAACGAGATTCATTTAAATGCAAACAGCTTTGACAATGACGCGCTGGTGTTTAAAAACTTAAAATCAAATAAGATTACGCTATCAAATAAAAAGGAAGGTCCGTTGGTAACGGTAGCATTCGAAGACTTCTCATATGTAGGAATATGGTCTAAACCAAATGCCCCTTTTGTATGTATAGAACCCTGGCTAGGAATTGCTGATTCACATGATACAAATCAAAAAATTGAAGATAAAGAAGCAATGATTCACCTAGCTCCTGAAGAGAACTATTCAGCAAGTTATAGTATAGAAATACATGACTAAGAAAAAAGCCCAATCAATTAAATTGATTGGGCTTTTTAAGTATTTGTTAACTCCTATTATTTTACAATTAAAGGATTCATCCATTTGAATTTGTATTCAGTATCAGGAACAGTAATTCTACTTGCGATTCTTCTCATTCTATCAGGCAAGCGCATTAAGTAGGCTCTTGCTTTATCAGCTTCAGGAGTCAAACCTATAAATTTATCAATTGCCCAAGCTCTATTTAATTTTTCTAAGATTTCAATATAATCTATAGCTGTATATACTCCTGATCTTTGCGCTACATCAGAAAAACGATCAAACAAAGAAGCTTTCTTTTCAAAAGACTCTCTTAAATACATTGCAGGCATTTCAATTTTATACTTCATCATATCACGGAAAGCAATCATCATTTCTGATGGATCTACCGCAAATATCTGACGAATAAATTCTACGTATGCCAAATGGTGTCTCATTTCATCACCAGCAATGATTTTTGACATTTTTGCCAAACCTTTCATTCCTGCCTTACGTGCTATTTTTGCTACATTATTGTGAGATACATACGTTGCCAACTCTTGAAAACTAGTGTATACAAAAGTTTTATATGGATCTCTAGAGGTACCAATATCAAAACCGTCTGCAATTAAATGCTGTGTAGTGATTTCTATTTCACGCATATTTACACGACCCGATAGATAAATATATTTATTCAATACATCACCGTGTCTATTTTCTTCAGCAGTCCAACGACGAATCCAACTAGACCATCCTTTTTCCTGACCATGCTGATCAACACCGTCTAAATCTAACAACCAAGATTCGTATGTAGGTAATGCCTCTTCAGTAATCATATCTCCAACTAAAGAAACCCAAAAATCATCATCTAATTCTTTAGACAATTCTCTAATTTCCTTCACCTCATCAATAAAAGTATCCGATTGAGGGTTGGGTAAAAAGTCTGTTGGTTGCCATATTTCTTCTGGATCTATTAAAAACTTCCCAAAAGTAGCTTCAATATCTTTTTCTAGAGTTAACATCACCTCTTTACGTACGTTATATATAGACATGGAGTTCTTTTTTAATTTAATACTACAAAGTTACAGCGTTTTTTATGGTTTCCTCTACTTTTTCAAACAAATCATTGAATTTCATTGAATTTACTGCAATAGGTTTGTGAACTTCAAATTTTAAATGTATGCCAAGATTTAAAGGAAAATTTCCGTTTGCAACTAATTTCCATGAATTGTTAATTGTAATAGGAACTACATACGCTGAAGGGGCATATTTAGAAATTATTTTCAATCCATTTACCGAAAACCTCTTCGGGTGGCCGTCTTTACTTCTTGTACCTTCAGGAAAAATAACAGCTGCCCAATTATTGTTTTCTATTTCTTTTCCAAATTTTGCCAAAGCTGATAAAGCTTGTTTTGGATCATCTCTATCAATCAAAACAGAACCTCCATGCTTTAAATTAAAAGAAACACTTGGAATTCCTGATCCTAGTTCTTTTTTTGAGACAAACTTTGTATGGTATTTCCTAAGATACCAAGATATCGGTGCTATTTCATGCGCACTTTGATGGTTGGAAACAAATATCAAAGGCGTATCTTTTGGCAGTTCTTCTTTAAAAGAAAAATTAACTGAAGATCCTATTATATATAGGGTCCATAAAAGAAAATAATTCATTAAATCTACCGATTTTTTATGTGCTGAATATCCAAAAACAGTCAAACAAAACCATTGAATAGGATGAAACAACACAATCAAAATTATAAATAAAAGATAGTGTAATATAGATAGAGGATACGATAGTAATCTTTTCATAGTCCTATTTATTAATTTTAAATGCTAAAATTATATCCAATTCGACCAAGGGATTCTACTTAATATCAACAAAAATCCGACCCCATAAAAAACAACAAACGTCTTAAACTTTGCAGTATCATTTTCTTGCTTTTTATGTTTTGACCAACCTATTGTAATCAACACAATAGCCAAAATCATCGTTACCGGATGTTCAACCGCCAACAATCTCGTTTGGGAATTCTTCATTATAGGTCCCATACCTATTACTTTCATCGTTTTATAAATTGGTGACATAAAATACCAGCCTAACCCTATTAGCAATTGTATATGTGATAGGATCAAAGTAAACAATCCTAAACGCAGGTCTTTATCTTTAAATTCTTTTTTTGAAGTGAAACCAATAATAGCATTTACCAAAGTTACTATTAAAATTAGCAAGACTAAATACGCCCAATAAGAATGTAGTTGTTTCATAATCTCTATTTAATTTTTTAATGATTACAAATGTAGCAAAAAACTAGTTTGTAATCTTTTTAAATAAGCCTTAAACAGGTTTTAGAAAAACACCTGTACAAAAGGGGCATATGGTGAAGCGTATAAATTTCTATCTTCATTATACAACACATCATATCGCACCCCTATCGCCACGTTTCTCATACGGTAACCGGCTCCTAAAAACAAGGCTTGATAATTGTAGTTGTTATTTGGGAAAAAGTCATCATATTTTTGATTCACAAAAACCTGTTCTAATTCCACTGATAATTGAATCTGCTGTATTGGTGTATAAATCCCTAAAATAGATGCTCCGTAGTTGAACAAATAGGAATCTATATTTCTAAAATCAGTATACCCAAAACTAATTGTTCCACCAGCAGAAAATTGTTCATTAAATTGATAAACAGCAGCTGGAGCAACAGTAATGCTTGAAACATTATTAGAGAATTCAAAACTAAAACGCCCTCCATAACGCATTTGATCCCAAGAAAAAGAATTGGAATCTTGCTGTTGTGAAAAGACAGATACACTTGAGATCAATAGAGTAATTATAAAAAGTTGTTTTTTAAAATTCATTGCTTGTTTTTAATGGATAATATAAACATTAATTCTATTGTATTAAAATTATTCACTTTATAAAATAAGGCCCTTCGGTTGACGCACCATACTTTTTAAATTAAAAAACAAAAGGCTTTCAATAAACTGAAAGACTTTTGTTTTTTTTATAACACTTGTTAAGAAGTATACTTCTCAGCATAAATTTTATTTGCCATTACCTTCCCTAATTCTACACCCCATTGATCGTAGCTATAGATGTTCCAAATAACTCCTTGTACAAAAATTTTGTGCTCATACATAGAAACTAACTTTCCTAAAGAAGTAGGCGTTAATTTTTTAATCAATATTGAATTGCTCGGTTTGTTACCTGCAAACACTTTAAATGGAATTACTGCCTCTTCAGTTTTTCCTTCAGCAATTACCTCTTCTTTTGTTTTACCGTTACACAAAGCTTCTTGCTGTCCGTAATAGTTAGACATCAATTTGTTATGATGCTCTTCTTTACCGTATAAAGATTCTTCATATCCAATAAAGTCACAAGGAATTAATTTCGTTCCTTGGTGTACCAATTGCATAAATGCATGTTGCATATTTGTACCTGTACTTCCCCAAACAATTGTTCCTGTTTGGTAATGAATTGCATCTCCATTACGGTCAACACTCTTACCGTTACTTTCCATAATTGCTTGTTGCAAGTAAGGAGATAATTTTTCTAGGTATTGAGAGTAAGGCAAAATAGCCTCTGTTTCTGCACCGTAAAAATTATTATACCAAACACTTAACAAAGCAAGTATTACAGGAATATTTTCTTCAAAATCTACAGATTCAAAATGTGTATCCATTTCTTCTGCTCCTGCTAACAAACCTTTAAAGTTATCAAAACCTACAGCCAAACTAATAGTTACACCCACGGCGCTCCATAAAGAAAAACGACCACCAACCCAGTTCCACATCGTGAAAACATTTTCAGCATCTATTCCAAAATTAGCAACTGCATCTGCATTTGTAGACACTGCAGCAAAATGTTTCGCTACATCAGCTTCTGTTGCCGATTCTAAGAACCAAGATTTAATTGTTTCTGCATTTGTAATTGTCTCTTGCGTTGTAAACGTTTTAGAAACAATTAAAAACAAGGTTGTTTCTGGATTTAAGTTTTTGATTACTTCAGAAACATGATCACCATCTACGTTAGAAACGAAATGTACACCTAATGATGTTTTGTAATACTTTAAAGCATCTACAACCATTTGAGGCCCTAAATCAGATCCTCCAATACCAATGTTTACAACATCTGTAATAGATTTTCCTGTATGCCCTTTCCAAGCACCAGAAAGAACTTTATCGGTAAAAGCTTCAATTTTATTTAAAGTTGCTTGCACATCTTCAACTACATTTTCACCTTCTACGATTACTTTTTTATCCGCTTTACATCTTAATGCTGTATGCAAAACTTCTCTACCTTCGGTAGCATTTATTTTTTCTCCTCCAAAGTAACCAGAAATAGCCCCTTTTAAGTCAACTTCATTTGCCAATTCTACTAGTAATTTCATGGTAGTAGCATCAATTCTATTTTTAGAAAAATCGATATTAAAGTCACTATCTTTAATAATAAATTCTTCCTTACGGTTGCTATTTGCGGCAAACAAATCTCTTAAATGAACATCTTTTGTTTCATTATAGTGTTTTGTTAACTTTCCCCATGCTTGGGTTTTCGTAGGGTTGATGTTTTTTAAAGCCATAATTTACGTGTTTATTATATTCTTTTTATTTTACAAATTCCATCGCATCCAATGCTCCTTTCACAGGTGTTATAAATGCTAAAAAATATGGTTTTATTGATTTTTTCATTGGCTTTGCAGCCGGTAATTTTTGTTTTAAAGGATCTACTTGTACTCCATTTTTCCAAAATCGGTAACAAACATGAGGTCCCGATGTACTTCCTGTCATTCCTACATAACCAATTAATTGACCTTGCTTTATATATTCACCAACTTTTACTTTTCGTTGCTTCATATGTAAATACTGAGTAGAATAGGTCGAATTATGTCTGATTTTAACATAGTTCCCATTCCCTCCTTTGTATCTAGATTCTGTTACTCTACCGCTGGCAGTACTCATAATCGGACTTCCTACAGGAGCAGCAAAGTCCGTTCCTTTATGAGCCTTGACTCTTCCGTAGTGTGCAATTTTTCTTTTTAGATTGTAACGAGAAGAAATTCTACTAAATTTTAAAGGTGCTTTTAAGAATGCACGTCTAAGATGCACTGCATCTTCATCATAATATTCTTCGATTTGCATAACAGAGTCGGCTACATAACTAAAAGCATAAAAAGATTTTCCAACGTGTTCAAAACACGCCGCTTTAATTCTTCCTATTCCAGCCGGAATCGTATCATCAATAAACTTCTGTTCGTAAAAAACTTTAAATTTATCATTCTTCTGCAACCTAAAAAAGTCGATGGTCCAGGCGTATATTTCAGAAAGATCATTTGCCAAAACAGGATTTACTCCTTGACTATCTAGAGACTGTGACAAGGAGCTAGTAATAATACCCTGCCCCTTTTTAATAACCGTAGTTACTTTTCTTTTTCCTTTTTCTGCGGATATGATAGAATCTTTAAAGTCTACGATCGTATAATTGATTAAATCGTTTTGATAAATAAATACTTGTGCTTTTTGGGTAGAATCTTTTTTAGCCAAAATAGTATATGGCTTTCCAGCACGCAATCGACGTACATCGAAAGTACTTTTGATTGTTTTTGAAATTTCTAAAATTTTCGGATACCAAACATGATGACGATCAAGAATCTCTCCAAAGCTTTCACCATGGTCAATTGTATCATTGATAACGATATACTTATCTAAATTATAACCAAATTTTATGCGTGGTTTTTTTACAATTACCACTTTTTCTCGCTCCTTTGATTTTTCACTATCATCAGCACATGAAATAAATAAGAATAAGGATATCAAAAATAAAAACGAAACTCTCAAAAGGGTGATTTTTTAGTAAGCCGCAAATTTACGCTTTTTCTGATAATTTTAAGGAAAAGAATGTGTCAATCCTTTATAACTTGTCAGATCTATTTTTGCTGACCCCACGGCCAAGGAAGCCTTTATTCTAATCGGAATTTTATTCTTATCGGCCGAAATCCAAATAGTTAAACTTTCATTCTCCTTAAATATTCTTCCTTTTTGAACAAATGGGCGAAACTTATAACAGGGTATTTTTCCGTATTTTGAAGAGACTAATTCATTTCCTAACAACACAAGTTTGAATGGAAACATTTCACCGTCAATAAAAATGTTTAAACTTATACTACTACCAACAGACATGGTGTCTATTTTAGTATTTCGCATAGTATAAAAGGAAGATATTAGATCTTGAACGCCAACAGTAGGGTACTTTTTAGTAGTATTCAATTTGTGATCCTCTACTCTAGCACTATCTTGCTCATGGTCAAAATACACATCCCTATTAATTCTGTACCCACCTTCATTGACTCTTCTTACAAAATGATTTGGTAGCAAAGTGTTCTTATCAACATGGGATTCGTATTGATCCCTTACCTTAAAAAAAAGATTGGTTATTCCTATAGTCCAACCTTTTCCTACAAAATGATATTCGCCATTTTTTTCAGAAACCGCTAACGTTGCATAACCTGCATTTACTATACCATAATGAATTCTATACTTTAACTCCTCTCCTCCCTGAAAGTGCTTGTCTATATCTTGAGAGGATACAGATATTGTTCCTAAAAATAGTAATATATATAAAATTCTGTGCATAGGTGAACAAGTTTACTTATTCAAAACAATTACAATGCCAAAAATAAAAAGGCTTAGCAATAAAATTGTTAAGCCTTATAAATATATAAATTTTGTTCATGAAAAAAACTTAAATTATATGATGCTACTTAAATCAATCACTTTTTCTATTTGGGGCGCATGTTTTTTAATTGATGCCTCTACTCCATTCCTTAAAGTCATTTGATTGACAGAACACCCAACACAAGCACCTTCTAATCTGACTTTTACAATATTATCTTCAATAGAAACTAATGAAATATTTCCTCCATCCGAAATTAAAAAAGGACGAATTTCTTCTAATGCCTTTTCTACCGTTGCTGCTAATTCTTCTGTTTCCATGATCATACCACCACTAATTTAATATTATTTTTTTCATTATTTTTTAGGAGAACATCCACTCATCGTTGTAATTTTCACAACTTCCGTTTCAGGTAACTCTTCATTTCGAAGCAACAATTGAGTCAACATATTTTTTGTAATATCGTTGAATGCTGCTTCTAAAACAGTGTTTTCTTGCAATGCTACAGGACGACCAATATCTCCAGATTCACGAATACTTTGCACCAATGGGACTTCTCCGATAAACGCAGTATCTATATCAACTGCTAAGTTTTTAGCACCGTCTTGCCCAAAGATATAATATTTATTTTCAGGAAGCTCATCAGGAGTAAAATAACTCATATTTTCTACGATTCCTAAAACAGGAACTTTTATGTTTTTTTGTTGAAACATTGCTACTCCTTTTTTAGCATCTGCCAATGCTATATTTTGAGGTGTACTAACTACTACTGCACCTGTAATTGGCAACGCTTGTACAATTGATAAATGAATATCTCCTGTTCCTGGAGGCAAATCGATTAATAAAAAATCTAACGCTCCCCAATCTGCATCAAAAATCATTTGGTTTAATGCCTTAGAAGCCATTGGACCTCTCCATATTACTGCTTCATTAGGATTTGTAAAGAAACCTAATGACAATAATTTTACACCATAACTTTCAACGGGTTTCATTTTAGAACGACCATCAATATTTACAGAGATTGGCTTTTCTTGTGCTACATCAAACATTAAATGCATCGAGGGACCATAAACATCAGCATCTAAGACACCAACTTTAAAACCCATTCTTGCTAATGAAACAGCTGTATTGGCAGTAATTGTAGATTTCCCTACACCCCCTTTACCTGATGCGATTGCTATAATATTTTGTATTCCCGGAAGTTTCTTTCCTTTAATTAAATTTGAATTTTCTTCTTTTTCAGGAGTTTTCTCAATAACCTTTGTTGCAACGTTTACTTTTATAACTGCTTTATCTGAAACATTTTCAATAATTACTTTAATAATTTCTGTTTCAATTTTTTTCTTAGCTTGTAACGTTGGATTTCCTATTTCAACATCAACAACTACTTCTTCTCCAAAAATAACGATGTTTTTTACATTGTTATTTTCAATCAAACTCTTCCCTTCTCCAGGTGCTGTAATCGTTTCTAAAAACTTTTGTATATCTTCTTTAAGAATGCTCATGTATCTAAAAATTTATGATGACAAAGATAACTTGAAATGTTGTAAATATTAAGCTTAATTATAACTATTCTCAATAAGAATTTGAAATCAATATTTTAATTCTAACAGATAACATTAGCCATTAATTAAATCAAAAATATTCCTTTCTAATTCAAGACTAGGATCCCAAAAAACAACATCAAAATTTTGAATCTGCAATTCTTTAACGACAACACCTTCACTTTCCAACAATTGTTGCATTAGATTTGCTCCATCGAAATGGTGCTTCCCGGTCAACAAGCCTTTTCTATTCACAACACGATGCGCCGGAATATCAATATTACCATGCGAAGCATTCATCGCCCAACCAACCATTCTTGCAGAACGTGCAGCCCCTAGATATTTTCCTATTGCTCCATAACTCGTAACGCGTCCATGAGGGATCTGTTTCGCTACTTCATAGCATTTTTCAAAAAAATTCTTTTCTCTTTTCATTTCTTGCTGCATTCTATTTCGCGGACAGACTTTACTTTAGAATTTATACAAAACTAATTTACTCTGCAAATACAAGTTCTTCTTCTGTCAACAGTTCTTCGTTGTTAAACCTCAAAAATAACTGAGCAACAGCTATGGTGTCTTTTTCACAATACGTGGCAATCCGTTTTATGTCTTTTTCTTGATAATACACCTTCGCAACCTGACTGCCATCAATATCGTCTTTTGGTGATGGAATATCCAAGATTGTGGTCAGTAATTTTAATGACGTATAATGTTTAAAATCTCCAAACTTCCACAACTCTAAAGTATCTATATGCGGAATTTCCCATGGCTTTTTACCAAATAAGTTTAACTTTAAAGGAAGTGAAATTCGATTGATTATCATTCTGCGTGCGATGAATGGAAAATCAAATTCTTTTCCGTTATGCCCACAGAGCAAATGTTTTTTTTCACTAAAGTGTTTTTCTAACAAATTTTTGAATTCTTTTAATAAAACAGCTTCATCTTCATTATAAAAAGATTTTACTCTAAAAGAACGACCCTCTCCTTGAGTTACAAAATAACCAACTGAGATACATACAATTTTTCCAAATTCTGCCCACACTCCTGCTTTTGGATAAAACTCTTCTACAGGGGTTTCAGTCTCTATTACAGTTTTGGGCTTTCTTTGGTAATTCGTTTTTATAGTAAATAATTCTTTCTTAATCTCTGATAAATCTTCAAATAGCTCAACTTCTGGAACTGTTTCAATATCTAAAAAGAGAATGTTTTCTTTTGGGATTAACAAATTCATAGTTTTTTTTCTTAAAGCTACAAAATTACGGTGTTTCCTCAAAACAAGAAGGCTCTCTATTTTATTTATTGAACTTAAATACTATTTCTAAGAGATACACATTATATATAAAAAACAAAACCTCTTTTAGGAAAATTCACCTAATTGAGGTTTTGTTCTTTTACAAAATTTATTATTTTTTACCACCTATCATCAATAATTCGTTCACAATGATTTCTGAAATATATCTTTTATTTCCTTCTTTATCGTCATAACTTCTTGTTGTTAATTTTCCTTCAACAACTAGTTCATCTCCTTTTTTAACATATTTTTCTACAACTTCTGTAAGTTTACTCCACACAACCAAATTGTGCCATTGTGTGTCTTCTACTTTGTCTCCGTTTGCATTCTTATAAGAATCATTGGTAGCCATCGTAAATTTAGATAGCTTTTTTCCTGACTCTAATTGAATTACTTCTGGTGTATTTCCTACACGTCCAATTAACTGTACTTTGTTT
>CEWR01029845.1_pt1 | contig 20694 bp, 19 predicted proteins | sample 356321 | NCBI WGS metagenome assembly CEWR01 (sample SAMEA2621551, study PRJEB7988) | marine metagenome | biome: marine biome (ENVO:00000447); feature: mesopelagic zone (ENVO:00000213); material: "saline water (ENVO:00002010), including plankton (ENVO:xxxxxxxx)" | depth 790 m
GCGCGACCTGGCACAAAATATTGAGGATGCCATTGTGCGTTTGGGAGTCGGGGCAGTGCTGGAGTTATGTTATACGGTGGAACTTCCCAATAGCATTAAGGTACCGCAAACATTTGGGAAAACCCGGTATTGGAAGCACGGCCTAGCCGTTGCCATCCTTTCCCGTGAACTGGGAAGCAAAGTCTTAACAGATAAAGAAGAGCTGGACTCCTGTTATTTGGCCGGTCTGGTTCATGACATCGGATTATTGGTTTATGATTATCTTGTCCCTGAACAATTCGATCAGTTTCTAGCAACCACCGATTTTAATGATCCCGATCAGCCTTTGGAAGCGCTGGAAAAAACTTTTTTGGTATAAGCCGTTCAGAGTTAGGTGCGGCTTACCTGAAAGAATGGTGGCCAGTTTCGCCGAAAATCGTTGAGGCCACATAGGCTCACGGTGGACCCGGCCTGGAAAAAGATCAAACGCCGAATCTGGCTCGCCTGGTCAGTACCGCAAACCGGATCGCGAATAAATATGGCTTGGACCATCCTTTTGAAACGGGATTGCACCAGGCCGCTGATGAAAATTATCTAGAAACCCTGAAAATGTCCAAGCAAGAAATGGACGAACTGGTAGATTGGGCCCAGATCGGTGTTCTCGCCGCAGAATCGGTTCTTGAGTAACCAGCGTAACGCTACTCAGCAATAATAGCTTTTGCTGGCTGGCACCTGAATTCACAATAGTTTCCTGAAAAATAACTGCCACCAAATGAGTTCCGCTCCCTCTCCGCAACGCGAAGGCCTCACCTGGGCCAAAACTTCCCGGTTGATTGCCCTGCCCTTTTGCCCTTCCCGGCTGGAGACCTTTATGAAGGTAAAACGGTTTGAGGATATCTCCATCGATCAACTCCTTGCAAAAGGCGTTGAGGGGATTCTTCTCGATGCCGATGGCACCCTTGGCCCTCATCATGCCAGAGAATATAACCTTACCGTGATAGACCATGTTCGCGCCATGCTGGAAAAAGGATTTAAAATAGCCATTTATACCAATGCATGGGAAGACCGGTTTCAACCATTCCAGGAAATGGGGGTAAAAGTTGTCAGCAACGTACCCGCCAAACCCGACCCGCGTGGATTCCAGATCGCCATGACCGACTTTCTGCAGTTGCAGAACCCCGCCAAGGTGTGCATGATTGGGGACAATTATGTAACCGATGGGGGAGCAATCGATGCGGGCATGCACTTCATCCACGTGCGGCCAATAAAAGGAGAAGAACCCTTCCTTCATTCTGCGACCCGGCTCTTTGCTTATCTTTGCGCCAAATTGTATAACCGGTAAACTATAAAACAATTCCTTGGGCCAAAACCGGAAATTCCCGCATTAAAAAGGTTTACTTCTATCCCCATTACAAGAATAATAAGCAGAGTTCATACATACACCATCAGGCGCATGGCGATAGTATTTTGCGCTAGTAGCTCAAAATCGAAATATGGAAATCGAACAGGTACAGGAATATTGCCGGGAAGCGTTACAGCTTGCCGAGCTTGAGGGAGCCCATGCGAGCCTTTCTTTTCTAATTGGGGAAAAGTTCGGATTAAATTTTCGCCTGCTCAGAAAAGCCAGGCGAAAGCTTCAATTTCTGTATCCCCACGATGACATGTCGGAAGATCATCCCCTAAGCCTGGGAGGGCGTGCGTTGAAGATGAGCTATGCCTTGACGGTTCAGGAACATTACAGCGTACCTTTAGAGCAGGTCAAACATTTGGAGTCCCTTCTGGCTAATTTCGCGAAAGCTATCCTCAGCACATTCAGCCAGGAGGATATCAAAAACTATCTTGATTCTTCGCCCAGCCCTGGGCCTTCGCCCTGACCCCAAAGAAGCAGAGGGTCTGGAAAGCGAGTTTTCAGCCGATAACCTGTTGTTGGAGGCCGAAGAACTTCTGGCTCTTGAAGATATCAAGAAACTGCTTTTGCAGGAAAAAAGCGGTTAAAAATTTATGGAACCGGAACCGATCCTAAAAAAGCGCACCCGGCATATTCTGGCATTCCTCATCCTCTGTGCCAGTTCTGTATTGATCCTTTTTACCGGGCCGGGATTCAGCTTCATCTGGCAGGTGGTTCTTTCCGGCTTTCTTTTCTTTTTCCTGTTCTGGCTGGTTACTTGACAGCAAACCAAATCATTCCCAATAGAGCCACACCCGCCAGGGCCAGCGCAGAAATTGCCAGGGCTTTGGATGCAGGCAGATCCTTTTCCAGTTTATCATTGATGGGCTCTATTGCCGACTGAACCGATTTTTTGAGTTCTTCCTTGATCTCATTCAAAATTTCCATTTTCACAAAGCGGGTGTTTTCCGCCACCAGTTTGTCGAGATCTTCCAGTATTTTTTTGCTGAGTTCCGGGGTAGCTTTCACCAGTTCTTCCCGCACCGCTTCGAGCCCATCTTCGTTCATGCGCACCATCTTACGGTCGATTTCTTCCATCTTCGTGCGGATGGCTTTTTCCACTTTCGGCGCGATGTTTTCTTCGATCCGTTCCATCGAATCGCGCGCATTGGCTAACGACTCGTGCAGGGTCTCCTGAATTTCTTCTTCCAGTGCCTCTTTTCTGGACTCTACATGTTCTGCGAGAATGTCCAGCCTCTGGCGAATTTCGGACACCGTTCGGAATCCTTCACCGGCTTGCTTTTGTTCTCTTTTAAATTCCGGGTTGGTTGAATCAGACATAATGCTCCCTGCCAACTAAATGGCTAAAATATTTTAGAAGGCTCTCTATTTATTCTGTAACTTTCTCTAAGGCAACTCGTGGCCCTTATTTTATAAGGGCCGCTCATGGCCAAAAAATAATTTTCAGAGATGCTCTTAAGCGACCCGTTTTTGGGTCAGCGGTTAACAAAATATGTACATAGAGAATTATGGACTCAATCCATAGCAGTTTCAAACCGTAAATATGATTTTGAACAACTTGACTTCCCCCTTAGGGTCGGGTATTTTGATACTATTGATAAATAAGGGGTTCTTTAATGGAAAAGGCCTTACAGGAGTTCAAAAATTACCTGATCGTGGAAAAAAATGCTTCTCCACATACGCTGGACAGTTATCTCAATGATATCTCCCAGTTCCAGGATTTTTTGACTCGCTCAGGTCATGCCATTGAATCTTCCACCATTCAACTCGAAAAAATAGACCGGTTAGCGGTGCGCTCATTCATGGGCCATCTTTATGAGAAGAATTTTTCGGGTGCCACCATGCGGCGCAAGCTTTCAACATTGAGCTCGTTTTTTCGCTTCCTGTGTCGGGAAGGTTATCTGAAAACCAATGTCGCCAAAACCGTTCCCGCGCCCCGAATGCAGAACAAACTTCCCGCATATTTTTCCGTCGATGAAATGTTCCGCCTTTTGCAGTTGCCTGAGGGTGAAGGGTTCCTGCCTGTTCGCGACCGGGCTCTGCTGGAGCTGTTTTACAGCTGTGGGCTGCGTATCAGTGAACTGGTTGGGCTGACCCTGGAGGACATCAACCTTGACTCCCGCATGGTCAAAGTGCTGGGAAAAGGCGGAAAGGAACGCCTTCTGCCACTGGGACGCCATTGTGTGGAGGCTCTGAAAATGTACCTTAACATCAGGATGGATAAAATCCGGGAGTTTGGCTCCGGCACGAGCAAACTGTTCCTGAATTATCGGGGGACAGAAATCTCCACCCGGGGAGTGCGTAAAGTTGTAGAAAAATATATCAAACAGGGGAATTTTTCGGGCGGGGTCTCCCCGCATTCGATCCGACATTCCTTTGCCACTCACCTTTTGGAAGGTGGGGCGGATTTGCGCTCCATTCAGGAGCTACTGGGGCATTCCAGTCTGTCCACCACTCAGAAATACACACATCTGACACTCGATCGATTGTCCGAAACGTATGACAAGGCACATCCTCGCGCCAAAGAAAAACCCGCAATGAAATAATATTAATCCGGTTTCCCTTTTTATTCTGTTCCAGTACAATACTCAATATGATGGAAGCAACCACAATACTCGCTGTTCGCCATAAGGGGGAGGTCGTCATAGGTGGTGACGGGCAAGTCACCCTGGGCAATACAATAATGAAACATTCCGCCAGCAAAGTCCGGCGCATGCACCACGACAAGGTGGTCGGGGGGTTCGCCGGGTCCACCGCAGACGCATTTGCTTTATTTGCCCGGTTTGAAGAAAAACTTGAAAAATTTCAGGGAAACCTGCCCCGCTCAGCAGTTGAACTGGCCAAAGACTGGCGTACTGATAAAATGCTGAGACGACTGGAGGCCATGCTGATAGTGGTCGATAAAGAACACTCTCTCCTGCTTTCCGGCACGGGGGATGTGATCGAACCTGATGATGGCGTTTTGGCCATCGGTTCCGGAGGGATGTTCGCTTCCGCCGCCGCCAAAGCGCTGATCCAACACAGCAACCTTTCGGCGCGGGAAATCGTGGAAGAGGCCATGAAGATTACCGAATCGATCTGTATTTATACCAACTCTAATTTAACGATTGAGGAATTGTAGTTCATGAACGAATCAGCATTAACCCAGCTCGACACCGTATCGCAGAATTCCGATGATGCGTTTATGGCGTCCTTGACTCCAAAACAAATTGTAGAGGAGTTGGACAAGTTTATCGTTGGGCAAACCAAAGCCAAGCGGGCGGTGGGCATTGCCCTGCGCAATCGCTGGCGTCGACAACAACTTCCAGACTCCCTTCGCGATGAAGTGGGGCCTAAAAATATTCTTATGATTGGCCCGACAGGAGTGGGTAAGACAGAAATCGCCCGCCGGTTGGCTAAGCTCTCAAAATCTCCTTTCATCAAAGTTGAGGCTTCCAAATATACTGAAGTGGGTTATGTTGGACGCGATGTGGAATCCATGATCCGGGATCTGGTGGAATTGTCAAAAAATATGGTTAAAGAAGAAATGGAGGCCCGCGTTCGCGTGCAAGCCCGTGAACAGGCCATCGAAAAACTTCTGGATTTACTTCTTCCTCCCCCACCAGGTATGCAGCCCGACTCTAACCTGGATACAAACGGTAAACTGCATTACCAGCAGACACGCGAAAAGTTTGTCCGGATGCTAAAGGAAGGCAAGCTTGATGAACGCGAAGTGGAAATCCAGGTACGGGAAAAAACGCCCTCAATTATTGACCTGAGCTCCGGAGCCGGAATGGAGGAGATGGGCAACAACATCAAGGACATGCTCGGCTCCCTCATGCCGAAAAAAACCAAAAGCAAAAAACTGAAAGTCCCGGATGCCTTCAAGGTTCTTTGCCAGGAGGAAGCAGAAAAGTTACTCGACCAGGACCAAATAATGGAAGAAACCCTGAAGCGTGTCGAACAAAACGGAATCATTTTCATTGACGAAGTAGACAAAATTATAGGTCGTCAGGCAGGCGGAACCAGTGGCCCCGATGTCTCCCGCGAAGGGGTGCAACGTGACCTATTGCCTATTGTTGAAGGCTCGTCGGTCAACACCAAGTACGGCATCGTGAAAACCGACCACATCCTTTTTATTGCGGCCGGGGCATTCCACGCAGCCAAGCCGTCTGATCTTATTCCGGAATTTCAGGGACGTTTCCCCATTCGTGTTGAGCTGGATTCCCTGACCAAAGATGATTTCGTCCGTATTCTTACAGAGCCCGATAACGCCTTGGTCAAACAATACACCGCCTTGCTGAAAACAGAGCAGGTTAACCTGACTTTTCTGGATGATGCCATCAACGAGATCGCTGAAATGTCCGCCCTGGTCAACCAACGCATGGAAAACATTGGAGCCCGGCGACTGCAAACCATCATGGAAAAGTTTCTCGAAGATATCTCTTTTGACGCTCCGGACTTGGAAGATACAGATATCACTATTGATGCCAAATATATTCGCGACAAACTGAAAGATATTATTCAGGACGAAGACCTGAGCCGTTATATCCTCTAACGCGGAGAACCTCCGCGGGTGACTGGCAATATATTTATTTGGCAGACAAACGTTGCTTAATAAATATTGCGATCTGCCTCAAACATGCTATGAAAAAACTCATTCAAAAAGCGGAAATCCTTTTAGAAGCTCTTCCTTATATCAAGAGCTTTTATGGTAAAACCATCGTCATCAAATACGGCGGCAGTGCAATGGTTTCGGATGATCTCAAGGAAAACTTTGCCCTCGATATTGTCATGATGAAATACATCGGCATCAATCCGGTTGTGGTTCACGGGGGCGGTCCGCAGATCGACAAAACCCTCAAGGCTCTGGGAATTCAATCCCGGTTTATTGAGGGGCAACGCGTGACCAGCAAAGAAACGATTGACGTGGTGGAAATGGTGCTTGGCGGAAAAGTGAACAAGGAAATCGTTTCCCTGATCAACCAGCGAGGGGGCAATGCGGTGGGCATCACCGGAAAAGACGGTGACATGATTCTCGCAAAACGGTATAAAAGGGTAAAACATTCGCCGGAAATGGATCGACCGGAAATTATTGACCTGGGACTGGTAGGCGAGATCACTAAAGTGAACCCGCGCATTCTGGAGACCTTGGACCAAAATGAATTTATTCCCGTTATCGCCCCGATTGCCAAAGGCGAAAAAGGAGAAACACTCAATATCAACGCCGACTTTGTGGCAGAGAAGATCGCGTCAGCCCTGAAAGCCGAAAAACTGATTTTGATGACGGATACCGAAGGAGTAAAAAATAAAGCCGGAAAACTGCAGTCCGGCTTGACCCGAAAACAGGCTTCCGACTTGATCCGAAGCAAAGTCATTCGTGATGGAATGCTCCCCAAAGTTAATTGCTGTCTGGGTGCCCTCAAGTCAGGGGTTCATAAAACCCACATCATTGATGGCCGTGTCCGGCACGCCCTGTTACTTGAAATTTTTACCGAAGAGGGTATTGGAACGCAGATCGTGGAAAAAACTAAAGACCTGATTAATAATTTATCAGGATAAGCAGAATGCCGAAAACTAATAACATCGCCTAATGCAATGAGTTCACCACTACTAGATGAAAGAAGTAAAGCGGTTCTCTTAGCGGTCATCGATAAATATATAGAGACTGCAGAGCCCGTGGGTTCGCGCACCGTAGCCAAGATTTACCCCGAACACCTCAGTTCCGCCACCCTCAGGAATGTGATGGCCGATTTGGAGGAAAAGGGGTTTCTGAATCAACCGCACAAGTCGGCAGGCCGCATTCCCACCGATAAGGGCTACCGGTTTTATGTGGATCACCTTTTGCGTCCGCAAAGTTTTTTAATGAAAGCCGAGGTACTGTCGGAAGCCCCTGAGCTTGAATACCCGAAGCAGAATCTTCAGGGACTGCTTGAACAGGCCTGCGAAAACCTTTCCAAAGTTTCCCAGCAAACAGGGCTGGTCATGCTCCCCAGTTTTTCGAGCGCCTGTTTCAAACATATTGAGTTTACCAAAGTGGCTCCGCAAGCGGCACTGGCAGTCTTCTTCTCTGAACAAGGCATCTTGCAAAATAAAGTGCTTCCCATAGATGCGGACATGACCCAGGATCAACTGACCTCTATTTCAAATTACCTGAATGACGAATTCAGTGGAAAACCCATCAAATGGATCTTACGGGAACTGCTAAAACGGTTGCGACTAGAAAAAGAACACTACAACCATCTTGCAAGTAAAGCCCATGCCCTTTCCGCCGCCTTGTTTGCGGAAGAAAAGGAAAGTAGCGAACTGATTGTGGAAGGCGCTTTGAATTTTCTCGACCAGCCTGAGTTCACAGAGGATATCAGCAAGATCAAGGCTCTTTTAGCTACTCTCGAAGAGAAAACCAAATTGATCAACCTGCTCGACCTTTGCCTGCACCATGATGGAATGACCATATTAATCGGCGAGGAAAATCTCCAGGAAGAAATGGGGAACTGCAGTCTGATCGCACAAAATTATCAACTAGGAAATGAAAATGTTGGCACACTGGCTGTTTTCGGATCTAAAAGAATGGATTATAAACGCATCATTTCCATTGTGAACCATACCGCGAAAATAGTTTCCAAATTAATTTCTGAAAACCAGGGAGTTTAAAAAGGTGACATCCAAGGAAAATGCAACAAAAGAACCTGCTGAGGAAGAACAAGAAGAAGAACGAAAAGTTCAGGATCTGGAAGGAGACGCGCTTGTCGAAGAAGAAAAAGAACTCGACCCCATCGAAGAACTTCAGCAGCAATTAGAGAAAAAGGATCAGGAACTTGCCGAACAAAAAGGCGACTTCCTCAGAGAAAAAGCTGATCTTGAAAATTTTCGTAAGAGATTGATCAAAGACAAGGAAGATGCTGTTCAATTTGCCAACCAACGGCTGCTGAAAGAACTGGTACAGATTAATGACAATCTGAATAGAGCCCTGGATGCCTCCAATACTTCTCTGGAAAGTTTCAAGGAAGGCATTGAAATGATCCAGAAACAGTTCACCACATTCCTCAAAAACCAGAAAGTGGAACCGATTGAAGCCATGGGGAAACCTTTTGATCCGAGCCTGCATGAAGTCATGACCCAGCAGGAATCTGCAGACCATGATGAAAACACTGTGATCCAGGAATATTCCAAAGGTTATACCTTGAATGGACGCCTTCTTCACTCCGCAAAAGTGGTGATCTCAAAAAAGCCCGCCAAGAAAAAAAAGAAAGAAAAAAATGTTGAAGAGGAAAAATAATGTTTTAACCCCGCTTCATCGTGGTGAAGTCATTCATGCCTGAACTGCCTGAAGTCGAAACCCTGCGCCGGGCTCTTCTCCCCTTAGTGGTCAACAAAACCTGCACGGCACTCAAGTTCTATCGCAAGGACATCCGCTTTCCCATTCCTCAGGCAACTTTGCGTAAGCAATTCGCCAAGCAGGTGGTTTCCAAAATCCAACGCAACGGAAAATACTTGCTTTTACAGGTCCCTCAAGGTGCCATGCTTTTACATCTGGGTATGAGCGGACATGTTTCCCTGCAGACTTCCATGGCCCCCCGGGAAAAACATACGCACGCTATTTTTCAGTTTGGCTCCAAAACCTGTCTGCACTTTGTCGATCCGAGGCGTTTTGGGTGCATACTATGGGTCCCGAAAAACGGGACACATCCCCTACTGGATAAAATGGGACCGGACCCATTTTCGCCGGATGCCAACGCGAAAACACTGAAAGGTCGGGCTAGAAACTGCCGGTCTCCCATCAAAACGTTCATCATGGATGCCAGGCGCATCGCGGGAATCGGCAATATCTACGCCTGCGAATCCCTGTTTCAGGCAGGCATCAATCCTAAACGCAGAGCAGGAAGAATCACGCTTGCTGAATGGGACCGCCTCCTTTCTTGTGTGCGCTCCACTCTGGAAAACAGTATTTTGGCCGGAGGAACCACCTTACGCGATTTCTTCGACCCCAGCGGGGCCGCCGGATACTATGCCGTACAACTATCCGTCTATGGCAAAGAGGGCGAACCTTGTCAAAAATGCAAAACGCCCATATCCCGCATGCTCCATTCCGGCCGCTCCACTTTCTTCTGCAAAACCTGCCAACCACCGTGACGCTGAACTCGGCTTGCAATAGCCCTGTTGGCTGGCAAAGAGTTACCTCGGCCCAATCAAGCTCTTGCCGTCTGCCTCTCTTACCAAAGGAGTTCTTAAAGAAATTTAAGCTATCTATTCACCTGCTTTTTGGCGAAAATAACTCTTAATCATCAAAAACTGAGGTATAGATGCAACGCTCTATCGGACTCATTACGCTTAACGCGAAATTTATTCATTCCTCTTTGGCTTTAAGATATCTGAGAAATGCCAGTCGAAACGCTGGCTACCAAAACGTATGGATCCGGGAATTTATCATCAACCAACCGGCCTGGAAAATTGCCGCCGAGGTACAAAAACTCCAGCCCGAGGTTTTGGGAGTTGGCATTTATATCTGGAACCGGAGCCAGAGCCTGGAGTTGATCGAACGCCTGCAAAAACAAATGCCGCATCTTAAAATTGTAGTAGGCGGTCCGGAAGTCTCGTTTGAAGAAGAGGGTTCTCTCGCCTATCCGATTATTTCTGGCGAGGGCGAAAAAAAATGGGTGGAGTTTCTCGACTTGACCCGCAAAAACGAGTCCCCATCTGATGAAGTGCTTAAACGCTGGCGAACCTATGGAACCGACCTGCCTGAACTCATTCCTGCTTATCTGGAAGAGGACTTCCCTCAACTCAAAAACCGAATCGTTTATTTTGAAACATCACGAGGATGCCCTTACCTTTGTTCGTTCTGTTTATCCGCATTGGATAAAACGGTTCGCTACTTCGATGAAACCACCATCCAGAAACAGATTAAAGAACTCATCACCGCCGGCATTGAAAAAATTAAATTCGTCGACCGCACTTTCAACCTCAAACCGAGCCGCATGCAAAAGCTGATGCAGTGGTTGACTCAATTCAAGGGCAACGAATTTCATTTTGAAGTGGTGGGGGATATTTTGACTCCTGAAATCCTGGATTTCCTGGAAACAGTTCCTCCAGGAATGTTCCAGTTTGAGATTGGCGTTCAAACAACCACCGAATCAGTCCAGGAAACTATTCAAAGAAAGCAGAACAATCAAAAACTTTTTAAAACAATCCAACAGCTGGTAGAACAGGACCGTATTCATTTTCATTGCGACCTGATTTTTGGCCTGCCCGGAGAAACACTGGAACATATCAAAGAATCTTTCTGCCAGGTGATGGCACTGAGGCCCCATGAATTGCAGTTGGGTTTTCTCAAGTTTCTTCCCGGAGCCCCCATCAACAACCTTGTCGAAAAACACCAGTACCGTTATCAGTCCACTCCTCCCTATGAACTGATCTCGCACCAGGAATTATCTGCCAAAGAAGTTCTCTATTTAAAACAATTCGTGGATATTTTCGACCGCTACTACAATTCCAAACGCTTCCGTTTTTCCATCAACGCCCTTCTCGAAAAAATGGACCCGGTAACACTATTCAACCGCCTGCTGGAATATCATGATTCTCACGCATTGTTGATGAACCCTGTTTCTCTGGACGAACATTACCGTATTTTCCGGGACACGTTTTACCCGGACCCCACGCCAATGGAGCAGGATCTGCTGAAGCTGGACTATCTGTATTCACAAAGATCATTCCGGCTTCCTGGTATTTTGTCGGCAAAGTCCCCTGTCAAAACATGGAAGCAGGACCGCAAAACACCGATTATTCCCTTCGCTCATGAAATTGAGATCTCCGGGTCCCAAGCCCTTTTAAAAGAGACCAAACATCCTGTATACTACGCTATTGCGCATTCGCAGAATGGAGACGGCTATTTCCGCCGTCCCACCGTCAATGTCATATCAGAAGCCTGAGTTCGCTTTCTGATGAAACCTTAAAAATCCAAAATTGTATAAAACAACACCGTTAGGACTCTAACAGGTGAACCAAAAGGAAATAAAGATGACGCCTCTCAACACCAAAAGCCGATCTATCACCCAGGGGGACCGGCGAGCCCCCAACCGCGCTATGCTCAGGGCGGTCGGGTTCACAGATGAAGATTTCGAAAAACCCATCATAGGTATCGCGAATGGACAAAGTGATATCACCCCCTGCAATGCGGGCCTCGGCAAACTGGCTGATATCGCTTCAGTAGAACTTCGAAAAGGTGGCGGCATGCCACAGATGTTCGGAACCATCACGATCAGTGACGGCATCTCCATGGGAACAGAGGGCATGAAATGTTCCCTGATCAGCCGCGAGGTGATCGCCGACTCCATCGAAACCGTTTGCCGGGGTGCCAGCATGGATGCGGTCCTTTGCATAGGGGGTTGCGATAAAAATATGCCGGGAGCCATGATTGCTATGGCCCGATTGAATATTCCCGGACTCTTTGTTTATGGCGGCACCATCAAGCCCGGTCACCTGGACGGCAAAGACCTGACCGTTGTCAGTGTATTTGAAGCGGTGGGGCAGTTTGGCGCCGGCACCATTGACCAAAATGAACTTGTTGAAATTGAAAAAAATGCCTGTCCGGGTTTAGGCTCTTGCGGCGGTATGTTTACCGCGAATACAATGTCCTCCGCCTTTGAAGCGATGGGCATGAGCCTGCCCTACAGTTCCACCATGGCCAATGAAGACAAGGATAAGGAAATCAGCACCGGGCAAAGCGCCAAGGCCCTTTTAAATATGATCGAAAAAAATATTCTTCCAAGGGACATCATGACGCGAGAAGCTTTCGAGAATGCCATCGCAGTTGTGATGGCTGTTGGCGGCTCCACCAATGCAGTTTTGCATCTGCTGGCCATAGCCCACTCCACAGGGGTACCGTTGTCCATGGATGATTTTGAGGTCATACGGAAAAAGATTCCCGTGTTTTGCGATTTAAAACCGTCAGGTAAATATGTTGCTATCGACTTGCACCATGCCGGTGGCATTCCGCAAGTAATGAAAATGCTGTTGAACGCCGGACTCCTGCATGGCGACTGCCTGACCGCAACCGGGAAAACCATTGCCGAAAACCTGAAGGATGTTCCCGGCCAGCCGAGAGAAGATCAGGATGTCATTTTGCCACTGGACCAGCCAAAATATACGGAAGGCCATTTGGTTATTCTGAAGGGCAACCTCTGCGAGGAGGGAGCCGTTGCAAAAGTTTCGGGTGTTAAAACCCGGAACATCACAGGACCCGCTCGTGTCTTCAATTCAGAAGAAGAATGCCTGGATGCCATTCTCGATGACCGCATTCAGGAAGGCGATATCGTGGTCATTCGTTTTGAAGGCCCAAAAGGAGGGCCGGGGATGCGGGAAATGCTGGCACCCACTGCCGCTATTGTAGGCAAGGGTCTGGGAGACAAAGTCGCACTCATCACCGATGGTCGGTTCTCCGGAGGAACCTATGGGATCGTAGTCGGTCATATCGCGCCAGAGGCACAAATGGGTGGAACACTGGCTCTCATCAAAGACAACGATATCATTATCATCGATATCGAACACAATCAGCTAAACGTAAAATTGTCCGATGAAGAACTTGAACAAAGAAAAAAAAATTTCATCGCCCCAAAAATAAAATATCAAACGGGCGTATTGGCTAAATACGCCAAACTTGTGGGCTCAGCCAGCAAAGGCGCAGTAACTGACAACTAGACCAGCGTGCGTTATATTTTTCATCAACCTTTACCCTTGCAGGGCATGAAGACAAGTGAAGAGAGACATCACGCATGCCCCGCAGGGGTACAATAACTTGCTCAGGAAAACAGGAAAATCAAATCCCCCCGACCCTCTTCGTAGAAAGGGGAGCTTTAATGGATCCCTCTTTTTGAAGAGGGGCTGGGGTGATTTACAACCTCACGTACAATATGCAATATAAAATTCTACCGGGGCATCTTTATCCCAAAGACAATCGGGTAAACCTTTATTACCTGCACAACCTTTTCAAGGTCATTGGTGAGTCCGTTTCCCTGCAGATGAAGCAACAGCATAAGGTCAGTGTTCCCATTACCGCCGGCATGTGGGGAGGCTCCTACATGGTCGGCCTGGATGATGGACAGGCCAAAACAAATGTGGTCCGACTGTATTCCATCGTCAACCTGCCACAAAACAGTCCTCTTGATAGAGTAGAAAACTTTGAGTGTTTGATGGAGATCTACCAGCAGACATGTTGCACGACATTTAAACGCTATGGGTTGAACCTGGTGGACCCGCGTTGGGGAGAGTCAATCCCCTACTCCAACAATGAACGACCGACCACAGCCCTGCAAATGTGGGACAACACGGGAAAAGCTAAATTTGTGCGTGCCTTTTTTGTGTGGAATGAAGCAACCTGGGAAGAGTCGATCATCTACGACATGATCCGCAATATTAAAGTCCTCAAAGAACTGTTGAACATCAACATCAGACCGCCAAAAAAAGAAATTGCAGAACTAAAATTTCTGCTACAGGATGTTCTCATTACTTACTTCACCTTATACTCCGCATTGACTCCGGATTTCATTGAACACGCGAAACCCATCATCAAGGATCTGTTCGAGAAGTTTATAAATGGAATGAAAACGGAAGAAATTGTTGAAGAGCAATATCATAAAGTCTATTCAAGCGCCTTGGTTTATGGGTTTGAAGAGGCTCTACAAATCCCGTACAAGAAAGAAAATCTGGACGTGAAAAATGTGGAAGGCTGGCCGGTGGATAAAATCAACTACGTCCCAAATGAATTAAAAGAAAAACTCGTTCCCGCCCTGCAAGCTCCATGGAAGAAGTTTCAAACCAACCTTGAAAAAAAATATGGCGCAGAAGTGGCAAACCGCTGACGTTCTAACCCAGTTTTAAAAGTAGCCAGCCTGCGATTCCTTTCTGCCCATTCAATTCTTTATTAGAACCGTTCCAGACTGCGATGGCCATTAAAACCGATTGTTTAAACTGAACATCATTGGCATTGGCATTGGTTAAAGAGCGGTTGAAAATCAGGCGCCACCTATTATTTTTCCACACTGCCACGCCTTTTACATCCTGCTGGCGTTGATCGGTCAGAGTGCTGAAACCTTCCGCGTTTAAATCCTCAATAGTTTGAAATATAAGCTGGGAGTTGGGATTGTCTCTCACTCCGGGTTGCCCCCTTTCTCCGCCCACCGATTTCCATTGCCAGATATTGACGGGCTTTCCCGCCTCGCCCATCGTTATCGATGGGGCCTCCTTATTGGCAGTAACCGGAAACATCACCGCTGCCCGGTCGACATATAACGCAGAATGGTCAAAGTTACTATCCCGGGTCGTGTCATTCCATTCCAGCATGATGACTATGTCCGAATTATTTTTTGCGGCACGCACCGCGACTTCCCTCGTGGAAGGATTCGGCCATTTCGGATTTGTGATCATCTGCGGTCCGAGTTCCACCTTGACTGAAACAGGTCCTCCGTCCCAAAAAGGATCATAGGGATCTGCCGGCAAGGCTCCGTCATGGCTGGTCACTTGTATAACAGGGCCACAACTTTCATCCTGCAGACAATCTTCAACATTCACGCCGCAGGCAGAGATGAACAGCACCCATAGCGCAACTACCACCCGCAAGCCAAATGGCTTCATTCTTTTTTCAGTCATGGGAAGAGAATCAGGATTAATAATTTTCGATCAGGTTTTCAAGTTCTTTTTTCAATTCGGGGGTATAAGGACCAACCAGAATCAGGCTCAGTTTTTCCGGAACAAAAGTCCGGCGGGCAACCTCAGTGATTTTTTCTTTCGAGATTGCCAGGATCCGGTTTCGTTCTTCTTCCAGGGACATCTCTTCTGAATAAAGGTAAGGAAAGGCATAACGTATCACCTGTTTGTAAGGATCGTCCAACTCTGAATCCAGATCAAACATATAACGTTTTTTCACATGCGCAACTTCATCATCAGAAGGCCCCAGGCTGGTAAATTTTTCAATCTCATGGAGGAGGGCTTTTGTAACCTCAATGAGCTTTTCCGACCGCGCCGTTACATCAAAGTCCATCGTGCCGATATCCGACATACTGGTTGCCCGGCATTCCACCGAATAAACCAGGCCGCGCTCCTCCCTAAGCACTCTCTGTAGTCGGGAGGTAAAACCATCATCAAAGACCCGGCTGATCAGCCCTAGAGTCAAAAAATCCTCATGATTGTAAGAACAGGATCGAAAACAAATTTGCAGTTCGACCTGGCTGTCTGAATCGTGCTGGAAAAGAAACTGCGGCCGGGACTGTTCATCGGAAATACTTCCCACAAAATGGTTTTTTGAAATCGGCGCCACACCATTAGAAAAAGTGGAAAAATATTTTTCTGATAATTGAAGATTGCGATTATGCTCAATGGGCCCCGCCATCGCCAGAACCATGTTGCCGGGAACATAATGGGCATTGTAGTAATCCCTCAACATTTCCACAGTAATCTTTTTAATCGTCTCTTCCGTCCCAATGGTAGGCCAGGACATCGGCGTTCCAGGATAAAGCAGTTTGCATGCATGGTTGTTGATGTCTACATTCACGCCCTCTTCGTTGAGGTCCTCATAGTACTCCTCAAGAATAATTCCGCGCTCAAGTTCAATCTCTGGAAATGTCGGGGAATAAAAGAACTCGGAAAAGATTTCCATTCCTTTTTCCAATTGCGAGATATGCGGGCTGAACCCGTATTGCGTGTATTCCCCAAGAGTGGAGGCACGAAGATCCCGACCGATATTCTCGAATTCCATATTCAGGGAGATCGAATCGGGATACTTCCGGTTACCCCGGAATAGCATATGTTCCAGGAAATGGGAGATTCCATTGTTCTCCTCATTTTCAAAGCGCAAACCGGCTCGGACAAACATCGACACTTCCATGGTGTGAATATGCGGCATTTCCACCGTCACCACTGTCAAGCCGTTAGGCAGGACATCTGTAAAATATTTTAATGAGAATTCCGTAATTTCCATATTTCCTGTAATATAAAAACCCATAATTAAAAGCGGAAAGGCATTATCGCACAAACCCCTGACCAACTCCCAAAAAGATATGAGCAAGGTAGAATGGGCGCAATCCGATTACGCCATCGGATTAGACTTCATCACGCAAAATGAAGAGCAGGCAAAGGCTTCAGCCTTGCTGGATGCAGGATCGGGGGTGACCGTGGCCCTTCCAGCAGGCCTGCCGCTATACGGAATGAGGCTCTACAGCGCTTTCATTTTGTCCCCGATTCTCCTGTTCATTCTGATTGTGGCCTATTTCCTGATAGTTTTCTTGTTTTCCGGCCATGGAACAGCGGCAACACTTTTCATGGTTATCAGCGGGTGCATTTTTATGCTGTGGGGACTGGGAAGGGTTTTGCAGGTTTTATTTTCGGTTCGCGAGCTTTTTACGAGAAAATTTTTCACGACCCTGAGCAAAAAAGGAGTGGCCATGCATTTTTCCCGCTGGCATTTTCTGTTTCAATCCCAAACCGCCATTGCCTGGAATGATGTTGAATCCACGCGGGTAACTACTGCCCTGTTCCTTCCCGGCCTGCTTGTGGGAATCCCTAAAACCACAATTTTAGAAATCACCGCTAAAAATGGTGAACTCTTGAAAATTCCTTTTCATCCCAAGAACACGCAATCCGTAATTGCGGTGATCGGCAGAAAAACCCAATCCCAGTCGGGAACACCTGTGCAATGGCCGGAAGAATAAAAATTTTCACGACGCATTCCTGCTATTCAAATAAAATGGCGTCTTCCCCCAGAAGAGCCTGAATCTGCTCAATCACTTCATCAGAAGGTTGAATGCGCAGTTCCTCCGCCACCGTGACCACACGCTCCTTGTCATCCGGAAAGATGAAATGCAGTCGAGTGTCGTTAGTGCCCTTGTGGGAAGCGAGAATCCCTTTTACCGCCATCAGGGTTTCGCGCTCCAATCCCAGTGTCCTGAAATGAATCAAGACTCGGCCGTGATGATGCTGTTTCGCCTGAGCAAGCGGAAAAACCGATTTCGCAATAACTTTTGGCATGTTGCCTTCAGAGTCCACTTCACCTTTTACAAGAAGCGGCTCTTCTGCCAACAAAAGATCCAGGACCTGGCTATAAATTTCGGGCCAGAGGATCACCTCAACAGACCCCTGCAAATCTTCAAGGGTGATGATACCCATCTTGTCGCCCTTGCGGGTAGTTTTAGGCAGATGCTTAATTGGGATTCCCGCCAAACTAACGGATTTTCCGTTCCCTGCTTCTGCTACGGAGGCTGAAGTCGCATCGGTGAACCAGGACAACTCTCGGGTAAATCCATCCAGAGGATGGCCGGTAATATAAAACCCAATACTTTCCCTTTCTAACTTGAGCCGATCCGCATCGCTCCATTCTTCAACGGTGACGTCAGATTGTTTCTCTTCCTCAACATCGAACGAATCGAACATGTTGGACTGTCCCAACTGCTCGTCTCTTTGTTTACCCTGCCCCCGCTCCATACAGGCTGGCAATTCCTTCATCATCCCTGCCCGGCTTCGTCCCAAGGAGTCGCAGGCACCGCTTTTGATCAAACCTTCAAAAACCCGCTTGTTGACCAACTGCATATCCACATTCTCACATAATTGTTCCATTGATGTGAACTGACCCAGCCCTTGCCTGGCCTCGATAATATTATCGATGGCTTTGCCTCCGACATTTTTAATGGCACCTAAACCAAAGACCAGCTTATTGTCGGATACTGAGAAGCTTCGCTGGCTCAGGTTCACATCCGGGGGTTGCACGGTAATTTTCATTTCCCGGCAATCGTGGATATAGCGCAACACCTTATCCGTGTTATCCATATCACTGGTGATCAAGGCGCCAAAAAATTCCAGAGGGTAATGAGCTTTCAGATACGCCGTCTGATAAGAGATCTGTGCATACGCCGTACTATGCGATTTATTGAATCCATATCCAGCAAACTTTTCCATCAGGTCAAAAATCTTTTTAGATTTTTTTCCATCGACCTTTTTTTCCTGCGACCCTGTCATAAACTTTTCGCGCTGGGCGGCCATCTCCTCCGCTTTCTTCTTGCCCATGGCCCTTCGCAGCAAGTCTGCATCGCCCATGCTGAACCCAGCCAACACACTGGCGATTTTCATTACCTGTTCCTGATACAAAATGACTCCATGCGTTTCCTTGAGAATAGACTCCAACTGCGGCAGGTCATATTTTTCCTCCATCGTTCCATGCTTGCGCTTGACATAATCATCAACCATGCCGCTTTCCAAAGGACCCGGCCGGTACATAGCCAAAAGCGCAATGATGTCCTCAAAATCGTCCGGCTTTAATTTTTTAAGCAGGTCGCGCATGCCCGAACTTTCCAGTTGAAAGACCCCTAGCGTTTTTGCATCGCAAAGGAGTTTAAAGGTAGCAGGATCATCCAGGGGAATAGCACCAATGTCCAACTCGACATTTTGAGACTGTTTAATCATCTTTAAGGCATTGTCAATCACCGTCAGAGTTCTCAACCCTAGAAAATCCATCTTCAGCAGGCCCAGCATTTCCACACTGCCCATAGCATACTGAGTCACCACATCGTCGTTACCGCCTTTATAAAGCGGACAAAACTCTGTAAGGGCTTTGGATGAAATGACCACACCCGCTGCGTGAGTCGAGCAGTGACGCTGTAAACCTTCCAGATTTTTTGCGATATTCAGCAGTTCATCTACATTTGTGTTTTCCTTGCGCAATTTGTCAAATTGCTTTTCTTCCTTGAACGCATCATTAAGAGTGATGTTCAGCTTGTTGGGAACCAGTTTTGCCAACTTATCGACCTCGCCATAGGGCATATCCAAAACCCGCCCAACATCGCGGATGACGCCCTTTGCGTTCATACTGCCAAATGTGATGATCTGGGTGACGTTCTGGTTGCCGCCATATTTTTCGGTGACATATTTGATCACCTCGTCCCGCCCATCCATGCAGAAATCGATATCAATATCCGGCATGCTGACCCGCTCAGGATTCAGGAACCGTTCAAACAGCAAGCCGTATTGCAGAGGATCAATATCGGTAATTTCGAGGGCATAAGCCACCACACTGCCCGCCGCAGAACCGCGACCAGGCCCGACCGGAATGCCATTTTTCTTGGCGTAGTGAATGAAATCCCACACGATGAGAAAATAGCCGGGATACCCCATCTTATTGATAATCCCCAGTTCCCGGTCCAACCTCTTTTCATAAATTTCCCGGTCAAATTCAATCTTCCGCCCCGCCAGTTCGCTAAACCTCTTTTTCAAACCTTCACGGGAGCGTTCATCAAGATAAGTCTCGAGGGTATAAGATTCCGGGATGGGGTATTCCGGTAAGTTGAGCTTGCCAAACTCCAGCTCCAGTTCACACCGCTCGGCAATTTTCAAGGTATTCTCAATCGCCTCGGGGGTCTCCTTGAACAGGGCGATCATTTCTTTTGGCGATTTGAAATAGAACTCATCTGCGGGATACTGCATGCGGTAAGGATCGCTGATGGTTTTTCCCGTTTGAAGGCACAACAAAATTTCATGCGCCCGGAAGTCCTCCCGGTCAATATAGTGACAATTGTTGGTGGCCACCACCGGGAGCCCCAGCTTTTTACCGATACCGATGATTTCCTTGTTGATCCTGTCCTGGTTTTCCAGTTGGTGGTTTTGCAGTTCGAGAAAAAAGTTATCCTCGCCCATGATCTCCGCATACTGGGCCGCTACCTTGATCGCACGAGGAACATTCTCCCGGTTCACGTTATGGGCGACCTCCCCACGAACACAGGAACTCAAGGCAATCAAGCCTTCCGAATATTCCGATAACAGTTCCTTGTCAATGCGCGGCTTGTAATAGAACCCCTCCAGATATCCTTTGGTCACCAGCTTCAAAAGGTTTTTATAACCCTTTTCATTTTCAGAAAGAAGAATGAGGTGGTAAGACGCGTCACGGAGATTGTCCTTGGAGGTTTTTTCGTGGCGGCTCTCAGGTGCGACATACACTTCGCACCCGATAATCGGCTTGATGCCATGTTTTCTGGCGGCGTTATAAAATTCCACCGCCCCGAACATGTTGCCATGGTCGGTCATTGCGACAGCAGGCATGCCAAACTCTTGCGCCCTTTTAAACAAGGCAGAATGTCGGATCGAAGAGTCCAGCAAACTATAAGAAGTGTGCAGGTGAAGATGTACGAAATTGGCTGGGTCCATGACACCACTAAATACCAGTTTGCCAGCCTTAAAGCAACAACCTAAAATCCCTTTATTCCAATAAGTCTTACCCCAAATAATTCAAAGGAATAGGCTATTTACTGCAAGCAAAACAGCAGAGGTCACAATGCCCGCGCCAATAAAGTTGA
>CEWR01033948.1_pt1 | contig 20476 bp, 19 predicted proteins | sample 356321 | NCBI WGS metagenome assembly CEWR01 (sample SAMEA2621551, study PRJEB7988) | marine metagenome | biome: marine biome (ENVO:00000447); feature: mesopelagic zone (ENVO:00000213); material: "saline water (ENVO:00002010), including plankton (ENVO:xxxxxxxx)" | depth 790 m
TGATGACGACGCCTCCGCCGGCAGCAACCAAGTGAGGCCACACGGATCGGCTAACATAAAACGTACCGGTAAGGTTGACGTTGATGACACGATTCCATTCGTCGTCGGATTCGTTAGGAAAATTGCCTCCTCCCCCGCCTCCAGCGTTGTTGAAGAGCACGTCGATCCTCCCGTGAGTCTCTGCCGCAAGTTTGATAGCGCTTGATACAGATTCGACGTCACCGACGTCGCAGGAAATGAATTTGGCATCGCCACCGGACGCATTAATGCGAGCTTCGACTTCACGGCCTTCTGACTCTCGACGTGCCATGAGGATTACGTGGGCTCCTTCTTCGGCAAATAGGGTTGCGGTGTCTTCGCCGATACCGCTGTTGCCGCCCGTCACGACGGCGACTTTGTTTTCCATTCGATTCGTCATCCTGATATTTCTCGCGATGAATTTTTCTACGTTACTCATAACGGCTAGTAGATGTCCAAGTTGTACGCATTGCTCCGACCGCTGATACGAGGCTATGGTTCGCGTTGGACATAACCGATAGTTGAATTCTTTTTGATTGACGCGCAGGACAATTTGGCAGATTTTGACTATGACCTTCCACCGTCACTAATTGCCCAAAGGCCGGCTCCAAAGCGAACCGGTAGCCGCCTGATGGTCGTTGGCATTGAGAAGCAAAGGGACTTGTTCTTTCGCGACATCGTTAAGTTCATCGGGCCGACGGACGTTCTGGTCATCAACAATACGAAAGTAATCAAGGCGCGTCTCGGTGGGTTTAAAGATACCGGTGGCGCCGTTGAAGTCCTGGTGGAGCGGGTCGACGAACCAAAGGTAGCTCTCTGTCATGCGCGCGCGAGCAAGCCGTTAAAGGCCGGGCGCGTCGTTCATATTGAAGATCAAACCCTAGAGGTTCTGAGTCGCGGAGATGAACTGTACCGGATCCGATTCCCGATCGACGTGTTCGTTTTCCTCGAACGATATGGGCATGTGCCGTTGCCGCCGTACATCGGCCGAGCTGATGATCCTGATGACGAAGAACGCTATCAGACGGTCTATCGTTCGGTACCAGGGGCCGTCGCAGCGCCGACCGCAGGCCTTCACTTTGACGACGCCCTCTTACATGCGATTCGCGAGCGCGGTACGGAAATTGTACCTGTGACGCTTCACGTAGGAGCTGGCACGTTTCAACCGGTTCGTGTCGATGCGATGAATCAACATCTCCTGCATGCAGAACGGTATCGCATATCGCCCGTGTCGCGTCGGGTTATCGATCAATGTCGAGGCCGTGTAATCGCCGTTGGTACGACGGTGGTCCGAGCATTGGAATCTGCGGCTCGTACCGGTAACGATTGCGGGGAAACGCGTCTTTTCATTCGACCGGGATTTCGATTTGGCAGCGTGGACGCTTTAATTACCAACTTTCACCTGCCTCGATCGACATTGCTCATGTTGGTATCGGCATTTATCGGGAATTCTCGGATGCGGCAAGCATATTCAGCAGCGATCGAACGCGGATACCGCTTCTACAGCTACGGCGACGCAATGTTCTGCGAACGCGCTGATGTTTGAGGTGCTTGGTGTCGATGGGTCGGCGCGCCGTGGGAGGCTAACCACAACGAGCGGTTCAGTCGAAACCCCGGTATTTATGCCTTGTGGGACGTACGGCTCCGTCAAGGGTATGACGCCCGACATGCTCTCTCTTGTCGGCACGCAGATGTTACTCGGAAATACATTTCACCTGATGTTGAGGCCTGGCGATGAGATCATTGCTCGCCTCGGCGGGTTGCACGGGTTCATGGATTGGGAGGGACCTATTCTTACTGATTCGGGCGGATACCAGGTGTTCTCTTTACGAGAAATGCGGAAGATTTCTGAGGATGGTGTCAAATTTCGATCGCCGATCAACGGTGATCAGTTAACACTAACCCCGGAGCTTGCAATGGCTGTGCAGACTAACCTTGGCTCCGACGTTGTGATGGTGTTTGACGAGTGCACTACGTATCCAGCCACTAGGGGAGAAGCGGAGCAGTCCATGCTTCGATCAATGCGCTGGGCGGAGCGGTCTCTAGCGAGTTACTCGGGTTCTGGACTCGTGTTCGGGATTGTCCAGGGTGGCATGTACGGCGAACTTCGTCACCGAAGTGTTGCAATGCTTGAGGATATGAACTTTTCTGGATACGCCATTGGTGGACTCTCGGTCGGTGAACCGAAGACGGAAATGCACCGCGTGTTGGAAGGAATATTACCGAATATGCCTGTGGAATCTCCGCGCTACTTGATGGGCGTGGGTACCCCGGCGGATCTGGTATATGGCGTAAGTCTAGGTGTGGATATGTTCGATTGCGTTATTCCTACGCGAAACGCCCGCAATGGACACCTTTTCACGGATTCAGGGGTCGTACGAATTCGAAATGCGCGTTACCGAGATGATTCCGAACCCGTTGATTCTACCTGCGCGTGTTATACGTGTACGCGCTTTTCCAGGGCGTATTTGCATCACTTAGACCGGTGTCATGAAATCCTCGGGTCGACTCTGATGACAATCCACAATCTCCACTATTACCACGACCTGATGAGTCGTTTGCGTGGTGCTATCGAAAACGGTAAATTGCGTGCCCTCATTTTGGCCCTCACCGAAGGTTGGAATATTGCTGATGAACCCGTTTGAGTCTACTGCGTATGCGGCTGGGGTTGGGGGTGGTTTTCCAATCGATATTCTCCTGCTCGTCGGCTTTGTTCTTATCTTTTATTTTTTGTTGTGGCGCCCACAAAGTAAGCGTCGGAAGGCACACTCGGCGTTAATTGGCGGCCTGTCCAAGGGCGACGAGGTCGTCGCGGGCGGCGGGATCGTAGGTCAGGTCACAAAGGTAGAAGACGATTTTGTGATGCTGGAGATCGCCCGCGACGTCGAGATTCGCATGCAAAAGGGTTCGGTGGGCGCAACCCTACCGAAGGGAACACTGAAGTCGATAGATGGCAGATAACGGCGTATTTGGCCAGAACCTTTTCGGCAACAAAAATGACACCAAAAATCCTCATCACTATCCGGTGTGGCGGCACTTTGTCGCCCTGTTCGTTCTCATCTTGGCTTGCGTATATGCGGCCCCAAATATCTATCCACCGGACTACGCGCTACAGATACAGGCCGATAACAGTGATTTGAGAATCGGCGTGCGGTTCATGACGCAAGCAGCCGAGATTCTTGCCGACGAAGGTATCCGCGTTAAGGCGTCAAACACGACCGGCAAAGGAGGGCTAATTCGCTTACGGTCCGACGTGGACCAGTTGCGGGCACAGTCCATATTGGATGACCGACTGAATCCTTCGGGACGGGATCGTCAGTTTGTGATCGCGCTCAATTTAGCGCAGACAACGCCGGCTTGGCTTCAGAATCTTGGTGCGCGACCGATGACGTTGGGCCTCGATTTGTCAGGAGGGATCCACTTTGTCTTGGAAGTCGATATGGAATCGGCGATGGCGAAAGCCCTCGATGATGAGGCCGAAAAGGCGACTAACTACCTTCGGCAGGAAAACATTCGGTATCGCGCGTCGGGAAACATGGTCCGAGGTAAGGCGGTACGTATCCCTTTTGCGACAGAAACGACTCGTGATCAGGCATTGCGAAGTTTGCGGAGCACGAACGGCTACGATTCGATTATTGCCTCCGAGTCGGAGGGCAGTCCAGTGGTGGAGATTGGCATTGGCGACGAAAAGATGGCGACGATTGAGGATGTGGCAATCGAACAGAATCTCACGGGGCTTCGCAGTCGGATCAACGAACTCGGTGTCGCTGAGCCCCTGGTACAACGTCTTGGCCGATCAAGAATTGTCATTGACTTACCGGGCGTACAAGACAGCTCGGAGGCCAAGCGTCTACTGGATAAATTTGCGACGTTGGAGTTTCGTTTGGTTGCCAAACCCGAGGATCGACCATCGTCATTAGAAGTAATGCCCTACGAAGGCCGCACCCGAAGACTGCAGCGTGCAAATATCGTTACTGGGGACAGTGTTATCAATGCGAGCCAGGGCCTCGATTCAGAGACCGGTCTTCCGCAGGTAAACATCGAACTTGATAGCGAAGGTGGTGAGCGCATGAATCGCGCTACTGGGCCAAACATTGGACACTCGATGGCAATTATCTTCATCGAACAAAAACCGGTGATTACCCGTGAGGTGATTAATGGCGAAGTCGTTGAAAAGCGCAGTATCCGTGAGGAACGTCGATTAATTAGCGTGGCAACCATTCAAGCGGCGCTTGGGTTTCGCTTTCGGATTACCGGTTTATCCATGTCGGAGGCTCGCGATCTTGCGTTACTGCTCCGAGCCGGCGCTTTAGCAGCGCCAATGTATATCGTCGAGGAACGAACGGTGGGGGCCTCTCTAGGTCAAGAAAATATCGATCGAGGTGTGCGAGCGGTGGTGATCGGGTTCGTCCTGGTGTTGTTGTTCATGCTCTTTTACTACAAGGTTTTTGGATTGGTCGCGAATATTGCTCTTACGATGAACTTAATGGTTCTTGTTGCCGTCATGTCGTTGCTGGGAGCAACGCTGACGCTACCGGGTATCGCCGGAATCGTTTTGACCGTTGGCATGGCGGTGGACGCGAACGTCCTTATTTTTTCGCGTATACGCGAGGAGCTCGTTAAATCCGTGCCGAGCATTGCGATACAAGCAGGTTATGGACGGGCATTTCTAACGATATTGGATGCTAATATCACGACGCTGTTGGTCGCACTCATTTTACTCGGTATTGGAAGTGGTCCGGTCGCTGGTTTCGCGGTAACTCTTTCCATCGGAATTTTGACGTCAATGTTCACCGCCATCTTTGTCTCGCGCGGCATCGTGCATCTTATATACGGACGTCGCCAAGTGCAGAAGGTTTGGATCTGATGACCATCGACTTCATGGGCAAACGTTATCTGGCGGCGATTTTCTCCGGCCTGATTTTGGCCGGATCTATCGCTGCCCTCGCGCTCCAGGGAGTAAACCGGGGCTTAGATTTTACCGGTGGCGCTTTGATCGAAGTTGGATTCGGTGAATCGGTAGAACCGTCGACCGTGCGTAATATCTTAAGCGATGCAGGCTATACCAATGCCGTCGTTCAAAAATTTGGTTCCCAAACGGACATATTGATTCGCGTGCCTCCCAACAGTGTTGCCGCTGGTACAGGTAGTCAGACTATCCTTGGCGATCAGATAAGCGCAGCACTAGGAGCCCGGATCGGAAAGGTGGAGCTAAGACGATCGGAATTTGTTGGGCCGGCAGTCGGTGAGGAACTGACCGAAGACGCCGGTCTGGCGCTGCTCGCAGCGTTAGGCATGATCATGGTGTATATCATGTTCCGGTTCACCGGAAAGTTCGCGCTTGGGGCGGTAGCTGCGTTAATACATGACGTGATCATTACGATTGGTGCCTTTGCGGCCTTTCAATGGACGTTTAACCTGCCTGAGCTTGCTGCACTGTTAGCGGTAATCGGGTATTCGCTGAATGATACGATCGTTGTGTCCGATCGAATCCGCGAAAATTTTCGGAGCACTCGCCGAGGTACGTCAGCGGAGATTATTAATTATTCTCTAAATCAGACCCTAGGCCGGACGTTGGTGACGTCGTTGACCACCCTGCTTGTACTGGTTGCTTTGCTGGTGGCGGGAGGTGAACAAATTGCTGGTTTTGCACGCGCTCTGACCATCGGCGTGGTAATCGGGACCTATTCATCAATCTATGTTGCGGCAACTGTTTTGTTGACGCTGCAGCTTAGCCGTCAGGATCTCGCCGTGCCTGAGAAAGAATCTGCCGACAACGTGCCCTAGAACGATTTAGCCTAAGGCGAGATCACCATCATTTGAGGCCTTAACGGCTGCCCGAATACTCCTTAGCATTTTTTTGAAGATTCTAGGGTTTGCGGCCACAATATTGCCGGTTTCCAAGAAACGGTCGCCTCCGGCAATGTCTCCGACGAAGCCTCCTGCCTCGCGTACGAGCACGCTGCCTGCGGCCGTGTCCCATTCCTTGAGGCCTATTTCAAAGTAACCATCGATCCTGCCGGCGGCGACATAAGCCAGGTCGAGCGCGGCTGATCCCATTTGCCGGACGCCGCGAGTGATTCCGATAAATTCTCTGTACATGGCCTCATGCGCTGGCCCATGTTTTTGTAAGGCGTGCCAAGGTATTCCGCTAGCCATCATTGATGTACTTAATGACGACGTGCCCGTTACGCGGATTCGTCGACCGTTTAAATAAGCACCCTCACCACGTGACGCCGTAAATTCTTCATTGCGAAGGTGATCCACGGTGACTCCGTGAAGCACTGCGTTTCCCTGGGTGATCGCGATCGATGTGCAATGATGAGGTATCCCGTGAAGGAAATTCGTCGTGCCATCTAACGGATCGATGATCCATCGAAATTCTCCGTCGGCTTCGCGAATTCCCGATTCTTCGGCGAGGATGCTATGGTCCGGATAGGCTTTGTGGATTGTCTCGATGATGATCGCTTCCGCGTTGCGATCGACATCGGAGACCAGATCGTTACGACCTTTCTCTTCGACCAATAGTTCATCAACGCGATCAACGGCTCGGCAAATAATCTTCCCAGCAAGGCGGGCAGCCCGCAAAGCGATGTTGACCATTGGCTGCACGGTTGGGTCCTCGCCACCCCTTTGGGCGCGGTATGCTAGCAGAGATCGAAATTGAGTTTCTTTAATGCCTGATCGCTGCAACAACGAGATTCATATTGTGCTGGTTGAACCGAGTCACCCTGGAAATATCGGGGCGACGGCGCGGGCCATGAAGACCATGGGCTTGACCTCGTTAATACTCGTCCGACCATCACGTTTCCCCGATCCTCAGGCTGACTGGCGTGCAGCCGGAGCCACAGACGTGCTTGATGCAGCTATTGTCGCTGATGATTTAAGCGAAGCGATTGGTCCTTGTAGTTTGGTTGTAGGCACCAGCACGCGAACACGGCGAGTACCGTGGCCGCTCGTCAGTCCCGAAACACTAGCGAGGAACCTAGCGGACGGGGCAGCAGGCGGCAAACCCGTCGCGATTCTGTTTGGTCGCGAATCAAGCGGACTTACCAACGCTGAACTGGCGATGTGCCAGTTGCACCTCCAGATTCCAGCTTCGCCCGTGTACCCCTCTCTAAATCTTGCGATGGCAGTGCAAGTGGTGACGTACGAGCTCTACAAGACTTCGAATAACGGGACCGATGTCCTAGATTGGGACCGAGAACCGGCGACGGCTGCCGATATCGGTGGGTTTATGGACCATTTGCAACGGACCCTAGAGAAGGTAGGGTTCTATGACCCTAGAGTACCTAAACAGGCGATGACTCGACTAAGACGTTTGTTTAGTCGAATTCAAATGGACGAAACAGAGGTCGCGATGCTAAGGGGTGTTCTTACGCATGTTGAACGATCAATCAAAAAGAGCGCTGCTGACGATTATTGAAATTTATAGTGTTCGGAGAGAATTGAATGATTAACGCGATTTGTAAAAGCATGTTTCTCGGGCCTGTGTTGTTGGTGAGCATATTGAGTATTGCGGAGACAAGTACTCCCGAGCCGGAAGCGGATTTATCGGGTACGTGGACCCTCACCATTGAGACGCCAATGGGCATCTCCAACCCGATCCTCACGATATGGAAATCTGCGGATGGCTACGATGGAACGTACGAGAGTCGACGAGGCAAACGAGGTGTGGAAGATATTGAGGTGACGGGTCAAACGTTTTCCTTTCGCATGATGGTGTCGATGCCGATGGGAGACTTCGAGATGGTTTACAAAGGTTCGATCGACGGCGAGAAGATATCGGGAACGATCGGAAACCCGATGGGCGAAATTGCGTTCGTGGGAAGACGCTCTCAATAGTTGATCGAGCAGTTACGGTCAAAGTAGACCAATTTGGTCGGGTATTGCATACTCGCGCGACTTTGGGCAAACCTAATTTGTCATGCGGCTGACCACGAAAGGTCGATACGCCGTCACGGCGCTGCTAGACCTTGCGATCCATCACGACGTCGGACCTGTGCCTCTGGCTGGCATCGCTATGCGTCAAGATATTTCCCAGTCATACCTTGAACAACTCTTTGGTAGGCTAAAGAGATCGGGTTTAGTACGCAGTATCCGCGGACCGGGTGGTGGTTATGAACTGGTTGGCGACGCCGAAACAATTAATGTTTCCGATATTTTGACCGCGGTCGGTGAAGGATTTGACGCGACGCGATGCGGTGGTTCAAGTGACTGCCAAGATGGACAGACGTGTTTAACACATGAACTATGGTCTGATCTTTCGATGCAGATTGATCTATTTCTTTCAAGGATTACGCTAGCGTCACTCATCGAGCGGGGCGACATCATGTCGATCGCACGCCGATTAGAGGACCTGAACCTTATTGAAGCCCGATTGATCTAATGTCATTAACTACTAATGTCTCGGCGCGACAACGGCCGGTATATCTTGACTATGCGGCGACGACGCCTGTCGATCCGAGGGTCGCGCATCAGATGAGCCGATGCCTGATGTTTGATGGTTACTTCGGTAATCCGGCCTCGCATAGTCATGCATTCGGCTGGGAAGCAGAAGAGCTGGTGGAAGAATCCAGAACGCAACTAGCGCGTCTAATCAATGCTGATCCTCGTGAAATTGTCTGGACCTCGGGTGCCACAGAGTCGGACAACCTTGCGATTAAAGGTGTTGCCGAAAATGCCACTAGGCGCCACATGATCACGTCTGCGTACGAACACAAAGCGGTAATGGATACGTTTCAATACATGGAATCTAAAGGATTCGAAGTCACCTATCTGGAACCGAACCGCAGTGGCTTAGTTAGACCGGAAGCTGTTGCAGCTGCAATCCGTGAAGACACGCTGCTCGTCTCGGTTATGCACGCGAACAACGAGATTGGAGTGGTCAATGAGGTCGGTGCTATTGGCCAAATCTGTCGCGAACAAGGCGTTCTGATGCACACCGACGCTGCTCAGAGTGCCGGAAAAATCAGTTTAGATGTCAAAACGCAATGTCTCGATCTTGTGAGCATATCGGCGCATAAAATATACGGCCCCAAGGGCATTGGCGCGCTGTATGTTCGGCGCGAACCGCCCGTCCCTATTGATCCCTGCATTCATGGCGGTGGCCACGAACGGGGTATGCGATCGGGCACATTGGCGACACATCAGATAGTTGGGCTCGGCGAGGCCGCTCGGATATGTCGGGAAGAAATGTTCGTAGAATCGGAGCGCATCACCACGCTCCGTGAACGACTCTGGTCCCACTTGAAACAGGTGCCGGGTACGTCACTCAATGGAGATGCGGTAAAGCGTATCCCGGGTATCCTTAATGTTGGATTTGACGGCGTGGACGGCGAAACGCTATTGATGGCCTTAGACGACATTGCCGTCTCGTCTGGTTCTGCGTGCACTTCGGCAACAGTGGAACCATCCTACGTCTTAAGATCGATCGGAGTGGACGAACAATTAGCAGCGAGCTCTTTGCGATTTACCGTGGGGCGATTTACCACCGAGGAAGACGTGGATTATGCGGCGAGACGAGTGAGCGAAATCATTCAGGTATTGCAAGCCGACCGCGTATAATGCCGCGCTGAAATTTGCGACTGAGAGGGGCTGTTAAGGCCATAACGCGCGACAGCACTCGGTCCAGTAATGTGCCGTTCTATCGTTTGTAGCGGAGTTTTTGATGGTAATTGAACGAACACTATCGATCGTCAAACCTGACGCGGTATCCAAGAATATTATTGGCGAAATATTTTCTCGATTTGAAAAAAGCGGACTCCAAATCGTAGCGGCTAAAATGATTCGTCTGACAACGGATACGGCGGGTGGGTTTTATTCTGAACATGCGGGCAAACCTTTTTACAACGCGCTTGTCGAGTACATGTGTTCTGGCCCTGTGTGTATTCAGGTTCTAGAAGGGGAGAACGCCGTTCAAGTTAATCGAGTTTTGATGGGTGCGACGGATCCTAAACGTGCGGATCCGGGGACCATCAGGGCCGATTTCGCGGTGTCCGTCGACGCAAACGCTGTTCACGGCTCGGATTCGCATGAATCCGCATCTCGGGAGATCGCGTATTTTTTCCCCCCAAGCGAGCTCTTTGATCGCGTCTGAGAATAGCGTACCAGTGATTGAGCCTAGTAAATCGATCAATCTGATTGGTCTGGACCGGTGGTCGCTTGAAGAATTCTTTCTAGAACTCGGAGAAAGTGCTTATCGGGCGACTCAACTCATGAAGTGGATTTACCACAAAGGTGTTGAGGACTTCCATGCGATGACCGATTTTTCGAAAGATCTGCGAATGCGGCTCGACACGGTCGCAACGTTGGAGATGCCGGTAGAGTTGTCCCGGGATGAATCTTCGGATGGGACGGTTCGATGGGTAATGCAGACCCAAAATGGCAATGCCATCGAAACGGTTTGGATTCCAGATGGTGGACGCAATACGTTATGCATTTCTTCGCAAATCGGATGCATGCTCGATTGTAGTTTCTGTGCAACAGGGAAGCAGGGATTCAACGGGAACCTGCTCACGTCAGAGATTATTGGACAGGTCCTGCATGCTGATCGCGTATTGAAGAAGAATTGGGATCCCCGTGGCATCACCAACGTCGTCTTCATGGGCATGGGCGAACCTTTGCTGAATTTTGACGCAGTTATGGGTTCGGTGGATGTCTTAAAGGACGACTTTGGATTCGGTCTATCAAAACGTCGGATCACGGTCAGTACGGCTGGAGTCGTTCCGGGAATAAAAAAAATGTGTGGGAGAACCGACGTCGCGTTGGCGATTTCCTTGCATTCACCAAGGGATTTAGTTCGCTCGGAGTTGGTTCCAATCAATCGAAAGTACCCGATAGCAAACCTTATTGAGGTTTGTGGCGAGTACTTGTCGACATTGGGCGAACGCAGATCAGTGACGATTGAATACACATTAATGGAAGGCGTCAACGATTCGCCCGAGGACGCCCGCGATCTCGCTCAATTATTACGGGGGCTGAAATGCAAGATAAACCTCATCCCATTCAATCCTTTCCCGTCGTCCGGTTATTCGCGTCCGAGCAGTGGTGCTATCGAGGCTTTCCAGAGCGACCTCATTAATTCAGGTTATACGACGATGTTGCGTAAGACGCGCGGAGAGGACATTGATGCCGCTTGCGGGCAATTGGTGGGGCGGGTCCAGGATCGTACTCGCCGTTCCGAACGGTACGCGTCGCGTGACAAAACGATTGGATCAACCTTGAATCACTTAAGCTAGATGGTGTCTTCTAGATTGCTTGGTAATGCGTCGCGAGTGGAACTGCGGTACAAGGAAGAACGGGTGCCTTTTTCTATACGCCCGCGTGACGACGCTGAAAACACGGGGCTGTTTCGATGAGCGAAAAAACTCCAGTGGTCCGCGGTCTGAGGGACATTTACCCAGGCGAATCGGAACGCTTCGATATGGTCGAACGGTCGATGATCGAAATAATCCGTAAATACGGTTACCAGGAAATTCGGCTGCCGATGCTTGAGGCCATCGACTTGTTCAGCCGAGGGTTGGGCGAGGGCACCGACGCGGTTGAGAAGGAAATGTACACGCTCGAGGATCGCGACCATGACATCCTCGCGTTACGCCCTGAGGGTACCGCATCGTGCGTGCGGGCCGTGATTGATCGCAACATGACTCGAGAAGGCAAGCCTCGACTTTGGTACGCCGGCCCAATGTTTAGATACGAGCGACCTCAAAAAGGGCGGTATCGCCAGTTTTATCAAATCGGTGCAGAAGCGTTCGGATTAGAGGGACCCGATGTGGATGCGGAACTCATTTTTATGGGAACCGATATGTGGAAGTTGCTCGGGCTGGAATCGGCGGTCGAACTTGAGATGAATACAATCGGTTCGGGGGATTCGCGTCGGGCTTATTCCGAAGCATTGGTAGAATATTTGAATCCGCGTAAGAAAGAGCTAGATGCTGATAGCGAGAGGCGACTCACGACCAATCCCATGCGGATTCTTGATTCAAAGAATTCGTCGACGCAAAAACTTCTTGAATCCGCGCCAGACCTCCATGATTTTATCGACTCAGCATCTCGAACCCACTTCGAAGGCGTTTGCGAATATCTTGATCGCGAAGGAATTAACTTTCGTGTCAATCCGCGACTAGTTCGGGGCTTGGACTACTACACCGACACCGTCTTTGAGTGGGTTACGGACAAACTTGGTTCTCAGGGTACGATATGCGCCGGCGGTCGTTACGACGGACTTGTTGAGCGGCTCGGCGGTCCAAGCGTTCCAGCCGCTGGTTTTGCTGCTGGACTTGACCGCGTGGTTTTACTGCACGAAACGTTGGGCATGAACGCCGACGAATCGGCTGCCGATGTCTACGTGATCGTCATGGAAAGTCAGCACGAGGCGTATGCCCGTCGCCTCGCGCAGTTCTTGAGGAGAGAGACGTCGCTGCGCATTCGACAGCATCTGGGCGGCGGCAAAGTCGGCGTTCAGATGCGCCAGGCCGATCGCAGCGGCGCTCGCTGGGCGGTTATTGTCGGCGACGATGAAGTAGCAGAGAATCGCGTGGCGCTGAAATGGCTGAGGGAAGAGACAGAGCAAGAATCTTTGGATTTTGAGCAATTGGCGACGTGTTTAAACCGGGCCGTGGAGTCCCATTAATGTCTGACTATCTTTCGGACGAAGAACGATCCGAACAACTCAAGAAATGGTGGGATGACAACTGGAAATCCCTGGTCGGAGGAGTGTTGTTGGCAATTGCCGCTGTCGTGGGTTGGAATCAATACCAGTCCTACACTTTTGAGCGTTCCGAATCCGCGGCCAACGCCTACCACTCGTACACCAATGCACGTATTGCGGGTCAGCCGGTCGAAGACTTATTGGCCGAAATTGATGAAGATCACAGCAAAACGTCCTATCAGATATTCTCGTTGCTGTACCGTGCAAAAGACTCGGTCACCGAAAGTGACTGGCATGCGGCGCTGGGGTATTTCGATACAGCAATATCGTTAACGAATGATCCACGGCTCCTGGATTTGATGCGGTTACGAAAAGCTAGGATTCAATTCCAGCTCGAGAGTTTGGATGGGAGCTTGGTAACGCTCGCACGAATCAAGGGTGTTGGGTTCAAGGTCGGAGTATCCGAACTTACCGGCGATATTCATCGGTCACGCAACGATAACGCACAAGCAGCAGAGGCTTATCAAGCAGGTATTGCCAGCGCGAACGATTCAACCTCAACAGTAATGTTGAAGTTGAAGCTCTCAAGTTTGGGTATCGATCCGTGACGCGAAGATCGGTCGAATTGGTTACGACCTGTTGCGTTGCCTATTTGTTGGCTGGTTGCGCTATGTTTTCCTGGCTCCCTTTTGTTGATCCACCTGAAACCGACTCGGACGAAATTCCGCCGCTCGTTTCGTTTGAAAAAGAAGCCGATATTGTCCGGCTTTGGTCGGCGAGTGTTGGTAAGGGGTTGGGACGTAAATATTTGCGGTTGGCACCCGCGTTAGCTGGAGATCGCATTTTTGCGGCAGATGCGTACGGGGCTGTTGAAGCACGGAACCGATTCGATGGGGCTGTTATTTGGACGAGCCGCATTGGTGCCGTTGCAGGACTTGCACGATATAAATTTTGGGACAGAAAAGATCCGTCGTTCGTAACCGGTGGCGTCGGGATGGGAAATGGACTGATATTTTTAGGCACGACAGCTGGCGAGATTGTTGCTCTCGATATCGCCGACGGTTCTGAGGTATGGCGCATCGACGTATCGAGTGAAGTGTTGGCCCCTCCGATCGGGCAGCGGGATACCGTTGTACTTCAGACATCTGACGGCAAACTTGTTGCATTGGAGCACTCCAATGGAGCAAAGCGCTGGGTCTTTGATACGCAGGTTCCGATTCTTACGTTACGTGGAACGGCGACACCGGTACTCGAGCGGGAGGTCGTGTTCGCCGGTTTTTCAACAGGGATGATTGCTGCCGTAGACCTGAAAACGGGCGCACCAGTGTGGGAACAGCGCGTCATGCTGCCGCAGGGCCGATCCGAATTGGATCGCATGGTGGATGTTGACGGTAGTCCTCTGTATAGCGGAAACATGGTTTACGCTGTCAGTTACCAGGGACGACTCAAGGCTATTCGTGCGAGCGATGGGGCTGTTGTATGGGAGATCGAAGCGTCGTCGTATTTGGACCCAGCAGAAGGGTACGGCCAAGTCTACGTTGTAACCGACAAAGACGTCATTATGGCGGTGGATCAACAACAAGGGCAGATTGTTTGGCAGCAAGAGGGACTTCGAAACCGGGTGTTAAGTAGTCCGCTAGCATTCGGAAACTACATTGTTGTCGCAGACGATCAAGGATACGTCCACGTCATTGCCCAAAGTGATGGACGATTCGTAGCACGACGTAAGATTGGAGGCGGAGGCGCGCGTTCGGCGATGGTTCAACGCGATGGTACTGTCTATGTGCAGACGAACAAAGGCAAGCTGGTCGCCCTGGAGATAAGGCGGGGTTAATGGCTCTCTCGCAGGAGGGGCGCTTCACTGTCGCTCTGGTCGGTCGACCGAACGTGGGCAAGTCCACTTTATTTAATCGGCTTTGCGGTAACAGGGACGCGCTGGTTCATAATCGGCCTGGGTTAACCCGGGACCGGCAATACGGCCACGCAGTCATCGGAGAGAAACGTCTTACGTTGATCGACACCGGCGGTTTGCACGACGCATCAGATATGGCGCAACTCATGACGGACCAAGTATACCGTGCCGTTGACGAGGCTAACTTCGTGCTGTTCCTCGTTGACGGTCACAGCGGTGTGACGCAGGCGGATGAAGTAATCGCGGAGCAATTGCGGCGTCGCGACATTAATCTGGCGGTCCTTGTTAACAAAGTAGATCGACATGATTCGAATAGCACGATAATCGATTTCTTAGGGTTCGGCTTCGACCGGGTGATGGCTATTTCAGCGGCACATGGACGGGGCATCGCGGAGCTGAAGAACTATCTCAACGAATTGAGTGGCGACGATCGCTATGTGGCTGTCAACGAGGGTATTCCTGTTGCGGTGATTGGACGTCCTAACGTAGGCAAATCGACTCTGGTTAACGCGATAGTTGGTGAACAACGACAGATCGTGTCCAATGAACCGGGCACAACGCGCGACGCGATCACCGTGCCAGTGCATCGGGACGGTGTTGACTACAGTTTTATCGATACCGCCGGTATTCGTAGGAAAGGTCGGGTTTCGGATGTCATCGAAAAGTTCTCTATCGTCAAAGCGCTGTCGGCGATGGATCGGTCGCACGTAGCGTTACTTATGATTGACGCGCGGGAAGGGGTGGTCGATCAAGATTTGCACTTGTTGGAGTACGCGGCGGATGCTGGCACAGGGGTTGTCTTATTGGTTAACAAGTGGGATGGGCTGGGTAGCGAACATCGACTGCGGGCGAAGGCAGAGTTACAGCGCCGTCTCCGAATTGCACCGTGGATCCCCGTTCACTTTATTTCGGCGCTGCATGGGAGTGGTGTCGGCGAACTTTTCGTCGTTCTTCAACGCGTAAATCGAGCTGGCGCTTTCGATGTAAAAACGCCGGAGCTTACGCGAGTTTTGGAAAAAGCGGTTCTCGATCATCCGCCGCCTAGCATTAGGGGTCGTACGATTAAATTACGATACGCACATAAGGTTGGGGAGCACCCTCCGTCAATATTGATTCATGGGAATCGGACCGAGGCATTACAACCGAGCTATGTCAGGTACTTGGAGAATCGTTTCCGCGACGCATTCGACCTCACCGGATTACCGGTAAGGCTGCGTTTTCGAACATCGGATAATCCGTTCAAGGATCGTCGCAATGAACTCAACCGGCGACAATTGAAACGCCGAGAACGGCTTATTCGCCATTCGCGGAAGCGTTGATTACGGCGATAAAGATCAGAGGATCGACGCGAGTTCCTTGCAGGCTCACACTCCAATGCAGATGGGGCCCGGTGGCCCTTCCAGTTGCGCCAACGGTACCTATGATCGAGTCTTGTTCGATCCGTTGCCGATGACGCACATTGACAGTGTTTAGGTGGCAAAGCATTGAGATAAACCCGCCGCCGTGGTCAACGAGGACGGTATTTCCATTGAAAAAGAAGTTCCCTACGACCCTGATGACACCGGCTGCAGGGCTTTTAACAGCCGTTCCGTGTTCTGCCGCGATATCGACTCCCGAGTGAGGATTCCGCGGTTGACCGTTAAAAAAGCGTCGAAATCCAAATTCGCTCGTCACTACGCCTTGGACCGGACGGGTGATTGGACGCAAACGTTTTGGCATTGGAGAAAATTGGCTGTAAACGTTTTGCATCAATGCGGATTCTGCTTCGATTCGTTCCAAATCGCTGGGTAGAGGCTCTACCAAGCGCTGGTTCTCAATGGTCAAATGTTGTTCACGATACGTTTTCGCGATGACCTTAAATGGTAATTCGGTTCTCGACTTTGATGACTGCACGATAATGGCGTGGTCGCCGACCTTCGTGGTTAGCGGTAGTGCCACGATGGCACGGTTATCGAGTCGGAGTTGTTGAACCTCGTTAAAGAAGACATTTTTTGTCGATAGGGGGAGACGTATTTCGACGACCCCGCCGGGGACGCCGACGGGAATGGCAGCGACCGCGGGTAGAGCAAACAGATAGACGATAACCCTATAGATCGGACTCGGGCCGTTCGTGAGTACGAATGACTTCGGCTTCAATAGTGCCGTCGGTTATATGCGCGACAAGCGTTTCTCCCGGGTTGACTTGGTCAATGGTAGAAATCGGTTGACCCCATTGAGAGCCATCGGGAAGTGCGACGATGCCATAGCCCCGTTCCAATGTGTCTAAGGGACTGACGGCGTTAAGAGCGCGCACCAGAGACTTCAAATAGTTGTGTGAACTCGCGACTTTAAGTTGGACGGCTCGTTGAATGCTGGTGAGGAGATTATTAATTGCACTCGAACGAGCATTAACCGCCGCTAATGGATTCGCTTTTCGGAACAGCTGGGTTGCGTGTTCTAACGAGATTTCGGCCTTTACCAATACTCCGGTGGTGCGTTGCGACATTCGTTGACGTAACTCCTTTATCCTCTCGATCTTTATTTTGATGGCGCGACCGGGATGGATCAGTCGATTGCTATTGGCCGATAGGGCCTCCCGACTACGAAGGACCCGAGATTCGATGAACATCTGCAAAGAATTTCGAGTGCGGCTGATCGATGCGGCTAATTCGAGCGCAGAAGGCGTGATCAATTCCGATGCGGCTGATGGTGTGGCGGCCCGATGATCGGCCACAAAATCCGAAATGGTGTAATCGGTTTCGTGTCCAATGGCCGATACGATAGGTATTCGGGATGCTGCTATGCCACGCGCGACGGTTTCGAGATTGAACGCCCAAAGGTCTTCGATTGAGCCTCCGCCGCGTGCAAGAACGACGACATCGGGAACCGGAAGCAAGGTGTCGACTTGGTTTAATGCCTTGAGGATTTCATATTCAGCCTCGACGCCTTGAACTGCTGTCGGAATTAGAATTAAGTTCACAACCGGGTAACGTCGTTCGATGACAGAAACGATGTCCTGGAATGCCGCGCCTGTTGAGGAACTAATGACGACAATGCAGCGCGGCATGGTCGGTATGGGTTTTTTGAGCGCTGAATCGAACAGACCCTCATCTGAGAGTTTCATCTTTAGTCGCTCGAATGCGGCACGCAACGCGCCTTCACCGGCAGGCTCTATATATTCGACAATGGCTTGAAAATCGCCACGTGTTTCGTAAAGCGTTAGTTTCGCGCGTATGACTACGTGCATTCCATCCGATATGGGTTGTCGTATCGAACGATTGCGGTTGACAAACATTGCGCAGCGGAGCTGCGAGCGGTCATCCTTAAGGCTGAAATACCAATGGCCTGATGTTGGCTGCCTGAAATTTGAGACTTCGCCTTCGATTTGGATGAGGGGATACGCCTCCTCAATCAGCGCTCTCGCCTCCGAGGTTACTTCGCTCACGCTGCGGATTGGTTGGTTGTGGTCTAAGGGAAGCACGAAGTCAGATTAAGCTTGCCTCACGGGAGTGACAAGCCTCGTGGTTGACGCGCGACTGCGTTTGTTTACAGAGACGGGTACCAACGCGTAAGATTGCGCGCTTACTTTCCGGAGGGTAAACATGCTGCGGATTGTTAACGAAGCACTAACTTTCGATGACGTCCTGCTGCTGCCCGCATACTCTAAAGTCCTGCCTTCCGAAGTCGAGTTAACCACTCAGCTCACCCGAGACATTGTCCTCAATATTCCTTTGATGTCTGCTGCTATGGACACCGTAACAGAATCTCGTTTGGCCATCGCTTTAGCACAAGAAGGTGGCATTGGTATCGTGCACAAGAACATGCCGCTCGAAGATCAGGCACGAGAGGTCCGCGCTGTGAAGAAGTTTGAGAGCGGTATTATTCGAGATCCAGTGACAATCGGTCCAGGAGCGACCCTTGGCGATCTACGTATACTGACCTCGGAGCAGCAGATTTCGGGGGTGCCAGTGGTGGAAGGAACAAACCTCCTGGGGATTGTTACAAGCCGAGATATTCGTTTTGAAAACCGGATGGAAGCGAAAGTAAAGGATGTTATGACTTCCCGTGATCGTCTAATCACGGCCCGCGAAGACGCATCGTTCGAATCCATCACCGAATTGTTGCAGTCCCATCGGATTGAAAAGGTACTACTGGTCAACGATGATTTTGAATTGAAAGGTATGGTAACGGTGAAGGACATCACCAAAGCCCAAGCCTATCCAAACGCGTGCAAGGATGCGCTGGGGCAGCTTCGTACTGGAGCTTCGGTTGGGACTAGTGACGAGACTGACGAACGAGTTGCGGCTTTAGTTGAGGCAGGCGCTGACATCATCGTGGTTGATACTGCGCACGGTCATTCACAGCGTGTGTTAGATCGCATAAGTTGGATAAAACAAAAGTATCCCGATGTTCCCATTCTTGGCGGGAATGTGGCGACGCGCGACGGTGCGCGCGCCCTGATTGATGCAGGTGTCGATGCTATCAAAGTGGGTATTGGCCCTGGCAGTATTTGTACAACGCGCGTTATCTCAGGGATCGGCGTTCCCCAGATTACGGCCATTGCAGAAGTTGCTGCGGAATCAAACGGCGATGCAGTCCCGATTGTTGCTGACGGTGGCGTCAGATTTTCCGGGGATATTGCGAAAGCAGTGTGTGCAGGCGCTAACGTCGTCATGGTGGGCGCGCTGTTAGCCGGAACGGACGAGGCGCCGGGGGACGTGGAGTTATACCAGGGTCGTACTTATAAGTCGTACCGGGGTATGGGTTCTCTAGGAGCCATGGCTGAACAGCATGGCTCTAGTGACCGATACTTCCAGGAACCTGAAAACGATCTTGGTAAGTTGGTGCCGGAAGGAGTGGAGGGACGGGTGCCTTACCGGGGTCCTGTCGGTCCAGTGGTGCACCAACTGATGGGCGGATTAAGGGCTTCGATGGGGTATACGGGATCAGAAACAATCGAGGTGATGCGCAAAGAGCCTGAATTTGTCAGGATTTCCTCGGCGAGCCTTTCAGAGAACCATGTGCACGATGTGGCTATAATCAAAGAAGCGCCCAACTACCCTGTAAGCTAGCTAGGCGGAGGTGAGTAAATCCATGTCCGCCGCCGACATTCAAACTGAACGTATTCTCGTCATCGACTTTGGTTCGCAAACGACCCAACTGATCGCCCGACGAATACGAGAAAGTGGCGTTTATTGTGAAATTCACCCTTTTGACGTTAATTCCGGATTTATTAAGGAATTTTCGCCACGAGGCGTGGTTCTTTCGGGCGGGCCGGAAACTGTTACGGATGTGGATACTCCGCGTATACCGGAAGGTGTGTTTGAATTAGGGGTGCCAGTCCTTGGTATTTGTTATGGAATGCAGGCGATGGCGGCGCAGTTTGGAGGCACCGTGCAACGTTCTTCCGAACGCGAATTCGGTCACGCACGTGTCTTTAACCGAGGTGGACGCCTTTTATCGGGTCTTGGCAATGAACTTGACGTTTGGATGAGCCACAGTGACAGAGTCACTGAACTTCCACCTGGGTTCGTAGTTAGCGCGTCGACACAAAATGCCCCTATCGGGGCAATGAATCATGAGAGCCAACCATTTTTCGGATTGCAGTTTCATCCGGAAGTTACTCATACAACGGCAGGGGAAGAATTGTTCAGACGCTTCGTGATTGAGCTTTGTGGTTGTGAAGGTCTATGGACGGCCGAGAACATCATAGATGACGCGGTTACTCGCATCAGGGAAAAAGTTGGTGATGATAAGGTCGTCCTTGGACTATCCGGCGGCGTTGACTCGAGCGTGGTGGCGGCCTTGCTCGAGCGAGCGATTGGCGAACAGCTCGTGTGCGTATTTGTCGATAATGGCCTGTTGCGAAAAAATGAACGTGAGGAAGTGGAGGCAACATTTGCCGGAAAAGACGG
>CEWR01032032.1_pt1 | contig 20357 bp, 20 predicted proteins | sample 356321 | NCBI WGS metagenome assembly CEWR01 (sample SAMEA2621551, study PRJEB7988) | marine metagenome | biome: marine biome (ENVO:00000447); feature: mesopelagic zone (ENVO:00000213); material: "saline water (ENVO:00002010), including plankton (ENVO:xxxxxxxx)" | depth 790 m
GCCCCAAAGTTTCATTTTATAAACTTGCTCCATTGCCTCTTTAGTTGGCCAAGGCTTCTTTATTTTTTTAGGATTATTTTCTTTCTTCTTCATAACAATACTATGGGTCTATCCCGAATAAAAGCAAAAATATAAGGTTACTAATATAATTATAAAAAGCTAAAACAGGAATATAAGACCTAGCACATAATGGTGATAATCATTTTTAGAATTAAAGAATAAAAAAAAGCCCCACCGAAGTAGGACTTAATTTTAAATACTTATTATTAATTTTGATCATTCTTATTGTTGTTTTTTTACAACTTCAAACGGGTTTACAACTCGTGAGGTGGAGGGAGCAAGTGAACTATCTACGAAATTCTCTAGGAATGATTTAATAGCATTGTACTGAATTTCATCTATTGCGCATTCTATTGGATACCCATTTTCATCAGAAGAACCACAGTAACACTCAGATCCTACAGATGGAGAGCATCCTCCAACAAAAAAAGGATAACGTCCACATGTTCCTGTGGAGTTAAGAACTATTAAAGACCCATCAGAAAAACTGACTCCATTATTGGTTTCTGAAAAATAATATGATAATACATCACTAGAAGTATAATTTTCTATCCAATAAATTCCACAACCGTCTAGTACTTGATCATCATTATCATCACTATCATCATTATCATCACTATCATCAATACCAACTGTATTCATTTGCAGCGTTACCGCTGTTTGTGCTAGTAACCTTCCGTTTACAGTAGCTCCTGTTTGTACAGCGATTGAGGTTGCGCCTAACACGTTTCCTTCAAAGTGACTTGTGGTACCAAGGGTAACTGCGCCTGAAACTTGCCAAAAAATGTTTTTAGCTTGCGCACCTCCAGATAAATTCATGCTAACTGCAGAACTCATCGTAAGCGTTCCTGAAACTTGAAATATCCATATATCTTCAGGACCACCTTCAAGTGTAATGTCACTTGATATTAAAAGTGTATTTGTCCATTTATGAAGCCCTGGTGCTAGCTTTAGTCCTCCTATAATTCCAGCTCCTTCATTTAGGTAATCTGGGTTAGCACGTCCTGCAGCATCCGTATATGCCGCTTGCATATTAAGCACAGCTGTTGTTAGTCCAGAAGCATCAGTTACTCTACAAGGAAGTGGGCCTGCAGCATCAACTGTATATATGGTTCCACTAACTTGATTACATGTTAATAAAAGAGCAGCTCCCGTTATTGGGCTTGTTCCTACATTTCCTGTAATGACAGATGGAGGCACATTAGTGATTCCTGTTTTTGATAGAATCGCAAAATCACCGGAAAGACCAAGATTAACTGGTAATATTGAAGATTTAGATTGTGTAATAATTAAATTTTCTTCCTCAAGTTCTAAAGATTCTATCTCTGAACTACAGCTTGTCATAAGTCCAATTATTAGCAGCGCTAAGATTGGAACAATTTTCATTTGTTTCATAATGTAGGTTGTTTTAGGTAGGTTTGGGCTTCTTAAAAGTAAGTAATATCCTACTAAGGTAGTTTAAATATTATGAAAACAATGTGAAATAATTATTTTTAGAATTAATGAATATAAAAAAGCCCCACCGAAGTAGGGCTTAAATAATTGAATAAAAGGCTTTTATTTATTATTAAGCCTTCAAGTAGTCTATAATACTTGTCAAAAAAAGTACGTTTACAACGCAAAAAAAATCAGATACCAGCGAATGCCAGTATCTGATTTTATTAAATTATAATACCACTGTTGGTTATGGTTTAATGACTGTATTCATTTGTAGCGTTACCGCTGTTTGTGCTAGTAACCTTCCCTTTACAGTGGCTCCCGTTTGCACAGCAATGGAGGTTGCACCTAATAAGGTTCCTTCTAAATGACTTGTAGTACCTAGGGTAACCGCTCCCGAAACTTGCCAAAAAACGTTTTTAGCTTTAGCACCATTTCTTAATTTAATTCTAACTGCAGAACTCATATTAAAAGTTCCTGCAACTTGAAATATCCATACACTATCATCTTTATCATCAGCATCAAGTATTATGTCAGATGCAATCACAAGGGTACTATTCCATTTATAAACTCCTGGTTCTAGTATATCTCCTCCAATAACTCCAGCTCCTAAATTTAAAACATCACCAGGACGTCCTGCAGCATCCGTATATGCAGCTTGCATATCAAGCACAGATTGTGTAAGTAGTGGTGCATTAGTTTGTCTACAAGGAAGTGGTCCTGCAGCGGCAACTGTATATATTGCTCCATCAACTTCGGGACATGTTAATAAAAGTGCAGCTCCCGTTATTGGACTTGTCCCTACGTTTCCTATTATGGAAGATGGAGGTACATTAGTAATTCCTGATTTTGAAAGAATCGCAAAACCTTCAGCTTCACCAAGATTTACAACTAACAATGGGGTTGGTGGTGGTGGTTCTGAAATGATTGCTGTTGGGTTTGTAACCGTATTCATTTGTAGTGTTACCGCTGTTTGTGCAAGTAACCTTCCGTTTACAGTGGCTCCTGTTTGTACAGCAATGGAGGTTGCACCTAATAAGGTTCCTTCTAAATGACTTGTAGTACCTAGGGTAACTGCTCCTGATACTTGCCAAAAAATATTTTTAGCTTGCGCTTCTCCTTTTAAAATAATTTTAGCTGCAGAACTCATATTAAAAGTTCCTGCAACTTGAAATATCCATACATCATCTGGACCACCAAGAAGATTTATGTCAGATGCTATTACAAGGGTACTTGTCCACTTATAAAGTCCTCCTCCAAACGTTTCTCCTCCAATAACTCCAGCTCCTAAATTTGTAATATCTGGGGCAGTACGTCCTGCGGCATCTGTATATGCAGCTTGCATATCAAGCACAGATGTTGTTAGTAGTGATGGATTCATTTCTCTACAAGGAAGTGGCCCTGCAGCAGTAACTGTATATATCTCTCCATCAACTTGGGCACAAGTTAATAGAAGCGCAGCTCCTGTTATTGGGCTTGTTCCTACGTTTCCTGTAATGGCAGATGGAGGCACATTTGTAATTCCTGATTTTGAAAGAATAGCAAAACCTTCAGCAGTTTTAAGATCAACTGGCAATCTAGAAGATAAAATTTGTGCATAATTTGAATTTGCTTCCTCAATACCTAAGGATTCTGTCTCAGAATCACAGCTAGATAAAAGTCCAATAAATAGCATCGCTAAAATTGGAATTGATTTCATTAGTTTCATAATTTTAGTTGATTTTAGTTGATTTTAGTTTTTTAGAGAGTAAGTAATTTCCTCCAAATGTAGTTTAAAAATAATGAAATCAATGTAAAATAATTATATTGACCGCTAAACGATGTTTTAAGTATTTAAGCTGTTTTATAGACACTTAAAAGGCGAAAAAAAATATCAAAACTCTTTAAAAACCACTAAATATTTCAAAATTAATTTTGATTTTAAAGATGAAATATGAAAAAAACAAATAGAAACAGCAAGTAGAAAATTTTACTATCCTTTATGCTTAATTAACTTTAGTTTTTATTTTTATTTACTCTAATTTTCCCATTGAAAATCCTCGCAGTAAACCCTCAATTTTCTTACACCTATTTATTGAGAAAATTAAAAAAACAATAATGACTAAAAAAAATACTCAACCTTTATAAACTAAGAAAAATAAACTACTTTTAAAACAAGATAATTTTAAACAAATGAGATCTATAAAATATGAATTACTATTTATTTTATTGATCACCGCATCTTGTGCAGTAAACTTTAAAACAATTCAAAGACTAGATAACGTTTACAAAATAAGTGCCGAAGCGCAATTAAAGAACGAACATTATCAAGAGAAAATCGAAAATTTCTATACACTTGGAAAAGAGGGCTACTTTGCTGGAAAAGATAGCATTCAGATTTATTATAAAATATTTAGACAGGCTGCATTAGAAAGTCCTGCTATTCTTATTTCTTCAGGACGTACCGAAGCTGCGATAAAATATAAAGAATTAATTTTTGATCTATATAACAATGGTTATTCAGTATATATTCTTGACCATAGAGGACAGGGTTTGTCTGGCAGAATGACGAAGGATCCAGATATGGGATATATTGATACTTTTCAGTTTTACGTTGACGATATGAAATATTTTTATGATACCACACTTAAAAAAACTCCTCATAAAAAGAAATATTTATTGGCTCATTCTATGGGTGGTGCTATTGGAATAACCTATCTGGAACAAAACCCTAAAGATTTTAATGCTGCAGCATTTTCTTCACCCATGCTAGGTTTTATTGCATTTACATGTAGTGCAACTAAGCTTTTGTCTGGTAAAAAAACAAAATATGCTTTGGGTCAAGGTAGCTATCAAGAAAATGAAAATATATTTAAAAAGAATAAACTTACAGGATCAGAAATTAGATACCATTTAATGAATGCCGCCTTTGCAAAAGATACGCTTGCAAGGTTGGGTGGACCTAGTTATCAGTGGATTTATAAATCCTGTAAACAGTTTGATTACATCAATGATAATATCAATAATATTGAAACTCCTTTTATATTATTCTCAGCAGAAAACGAAGAAATTGTTAGTATTAAAGCACATCAAAAATTTATAGAAGAAGCACAACAACTAGGTAAAACATGTGAAGGTTTTTTGATAGAAAATGCACAGCATGAATTATTTATTGAAAAGGATGAGATAAGGATTAAAACGATGAACCAAATTTTTAACTATTATAATAAGTATTAATTTCAAATAGACATAAAAATGATTGAAAAGCTTCAAAATAGTGACTTAGAAATATCAAAAAAAATACGTTCTGTTTTTCAAGTATCCTATAAAGTAGAGGCTAAATTATTAAATGCCACCAATTTTCCGCCCTTAAAAAGACCTATTGAAGATTATGTGAAAAGTAACACTGTCTTTTTCGGATATTTAAAAAATGAAGAACTAGCTGGAGTTATTGAAATTGATCATACCAATAACAATACACTTATTAGAAGTTTAGTGGTAAACCCGCTTTTTTTTAGACAAGGGATTGCAAAAAAGTTAATGGAATTTGTTTTGGCTACATTTGACTCTAGTTTGTTTATCGTTGAAACTGGACTGGAAAATGGACCCGCTTCTAAATTATACAAGAAATTTGGATTTGTTGAAGTGAAACAATGGGATACGGACCACGGAGTTAGAAAAATAAAATTTGAGAAAAGAATAATAAAGCAAAAGACACCACCAAATATAACCGCATAATACATTGAAAATAATTAAAAAAACATGAACACAAAAACATTAATGATTTCGAACTCTATATTTCTAGACGTATCCGGGGCTATTTTAACATTTTACCTCATGAAATTATTTCCAGTATACGTATAAAATCAAACCCAATCTTAACATTGTCTTTGCAATTGATGGGAGCAATGTATTTAGGGTTCGCAATGTTAAATTGGATGGCTAAAGGACCTTTAATTGGTGGTATTTACGATAAACCCATAGCAGTTGGAAATTTTATGCATTTTGGAGTTGGGGCACTTGCTTTGGTTAAAATTATTTCTAAAATCCAAATCCATTCGGAAATTATTATTTATCTCACAGTCATCTATAGTGTTTTTGGAATATTTTTTGCATATGCCTTTAGAACGAATCCATCCAAAATAGAATAGAAAACAAAAAAATGACAACAATGGCTGAAATTTATGACCAACCATCCTAAACGTTGCACGATAATTTAGCTGAAGCACTAGGCACAATAATTGAAACTGATTTAAGAAAATATTCAAATGAAAATTGTTTTAATCGTATTCTTGATACTTGTTACTTTTACATCAAAAGCACAAATATCAAAAAATCAAGTAATTAAAAATATTAATCAATGGTATTTGGAAAACCCAAACAAATACTCTGTTAACATGTTAGGTGAAGAAGCGACCGCAACAATAACCAGATACCATCCAGAGCGTCCTGAAGAAAAAAATGACTTAATTGAGGTGGCATACAAAGGAATGAAAGTGCAGTTGAAATTTAACCAAGAATTGGAAGAAATAACTACTCATAAGGATAGCTTACAAAAGTATTTTCAGTATGTATCGCTGGAAAATATAAACCACGATATAGCTTCAAAAGGTTGGAATATTTCTCCCCTAACCCCCATTAGTTCTTTACGTGGAAAAGGTGTTATATTTAATTTTGTTGATGATTCCATTAGTTTTACAATTAATTGGTCTACTTACACCGTTATGGGATATAAAGATTCTAAGAAATGTCGAAATCAATTGTCTTTTGAAGATGGAATGGTAAGTGAAGATTGTTATGTTTCTGTTCAAAAAAACTTGCCGTTTGAGCTTATTGTCTCAAAAGTGAAACTAAAATAAAAAAATAAAATATTAATAACTTCTTTTACTGATTTTATTTCCTGAAATAGCCTTTTGCCGTGAACATTTAAAACGTGAAATGTCTGGGTTTCGTTTTTTTAAATGCTTTTGACTAACGCCACTATTAACTCGTTTACGCCAACGTTTAAAACTAGATTCCTTAAGATTGCCACGCATCAATTTAATGATTTCTTTTTCTGGCAATTTAAACTGATAGAGAATTGCTTCAAATGGAGTACGGTCTTCCCAAGCCATTTCTATAATCCGATCTAGCTCTACTTCTGTAAATTGTTTCTTACTAACCATAATAAAATTATATTTTTTCCCAAATTTGGTCTGCATTCAAATAAAAGCTACCAATAGAATTAAAATTGCATTGTTCTGGTGATATGAGGGAAAGAAAAGATTCTCTATTTTCTCTTTTGTATAAATGATAGATTTCACCAATAATAGGCTCAAATGAAAATTTTGATTTGAAAATAAGTTGATTATATTCAAATTCTTGCATCATTTTTTCATATTCAGCTTTTAGTTCTAAATATTTAGCTTCTACTTTGTGATTAATCTTATTAATACTTCTATTCTTCCAAGCAATGGTATCTATTGAAATAATTACAGGAGCACCTACAGAAGTTGCATAAGGTTTGAGTGCGGCATCATACTTTTGAGTTTCAGTATTAAAAACTACATTATCTGGCTTTTTATCTTCTGTCATTATTATATAAATCGAATTAGCTCAATTTTTCGAGTTGCTTCATTACTTGATCTGCTTCAAAGGATTTTTGGTCGCTCAATTTCCTGTTGATAGTAGATAATTTGTAAGATTCTTCCAAAAGCTTTTCAAATAAAACTCTTAATTTTTCTTTCTCTGACTTCTTCTTAAATAATCCGAACATTGCATTTTACTTTTAGGTACCAGAAATAAATTTCTAGAAATTATAAATCAAAGATACAATAATGTTTAACATATTAAGCAATTTGTTAAACATTTTATTTTTAGCTTAAAATGTGAGTAGCTTAAAATTGATATTATTAGCTGTTTTTATCTTTAAACATTTTAGAAATGGTTAATGAATGTGCGAAAGTTATTGCACCTAGAAAAGCAAATAATAATGGTAAAAAAATAGTCTCATTTTTCAACCATACATATAATAGTATGATTGTACTAATAGAGATTAGCCAAATAAGAAATGATGATTTAACATATTTAATAAAAGTTCGAGTTGATACCTCACCATATAAGAAAGACTGTTGTTCAAAAATTGATGGGATACTATGCCAAAATATAAAATAAATAGCAAATGCCCATATAAGGGTAGCCGTTTTAAAAACAATAGCAAAAACTAAGATTAAAAATAACTCAAACAATAGTTGCTGCCAAGTAATGTAATTACGATATACCATTATTATAACTTGAATTATCAATAAAATAATACTGAATATAAATATCCAGCTAAACAAACTTTCATTAATCAATAAACCAGTAAGCGCGAATATTACTCCTATAGTAGCATTGCTATTTAAAGCAAAAAGTAAGAATAAAATAGAAAGTCCGTAGTTAAGAAATAGAATACGGTTAAAATTTACGCTTTTGGTGTTTGTTTCAATCCAATGCTGTTCGCCAAAATGAAAAGCACTAAAAATTATAAAGGCAGCCAAGGCAAAAATAGGAATGAAATAAAATAGAAAACTTGCAAATAAAACTGTTAAAACATAAGAACTATAAAAAAAAACAAGTTTTAAGGGTTTGGCGGTTATTTTAACTTTTGAAATTAAAAACAAATCATTACTTCCGTGCATAATCCCTAAAGAAAAAATGAGAAAAACAGCAAATACTTCTTGAGAAGGACTAGCGAAGTAAACTGTAAGCCACAGGCTAAAAAATGTAATTAGGATTGCTATTTTTTTATATTTCACAGCATAAAAATACACGTTTATAATAAATTATGATAATTTATGTTAAATTATTATTTTTTATTGTTTAATAATCACTACCTTTGATTAAACAAAACATATAATATTATGACAAATTTATTATCAATTATTGCAATTGTCCCTAAAATGGCACCAGATGACTATGTGGGATTTACTTTCTTTATTGGCTGTATGGCCATGATGGCAGCATCTGCTTTCTTCTTTTTTTCAATGAATGATTTTGATCGAAAGTGGAAAACTTCTATTCTTGTTTCGGGTTTAATTACCTTTATTGCAGCAGTACATTATTGGTATATGCGTGATTATTGGGCAACGAATATGGAATCACCAACATTTTTCAGATATGTAGATTGGATTCTTACAGTTCCGTTGATGTGTGTAGAGTTTTATTTAATTCTAAAATTAGCAGGAGCAAAAAAATCATTAATGTGGAAACTAATTTTACTTTCCGTTATAATGCTTGTAACTGGTTATCTTGGAGAAGGCGTAGATCCTGAAAATGCTCAATTATGGGGATTAGTTTCTGGTATTGCATATTTTGCAATCGTTTATGAAATATGGTTAGGTGGTGCAGCTAAATTAGCTAAATCAGCAGGAGGTTCAGTTCAAAGTGCACACAAAGTCCTTTGTTGGTTCGTATTAGTTGGTTGGGCTATTTATCCTATTGGATATATGGCTGGTACTCCAGGATGGTATGAAGGTGTTTTTGGAGGTTTAAGTATGGATATTTTTTATAACATTGCCGATGCAATTAATAAAATTGGATTTGGTTTGGTTATTTATAACTTGGCACTTAAACAGTCCAAGAGTGAATAAATATAAGGTTATTTAATATTTGTTAAAAAAGAGGGTATGAGTAAAATCATACCCTCTTTTAATTTAAGTAGTTTATTTGATTCTGATTTTTATGTGATAAAAACCAAAAAAAAACAGTAATAAGTTAAGTATACTTTCAAAATATTATTATTAATGTAATAATGGTATTTCTATTATGGACTTCAAAGTAAAATATTTTCTTATAAATTTCACAATTGGTTTAGTGTCAGATCAAAATAATATGTACATTTGTCCCTTATTAAAGAAATAATGAATTTTATAACATTACATCAACATCATTTTCATATTTGCCCTCAGGCGAAGTGATGATGGATATGTAATAATTTAAAATATCTAAAAACACCGTCTGAGTTAATCAGACGGTGTTTTTTTATACCCAAAGGTTTACTCAGACTTTTAAAAAAACAAAATGAGTAAACTAAAAATTGCAATACAAAAAAGCGGAAGACTTAACGAAGATTCGTTAAAACTCTTAAAAGATTGTGGAATTGCCATTAACAATGGTAAAGATCAATTAAAAGTGGTCGTAGATAATTTTCCAATGGAAATTTTATACCTGCGTAATTCCGACATTCCTCAATACATAGAAGACGGAACAGTAGATATAGCCATAATAGGTGAAAATTTATTAATCGAAAAACAAAAGCAAGTAGCTATTGTTCAAAAATTAGGCTTCTCAAAATGTAAAGTATCGCTTGCAGTCCCAAAAGAGGTGGAAGATGATTCTGATAATTATTTTAATGGAAAAAAAATTGCTACCTCCTACCCTAATACCTTGCAAACCTATTTAAATAAAAACAACATTCAAGCAGAAGTTCACACTATCTCTGGTTCTGTTGAAATTGCACCTAACATAGGATTAGCCGATGGTATTTGTGATATCGTAAGTTCTGGAAGCACTTTATTTAAAAACGGTTTAAGAGAAACACAGGTTATTTTAAAATCGGAAGCTGTATTGGTTAAATCACTTCAATTAGATCAAGAACAGGAAGAAATACTGAGTAAACTTCTATTTAGAATTAATGCGGTATTAAGAGCAAAAAATAGCAAGTATATTTTATTAAATGTACCTAACGAAAAAATAGCAGCAGTAACAAACATCCTACCTGTTTTAAAAAGCCCCACAATTTTACCGCTAGCCGAAAAAGGTTGGAGCTCATTACATTCGGTTATTGATGAAACTCAATTTTGGGAGGTCATCGATGAATTAAAAAATGCAGGAGCAGAAGATATTTTAATTATACCAATAGATAAAATGGTGATATGAAAACGTATAACAAACCAAATAAATCAAAATGGGCCATACTGTCTAAAAGACCAATTATTGATGAGGGAGAACTAAATAAAAAAGTCAATATCATTATTAATGAGGTAAAACGAAACGGGGATAAAGCACTTATTAAATATGCAAAGATGTTTGATAATGTTGAACTAAATCAATTAACTGTTTCTCAACAAGAAATAGAAAAAGCTTATAACAACGTTTCTCAAAAATTAAAAGATGCAATTCAAATAGCCTATACTAATATTTATAAATTTCACAAAGCACAACAAATCAAAGAAGAAGTAATTGAAACAACTCCTGGCGTTAAATGCTGGAGAAAATCGATTGCCATCGAGAAAGTAGGTTTATATATACCTGGGGGAAGTGCTCCATTATTCTCTACCATTTTAATGTTAGGAATACCAGCCCAAATTGCTGGCTGTAAAGAGTTAGTGTTATGCACACCTCCCAATAAAAATGATAAAATTAACCCTGCTATTTTGTATACAGCTAACCTAGTTGGAATTCATAAAATATACAAAGCTGGAGGAGCTCAAGGAGTAGCTGCAATGGCATATGGAACAGAAACCATACCTCAAGTGTATAAAATATTTGGACCAGGAAATCAATATGTAACCAAAGCCAAAGAGTTAGTACAACAAACTGGTGTGGCTATAGATATGCCTGCTGGGCCTAGTGAAGTATTGGTAATTGCAGACAACACTGCTAACCCTGCTTTTGTGGCAGCAGATTTATTATCACAAGCTGAGCACGGAGCAGACAGTCAAGTAATTTTATTGAGTGATGACGAAAATATGATAAAACAATGTTTAAAAGAAGTTAATATACAAGTAGCACTTTTACCTAGAAAAGAAATTGCTTTAAAAGCATTAGTAAATAGCAAAGCAATTATTTTAAATGATTTAAATAAATGTATATCCTTTAGTAATCAATACGCTCCTGAGCATTTAATCATTGCATCCTTAAAAGCGAATGAATTAGTAGACAAAATTACCAATGCAGGATCTGTTTTTTTAGGTAATTATAGTTGTGAGTCTGCCGGTGATTATGCCAGCGGAACTAATCACACACTACCTACTAATGGTTATGCTAAAAATTATAGCGGAGTATCCTTAGACAGTTTTGTAAAGAAAATAACCTTTCAAAAACTAAGCAAAGAAGGAATAAAAAACATTGGTAAATCCATAGAAATCATGGCTGAAGCTGAAGAATTAATGGCTCATAAAAATGCAGTAACCCTGCGGTTAAAAGAGATTAACAATGATTAAAATAGAAAATATAGTTCGTCCAAACATTCTAGCATTAAAGCCTTACTCAAGTGCAAGAAATGAGTTTAACGGCAAAGAAGGAATCTATTTAGATGCAAATGAAAATCCTTTTGGAGAATTGAATAGGTATCCAGATCCTTATCAAAAAGAGCTTAAACAAAAGTTAGCAGCGTTAAATAAAGTAAACAACAAAAATATTTTTGTGGGTAATGGTAGTGATGAGGTGATAGATTTGGCTTTTAGATTATTCTGTCAACCTGAAGTTGATAAGGCACTTATTTTCGCTCCTACTTATGGTATGTATGAAGTATCTGCCGCTATCAATAATGTAGAATTAATAACTCTTTCTTTAAATAAAGAATTTCAAATTGATTTGGAAAAAGTAAAACCTTATTTATCTGATAAAAACATTAAGCTACTATTTATTTGTTCGCCTAACAACCCTACTGGTAATTTAATGAATAAGAGTGACATCGAATATATACTTAACAACTTTGAAGGAATAGTCATTATAGATGAAGCTTATATTGATTTTTCAAATAGTAAATCGCTAATCAACCTTATTAATAAATTTAACAATTTAATAGTGAGCCAGACTTTTAGCAAAGCTTGGGGGCTAGCAGCAGCAAGAGTTGGATTGGCCTATGCGAATGAAAAAATAATCAATTTTTACAACAAAGTAAAACCTCCTTACAACATCAGTAAGTTGAATCAAAAAGCAGCTATAAATTCACTTGAAAATAAAAGTACCTATCAAGATAATTTAAAAAACATTCTTATTGAAAAAGAGCTTTTAAGAGAAGCTTTGCAACAAATTGATGTAGTGAAGAAAATATATCCTTCCGATGCTAATTTCTTATTAATTGAAGTGGATAATGCAAATGCTATTTATACCTCATTGGTTAAAAAACAAATAATTACCAGAAATAGAAATAAACAAGTTCCCAACTGTCTTAGGATATCGGTGGGGTCTTCAGAAGAAAATAAAAAATTGGTCAACGCTTTAAAAAACATGTCATGAAAAAAGTATTATTTATAGATAGAGACGGCACTTTAGTAATAGAACCTCCTATAGATTACCAATTAGACAGCTTAGAGAAGCTAGAATATTTTCCTGGAGTATTTCAATGGCTTTCAAAAATTGCTACTGAATTAGATTATGAATTGGTGATGGTTACCAATCAAGATGGATTGGGAACAAAATCTTTTCCAGAAGACACTTTTTGGCCTGTTCAAAATAAAATTATTCAATCATTTAAAAATGAAGGAATAGTATTTAATGATATCCTAATTGATAAAAGTTTCCCTGAAGACAATGCTCCAACTCGCAAACCAAGAACAGGCTTGTTAAACAAATATTTGTTTGGCAATTACGATATGGCTAACTCTTTTGTAATTGGAGATAGAGCTACAGATATTGAACTAGCTACTAATCTTAAAGCTCAAGGTATTTTTATTGGAAATCACAACGAAAATGCTGCGCTGAGTACATCAAATTGGAGAGATATTTACCAGTACTTAAAAGTAATTCCAAGAACTGCAACAGTTATCAGAACCACTAAAGAAACAGACATCAAGGTTAGTATTAACTTAGATGGTAATGGTCAGTCTAAACTAAATACTGGGATTGATTTTTTTGATCATATGTTAGAACAAATTACCAAGCATGGAGACTTAGATTTGGAAGTGATTGTTAAAGGCGATTTAGAAATTGATGAGCATCACACTATAGAAGACGTAGCCCTTACTTTGGGTGAAGCATTTATAAAAGCTTTAGGCAGTAAAAAAGGAATTGAACGTTATGGTTTTTTATTACCTATGGATGATTGCTTAGCTCAAGTAGCTTTAGATTTTGGCGGTAGACCTTGGTTAGTTTGGGAAACACAATTTAATCGTGAAATGGTCGGAGCGATGCCTACAGAAATGTTTATGCACTTTTTTAAATCGTTTAGTGATGCTGCTAAATGTAACCTCAACATAAAAGCAGATGGAGACAACGAGCATCACAAAATAGAAGCGATTTTTAAAGCTTTTGCTAAAGCCATAAAAATGGCAGTAAGCAAAACAAATAATTACAACATACCAAGTACAAAAGGGACCCTATGATCGCTATAATAAAATACAATGCAGGAAATATAAAGTCGGTTCAGAATGCGTTAAATCGATTAGGTTATGATTCTATAATTACTGATGACCCCACTATTATTTTAAATTCAGAAAAGGTTATTTTTCCTGGAGTCGGTGAGGCAAGTTCAGCTATGGAATACTTAATTGATAGAGGATTGGATAAAGTTATTAAATCGATAACACAGCCATTTTTAGGAATCTGTTTAGGATTACAATTAATGTGCAACCATACTGAAGAAGGAAACACAAGTTGTTTAAATATTTTTGATACCAATGTGAAACTGTTTCCTCCTACAGAAAAAGTTCCTCACATGGGTTGGAACAACTTTGCAGATGTTAAAGGAACGTTATTTAGTAAAATTAATAAAAATGATGATGTTTATTATGTACACAGTTATTATGCAGAACTAAATAAGGATACGGTAGCTGTTTGCAATTATATTAATCCATTTAGTGCGGCATTGCAAAAAAATAATTTTTATGCTACTCAATTTCACCCTGAGAAATCTGCTAAAATTGGAGAACAAATACTTAAATATTTTTTAGAGTTATGAGAATAATACCAGCAATAGATATTATAGAAGGTAAATGTGTAAGGCTTTCTAAGGGAGATTATAACACCAAAAAGATATATAGCGAAAATCCCCTAGAAATAGCGAAAGCATTTGAAGACAATGGCATTCAACACCTACATTTAGTAGATTTAGATGGAGCCAAAGCGCAACATATTGCCAATTATAAGGTGCTAGAAAATATATGTGGTAACACCAACCTTAATGTAGATTTTGGTGGAGGATTAAAATCTGATGAGGACTTACGAATTGCTTTTGAATCTGGAGCCAATCAGATTACTGGAGGAAGCATTGCTGTTAAAAAACCGGATGTTTTTAAAAGATGGCTTCAGCAATACGGAAGTGACAGAATAATATTAGGTGCAGATTGCAACAACAGAAAAATAGCTACATCGGGTTGGCTAGAAACTTCTAAAATAGATGTGGTAGATTTTATTGTTGAATATGAAAAAGAAAAAGTAACCTACGTGATATGTACAGACATTGCAAAAGATGGAATGTTGCAAGGAACCTCAAACGAATTGTACAAAGAAATTTTAAGTACAACCAATATTAAACTCATTGCTAGTGGCGGAGTTTCTTGTATTAATGACTTAGTATTATTAAAAGAAATTGGATGTGAAGCAGCTATCATTGGCAAAGCTTTTTACGAAGGAAAAATAACATTAAAACAATTAGGAAAACTATGCTAAAAAAGAGAATAATACCTTGTTTGGACATTAAGAATGGACGCACCGTAAAGGGAGTCAATTTTATAGATATTCAAGATGCTGGTGACCCAATTGAATTGGCAAAGAAATATATAAAACAAGGTGCAGACGAATTAGTTTTTTTAGACATAACAGCCACGTTAGAAAATCGAAAAACATTGATAGAATTAGTGACCCTTATTGCTAAGGAAATTAATATTCCTTTTACCGTTGGTGGTGGAGTTAATTCAGTTGAAGATGTAAGCAATTTAATTAAAGCTGGTGCAGATAAAGTGAGTGTGAATTCATCTGCTGTAAAGCGACCAAAACTAATTAAGGAAATAGCCCAAGAATTTGGAAAGCAGTGTTTAGTAGTTGCCATAGATACTAAGTTTCAAGACGAAGAATGGAAAGTGTTTGTTAACGGTGGTAGAACAATTACTTCACTAAAAACATTAGAGTGGGCAAAACAAGTTGAACACTTAGGAGCTGGAGAAATTTTACTAACATCTATGAATAATGATGGAACTAAAACTGGCTTTGCCTTAGAAATCACCAATCAAGTCTCAAAAACAGTTAATATTCCAGTAATTGCATCAGGTGGTGCTGGAAGCTCGGAACACTTTAAAGAGGTATTTAATAAAACCGATGCAACAGGTGGATTAGCGGCAAGTATATTTCATTATGGAGAAATACCAATACCTGAATTAAAAGATTACTTAAACAAACAAAAAATTCCGATAAGAATATGAATATCAATTTTACAAAAGGGAACGGATTAGTTCCAGTAATTATCCAAGACAACAATACCTTACAAATATTGATGCTAGGCTATATGAACAAGGAAGCTTTTACGAAAACAAAAAATGATAATATAGTTACCTTCTTTAGTAGAAGTAAAAATCGGTTATGGACAAAAGGTGAAGCGTCTGGAAACATTTTAAAAGTAAAAGACATACAAATCGATTGTGATAATGATACGATTCTTATTAAAGCCAATCCATCTGGGCCTTCTTGTCACAAGGGTACCACATCATGTTTTAAAAAAGAAACTGCTAAAGGTTATGTATATGATTTACAAGCTACCATAAATCAACGTATTGATGAAAATGATAAAAACTCATACACCAATAAATTGTACCAAAGAGGCATTAATAAAGTAGCTCAGAAAGTAGGCGAAGAAGCAATAGAATTAGTGATTGAAGCTAAAGATAACAATGATAAACTTTTTAAAAACGAAGCTGCAGATTTATTATATCACTATTTAATCCTACTAAAAATGAAAGGTCAAACATTTGAAGATATTGAAGATATATTAAAAAAAAGAAGACAATAATATTTATCACATTTCATTACCATTAAGCCAATTATTAAATTTAGCGAGTTCTTAATATTAAACCTCCTTGCGATTTATCTGCTCCATTCAATAAACCTTCTAATTCCTGAGGGTTGTTTTAAAATAGGAATATGCTATGAACAGATATAAAAATGGGTTTCTTTATAGTAAAATTTAGTAACAGGTATTTCGCATGCCGATTTATTAAAAGCGATGCTTATTCTTGTTGAACTCATAATTGTTATTTTAAACTTCCATAAAGTTATTTTATCAATTTTATTTAAAATGTAACATTCATCATATTTTGAATATATATATATATTAATAAAAAATAGAAATCAAGGCTTTTTTTTATTTGAAAAGAAAACTTATAATTAGTATATTCGTTTAACTAATAATAAAGACAATTAAAAACACTTTTATCAATTCATTGTCAATAAGTTAAAACGAACAAACAAAATAGGATTAACCTTAAAAAAAGCAACATCATGAACGATTCAAAAAAAGGAAAATGTCCTGTAATGCATGGAGCAAATACCGAAAAACAAAATAATGTTATGGATTGGTGGCCAAAGGCTTTAAATTTAGATATTTTACATCAGCACGACACCAAAACCAATCCCTTGGGGGAGAATTTCAACTATGCAAAAGAGTTCAAAAAACTAGATCTCGAAGCCCTTAAAAATGATTTAAAAGCATTAATGACAGATAGTCAAGAATGGTGGCCTGCAGACTGGGGTCACTATGGAGGTTTAATGATTCGTATGGCATGGCACTCAGCTGGAACTTACAGAGTTGCTGACGGTCGAGGTGGAAGTAACACTGGAAATCAGCGATTTGCTCCACTAAACAGTTGGCCAGATAATGTTAACCTAGATAAAGCTCGGAGATTATTATGGCCAGTAAAGAAAAAATATGGAAACAAGATTTCCTGGGCAGACCTGATAATTCTTGCCGGTAATATGGCCTACGAATCCATGGGATTCAAAACTTTTGGATTTGCAGGTGGGCGTGAAGATATCTGGCATCCAGAGCAAGATATTTACTGGGGCACAGAAAAGGAATGGCTAACTAAAGACAGATATGGTAGCGAAGGTGATAGTGAATCGCTAGAAAACCCGCTCGCTGCTGTTCAGATGGGATTGATCTATGTGAACCCTGAAGGAGTTGATGGACAGCCGGATCCCTTAAGAACAGCCCAAGATGTACGTACCACTTTTAAGCGTATGGCTATGAATGACGAAGAGACAGTAGCGTTAACCGCTGGTGGTCATACCGTTGGAAAAGCACACGGAAATGGAGATGCAAGTATTTTGGGTCCTAAACCTGAAGGTGCCGACATCAACAACCAAGGCTTTGGATGGATGAATCCAAATGGAAAAGGTTATGCAGAGGATACAGTTAGTAGTGGATTAGAAGGTGCTTGGACAAGTACACCAGATAGGTGGAATTATACCTACTTTCATCTATTATTGAATTATAACTGGGAACTTCAAAAGAGTCCAGCAGGTGCTTGGCAATGGGAACCTACCGATATTAAAGAAGAAGACAGACCAATAGATGCTCATATTCCTGGCAAACGGCAGAATCCGATAATGACTGATGCGGATATGGCAATGAAAATGGATCCCGAATATCGAAAAATCTCAGAACGTTTCTATAATGACCCTGAATACTTTGCTCAAGTATTTGCAAAAGCTTGGTTTAAATTAACACATCGTGATTTAGGTCCGACGTCTCGTTATCTAGGCTCTGATTCACCAAAAGAAGAACTGATCTGGCAAGACCCAGTCCCAAAGGCAAACTTCACCTTAAACGATGCTGAAATAGATGATTTAAAAAAGAAACTATTGAATTGTGGTTTATCCAAAACGGAATTGATCAATACGGCATGGGACAGCGCAAGAACATTTAGAGGCTCAGATTACAGAGGAGGAGCAAATGGAGCAAGAATTAGTTTGGAACCTCAAAAAGACTGGGAAGGCAATGAACCTAAACGCCTAAAGAATGTACTGAATAAACTCACCGAAATTCAGTCTAGTTTAGATAAAAAAGTAAGTATTGCAGATTTGATCGTACTTGGAGGAAGTGCTGCTATTGAAAAAGCTGCTTATGAAGGGGGAATAAATATTAACGTTCCTTTTAGTCCAGGGCGAGGTGATGCATTGGAAGCTATGACAGATGCTGAATCCTTTGATGTATTGGAACCGATTCATGATGGATACAGAAACTGGCTGAAAAAAGATTATATAGTTCAACCAGAGGAACTCTTATTGGATAGGACTCAACTTATGGGATTGACCGCACCTGAAATGACAGCTTTAGTAGGAGGAATGCGTGTCTTGGGAACTAATTATGGTACTACAAAACACGGCGTATTTACAGACAATGTAGGGACTTTGAGTAATGACTTCTTTATTAACCTTACAGACATGAACTATTCTTGGAAACCTATAAATGAAAATTTATACCACATAGTTAATCGTAAAACTGGCGAAACCAAATGGACTGCTACCAGAGTGGATTTAATATTTGGTTCTAACTCAATACTACGTTCATACGCTGAGTTTTATGCTCAAGATGATAATAAAGAAAAGTTTATTAGAGATTTTATAAATGCTTGGGTAAAAGTAATGAACGCTGATCGCTTTGCTTTGAGATAAGTTGAGGTTATAAATTTCTATTCTTTATAAGCAGTGTTTAAACTACACACAGCAAATACTAAAAAAGGTAGTTAAGAATTAATTCTTAGCTACCTTTTTTAGTATTATTAAAATAGACTTTAAAAAAACAATTATAATATTACTTAACCGGAATCTCTTTTAATATTTCTACCACAAATTTCCAAAACTTTTGTGTAGATGAAATACAAGCTCTTTCATCTGGAGAGTGCGCTCCTTTAATAGTTGGTCCAAAAGAAATCATATCCATTCCTGGATAGTTAGTCCCTAGAATACCACATTCCAATCCTGCGTGACAAGCTGCTACATTTGCTTTTTCACCATTCATTTTTTCATATAAAGCATCTAGTACTTTTAAGATAGCAGAATCCATATTTGGTGCCCAACCTGGATAATCACCAGATAAGCTGACTGTAAATCCAGCCAATTCAAATACTGCAGTTAAAGTATTCACCATATTATCTTTAGAAGAATCTACCGACGAACGGGTAAGACATTCTATAGTAATGGAACCATTATTCACTGTTATTTTTGCAATATTATTAGAAGTTTCTACCAAGTCTTTTATGTCAGGACTCATTCTAAAAACACCATTATGAGCCGCATAAACAGCTTTATAAAATTTATCTTGGTCTTCGGCACTCAATACCGTTTCTGGTAATGCTACTTTTTCAGTCGTAATTATGATATCTGATTCTATGTGATAAAATTCATTTTTAATTTCATTTTTCATTATTTCAAAACCAGCAAGAAAATCAGTTTCGTTATTACTATCAACGACCACAACTGCGTTACTTTCTCTTGGAATTGCATTACGCAAGCTTCCACCTAATAAATTTGATAATGAACAATTACCTTTCACTTCAGTTAAAATACGGTTCATCATTTTATTAGCATTCCCCAATCCTAATTGAATTTCCATTCCACTATGCCCACCTTGTAAGCCTTTAATTGTGATTTTATAAGCATTTGCATTGGCAGCACTTGTCATTGGAGTATATTTTTTAGATGCAGTAACATCTACTCCACCAGCACAACCCACTCCTATTTCATCATCTTCTTCGGTATCTAAATTTAATAAGATTTCTCCTTGTAAAATCCCGCCTTTTAATCCTATAGCACCAGTCATTCCTGTTTCTTCATCAATCGTAAACAAAGCATCAATTGTTGGATGTGAAATATCGTTGCTTTCTAAAATTGCCATAATCGTTGCTACTCCCAAACCATTATCGGCTCCTAAGGTGGTTCCATTTGCACGAACCCAATCACCATCCACATACATTTCGATTCCT
>CEWR01159426.1_pt1 | contig 20328 bp, 20 predicted proteins | sample 356321 | NCBI WGS metagenome assembly CEWR01 (sample SAMEA2621551, study PRJEB7988) | marine metagenome | biome: marine biome (ENVO:00000447); feature: mesopelagic zone (ENVO:00000213); material: "saline water (ENVO:00002010), including plankton (ENVO:xxxxxxxx)" | depth 790 m
AGTTAAAGCAACAGATGGAAATTACATTTTAACAGGAGAGTCAAGAAGTTTAGATGCTGATGTTTCTAACTCTAAAGGTGGTGGAGATATTTGGATTGTAAAATTTAACGTCTCAAATGGCGCTATCATTTGGGAGAAATCTTATGGAGGAACAGAATTTGATACATCAAGAGGTATTACAAACTTAGAAAATGGTTATTATGCTATTGCTGGAAGCTCTAGGAGTTCTAATGTAGATGTTTCTAATAATTATGGAGCTAATGATGCTTGGCTTATTTTAATTGATGAAAACGGAAATTTAGAATTCGAAAAAAATGTTGGAGGATCTAATATAGATTTTGCAAATAAAACTAAAGGAACTTCTGAAAATGAAATAATTGTTGTGGGCAGTTCATTGAGTAATGATGAGGACATCCTTATCAATAAAGGAAATAAAGATTTATTAATATTTAAAATTAAATGAAAATGAAAAATATCGCCCTTTTATTAACTGTTATGATTGTTTTATTGAGCTGTAGCAGCGATGAAGATAGAGCTTCAGAGTTTTTAATCTCTGTAACCAATTCACAACACTGGGATGGACAAAATATAGTTATTGGTGATTTTGGCACAACTGAATATACAAATGAAAATGGAGAAGCACTTAAAATTCAAAAAATAAGATATTTAATTTCTAAAGTAATTTTAACTAATTCGTTTGGAAATGAAATAGAAATTGGAAATTATAGATTAGTAGATTTGACAGATGAAAATACGCTTAGTTATGCTCAAAATATAGTAGTTCCGCCAGGAACTTATACTAGTATTTCATTTGTATATGGTTTTAATGAAGAAGATAATATTGATCAAGAATATGCAGATCTAAATACTGCTAGTTGGAATTGGCCTGGTATGTTAGGTGGCGGTTATCACTTTATGCAATTTGAAGGAACATTTACTAATTCTGCAATATTAAATCCACTTCCATTTGCTTACCATAATGGCACAGCTCGTTTAAGTGATGGTGTATTTGAACAAAATTTTATCACCGTTAATGTAGGTGGATTATCAATAGATAGCAATGCTACCATCGACATAAAAATGAATCTAGCAGAATGGTTTAAAAACCCAAATACTTGGGATTTAAATACAATGGGAACTAACTTAATGGGTAATTATGATGCTCAAATAATGATGAACCAAAACGGACAGTCTGTATTTACTGTTTCGGTGGAAGAATAATAATTAAAATAAAACAATGAGGTCCTTTTCGATTTTATTAATTACTAGTTTTTTGATATCATGTTCAAGTTCAGATAATGATCCTGGATATCAAGCAACACCAATAGATCTAGAAGTACCTCAAATTTTTAGTAACTTACTTTTACCACCTGCGATTCCTTCAGATAACCCACAAACGGTAGAAGGCATATTATTAGGTAGAAAACTTTTTTATGAACCATTACTCTCTGGTGATGGAACTCAAGCTTGTGCGAATTGTCATTTATCAGAAAATTCATTTACAGATTCAGCCCGTTTTAGTACTGGGATTACTGGAGCTATAGGCACTAGAAATGCTATGCCCTTATACAATATGGCTTGGAATTTTGAAGAAAATTTCTTGTGGGATGGAGGAGCTAAAAGTTTAGAAGAACAAGTTTCAGACCCTATAGAAAACGTTATAGAAATGAATAATACCTGGCCAAATGCATTAGCTACCTTACAAGCTACAACTACGTATCCAGAATTATTTTCGCAAGCGTTTGGGACCTCAACTATAACAAAAGAATTAGTCACCAAAGCAATTGCTCAATTTGAACGTACTATGATTTCAGGAAATTCTAGATTTGATCAATATCTTTTAGGTGATCAAAATGTAGTTACAGCTTCTGAAATAAACGGATTTAATATTTTCATGGACGAAGAAAGAGGAGATTGTTTCCATTGTCATGGGAGTGATTCGAATCCTATATGGGCAGATAATATTTTTCATAATAATGGATTAGACAGCTCTTTTGATGATATGGGACTTGGTGCTATTACTGGAGACCCTTTAGATAATGGGAAGTTTAAATCTCCATCATTACGTAATTTAGCCTATACTGGACCTTATATGCATGATGGCCGGTTTGAGACTTTAGATGAAGTAATCAATCATTATAGTGAAGGATTAGTCTATTCTGAAACCATAGACCCTTTAATGAAAAATATTGCTGAGGGTGGCGCTCTTTTATCTGAAGAAGACAAGGCAGATTTAAAAGCATTTTTACTTTCTTTATCTGAACCTGGTTTTACTAACAATCCAGATTTCCAAAACCCAAATTAGCACCACTTCCTTATTCAAATTTACTTTTCACTTTCCTGATTTAGGTGTTTACCAACTATAATTACATTAAGGATTACTAGATAAAACCGTTCTTTCAAACCTACAAAAATAGTTGCTTTCTGAGTAACTCAAATAATAGGTAAGATATCACTGTATCCGTAAATTAAAAATGTAATAAAGAAAAACCTTCAAAATAGGGTTCTCTTCTTATTTCAAAAATATTTGGAAAACGTTACATTTTTGATTTAAAAAAAACGGCCCAGTATTTAAAAACATATTTATAGGTATAAAAACCGCCAACTTTTAAGGATTGGCGGTTGTTATAAACTTAAAATTTATTTTTTTCTAAAACTATTAAATATTAGTTTTGAGTAATCTTTTGCAGTTTTTATAACACTACTTGGATCAATTATTTGAGAAGTAACTACACCAATTAATTGTTTTCCCTCTGCTTCATCTAAGTTATAAACTAATGTTTCTACAATATATGATTTAGATACTCTTGTTGTTGAAGAACTAGGAACATAATTCCCATAAGTAGAGTAAGAACGAGGACTATTATAATACCCATAAAAACCGCCGTAATATCCAGGATAACCACCGTAATAAGTAGTACCTCCTGCATAATAACCACCAGACTCTTCTGTAACTAGAGATTCATTATAGTCTTTAACGACACTCATGATTACACCCTGAAAACCTTCTTTTTCAATTAAAGCTTTCATGGTACCTTCTGCCATTTTCTCATCAGGATTGTGATTGCTAAATTTCAAATAACTTTCTGTAGCTTTCATTCCAGCTTTTCTTAAATCATTTGCCATTGCTTCTTCAAATGCAATTCTAGCTTGTTGATTATCTGTTCTTGCAATTACTAAAATCTCTTTTCCTTCTACACTAGAAAGGTTATCACCTTGCCAAGAGTCTAAAACTTTAACACTAGAGCAACTGCTCAATAATAACGCAAATCCAAAAAGGATAAATGAATACAATGTTTTTTTCATAATATTTTTTTTTGTTTTTTAATTAATTCTATAAAGAGAATATAATGTACTATTTAATGTTTTTTATGATGCTCCAAGTCTAAAAATTAGACCTCCTGTAAAGTTAAGTTGCAATAAAGAACCCCCAGTAGTAATTGCACCTCCATTACCATTATAATAAACACCTCCCCATTCAATAGGAATTAATAGTTGAGCTTGCATTCTAATACCTAATCTTTCTGTAAAGAAATATTTAACACCACCTGTTAAACCAAAAGCAAATTTAGTTCTACTTTCAAATAAAGAATCTTGTGGCTCAAAAATAGTAATCCCACCAGATATGCCAGCAAAGGGTGTTAAATCTTCATCATAGTTAAAGTTCTGAATAAATCCAGCTTGAATATGATGAATATTAAATGTAGCAATATGTGTTTCGAAAGGGTAATAAAAAAAATCTTTAACATTTAAATCTGGATTCTGATAAGCATACATTACTTCTACTTGAGCACCTGTAGGGTTAATATCAAAATCTACTGTTACTCCATAATGTCCTGAAGCTTTTAACTTCATATACCCATCGTAGTAGCTATACTTTGAACCTATTTGGTAACCAGCTTGAGGGGTAATCTCTATTTGAGCATAAGTTGAAGCTGAAATAAATAGACCTAAAACCGTAAGAAGGAGGTTTTTTATAATTGTTTTCATCGATCGTTATTTTAAAATAGTTAGTATTTTAATAATAAATTATAAACCCAAAGATATTGCTTTTTAGAAAAATATATGTAAAGTCTTTTGATATTCAGTGAAAAGATAATTTATAATCTTCACAAAACTACCCCAATAAGCCAAATTTTATTTGAAATGGTGGATTTTTATATATAAAAGAAAAGGCTCTATTTAAAAGGACTTTCTTTTTTTTAAAATTATAGTTATAAAAAAACAAAATATATTCTTATTTCAATATTTTGTAAATTATAATTTACCAAAGGCATTATATTTAGTTTCAGCACCTATAGTAACAGCAAACTGGAATGCAGACTCAGACCAAAGATGGATTGTGCCACTTGGTGGTGGAATTAGTAAAGTTTTTAAATCAGGAAAAAAAACCTATTTATATTAATGCATAAGGTTATTACAATACTTTAAAACCTAATGGTTGGGGAGAATGGCAAGCTCGATTAGAAGTTCAATTATTATTTCCTATTAAGCCTAAAAAGAAAATATAAAAGCTAATTAATTAGCTTTTATATTTTCTTTTATCCAAACCATACAGCTATTAAAGTCCTCAAACAGGCATTCTTTTGGGATTAAATCTGGTATGATATCTATTCTTTCCATCATATATTTTGGTTGTTCTAAAGTATCTACCAACAATACTTTTTTTCCTTCATTTACCAAATCTATTAAAACCTCTTCCATAGCATAAAGACCCGATTGATCCATATATGGTGTTCGATCCATCCTAATAATAACTGTGGTAGCATGTTGAGGAATCTGTTTTGCTAAGGCCTGAAACTCACTTGTAGAACCAAAGAACAGAGGTCCTTTATTATGTTTAATAAAAATCTTTTCTTTAAGTTCCTCAGGTATTCCAATTTCATCAGCCCAAGCTTCTTCTTTTAAGGATTTCAAATCAGATCGTTGTGCCGAGATATCTCCTATTCTTTTCATAAACAATAATGATGATATAATCAGTCCAATTCCAACAGCATATACTAAGTTCCAAGTAGCAGATAACACTAAAACTATAAGCATGATACTAACTTCAGATTTTGGTATATATGGTATGGCTTTTAAGCCTTTATAATCCATTACTCCAATACCTACAGTAATCAATATCCCAGCTAAAACTGCTGCTGGAATTTGAGATGCAATAGGGCCAAGTGCTAATAAAACTACTAATAAAAACAAACCAGCTACCATTCCTGAAAGTCTTGTCTTACCTCCTGCGTTAATATTAACTACTGTTCTAATAGTTGCCCCAGCTCCTGGTATTCCTCCAAAAATAGCAGCAACACTATTTCCAATTCCTTGACCAATTAACTCCTTATTAGGTCTGTGTTTAGTCTTGGTCATATTATCTGCAACAACAGAAGTTAAAAGCGAATCAATAGCTCCTAATAATGCTAATGTTAATGCGGTAAATATGTAAGGTGTTACGGAACCTAAACTAAATTCAGTAAATATTTCTAAATTAGGTAAGGGTATCCCGCTAGGTATTTTTTCTATCGGTATGTAATTTAGACCGAATACCATTGAAAGCCCAGTCATTACGACTAGGGCTACTAATGTACTGGGAACTTTTGTGGTGATTTTCTTAAATCCATAAATAATAAATATGGTTCCTAAAGCTAAAATTAATTCCAACCAATTAATATTCTTCATGGCTCTTGGAATTAACTTTATAGTCCCAATAACGCCTGATGCTTCAGCACCAGCAAGTGTTTCAGATTCCTTATGAATTTGTTCTTGGGTAATACTAGTTCCTCTTTTAACCGTTTCTTCAAAATTTTCTAAAACTAAAAGACCTTCTCCTGCCTCTTCTTTTAAAATATTGTCCAAAATTATTTCCTCTGCTTGTGGTTTAAATTCATTCACAAAACTTTCATCCTCTTTTGGGTAATATCCAATTGAAGGTAATATTTGAGTTATTAAAATTATAACTCCAATTGCTGTCATAAACCCTGAAACAACGGGATAAGGTATGTATTTAATATATTTACCTATACCTAATAACCCCAAAGCAACTTGAAATAACCCAGCCATTAAAAACACGGTTAAAATTACAGGTAACGCTTTCGTAACATCTCCTTCAAAAGAAGCTACAATACCAGCAATCATAACCATTGCAACTGCAATCATTGGAGCAGTTGGACCCGATATCTGTGTATCTGTCCCTCCAAATAACGCTGCAAAAAAACCAATAAATATGGCTCCATATAATCCTGCACTAGGTCCTAATCCTGAACTTACACCAAATGCTAGTGCTAATGGCAGTGCTACAATACCGGCTGTTATACCTCCAAACAAATCCCCTTTAAAGTGTTTGAAGTTGAATAAATTTTTCATAATTTTGATTTAGATTCGGTAAATATAATAAGTATTATTCTCTATTAATAATTTTTGATTTTAACTTTAAAAAAAAATATTAAAAATATTTTAAATTTCTCCATAAAAAAAAACAATACCACAATAAGTTATTAAAGGGTGATTTTCCTCTGAAAAGCATTGAAAATATTATATATTTGCTCTTTATTTAGATTTAATTAAATAGATGATAAAAGTTAGTAAAACAGCAAAGACAAAGATCTCACAACTTATGGCCGAAGGCGGCTTTAATGTTAGTGATGACTACGTGCGTGTAGGCGTAAAAAGTGGTGGATGTTCAGGTTTATCCTATGAGTTAGACTTCGACAATAGCAAAGGAGAAAATGATAAACTTTTTGAAGATAATGACGTAAAAATCATAATTGATAAAAAAAGTTTCTTATACTTAATTGGAACTACTTTAGAATACAGCGGTGGCCTTAACGGAAAAGGATTTATTTTTAACAATCCCAATGCAAACAGGACTTGTGGATGTGGAGAAAGTTTTTCTTTATAGTTTAATTGAAAAGAAATTATGGCGAAATTTACGGAAGACGATTTAAAAAAAGACCTTGAGACCAAGGAATACGAATACGGATTTTATACAGATATTGAATCTGAAACATTCCCTATTGGCTTAAATGAAGATATTGTTAGAGCAATTTCTGCAAAGAAAGAAGAGCCGGAATGGATGACAGAATGGAGACTTGATGCTTTTAAAGCCTGGAAAGATATGGCTGAGCCAGAATGGGCAAATGTTAAATATAAAAAACCAGATTTTCAATCTATAGCTTATTACTCTGCTCCTGTAGCTATCGATCCTAATAAAACATTAGACGACGTAGATCCTGATCTTTTAGCTATGTATAAAAAGTTAGGTATCTCAGTAGATGAGCAAAAGAAAATGAATAATGTGGCAATGGATATTGTTGTAGATTCAGTTTCTGTTGCAACGACATTCAAAAAGACATTGTCCAAAAAAGGCATTATTTTTATGAGTATTTCGGAAGCTATTAAAGAGCACCCAGAACTTGTAAGAAAATATATTGGTACGATTGTACCAACAAAAGATAATTTTTATGCAGCTTTAAATTCGGCTGTATTTAGTGATGGATCTTTCTGTTACATTCCAAAAGGCGTAAAATGTCCAATGGAGTTATCAACTTACTTTAGAATTAACCAAGCAGGAACAGGACAATTTGAAAGAACATTACTTATAGCAGACAAAGGTAGTTACGTAAGTTACTTAGAAGGTTGTACAGCTCCAAGTAGAGATGAAAACCAATTACACGCAGCAGTTGTTGAATTAATTGCTATGGATGATGCTGAGATAAAATACTCAACAGTACAAAATTGGTATCCAGGAAATGCTGAAGGGAAAGGTGGAGTTTACAATTTTGTTACTAAAAGAGGCCTTTGCGAGAAAAATGCAAAAATCTCTTGGACGCAAGTTGAAACAGGTTCTGCTGTCACATGGAAATACCCAAGTTGTATCTTAAAAGGAGATAATTCTATTGGTGAATTTTATTCTATTGCTGTAACTAATAATTATCAGCAAGCAGATACTGGAACTAAAATGATTCATCTTGGAAAAAACACCAGGAGTACCATTATTTCTAAAGGAGTATCTGCTGGAAAATCTCAAAACAGTTATCGAGGTTTGGTGAAAATTAGTAAAAACGCCAAGAATGCTCGTAATTTCTCACAATGCGATTCTCTTTTAATGGGTAATGATTGTGGAGCACACACATTCCCATATATCGAAGTAAAAAATAAATCGGCTCAAATTGAGCATGAAGCAACTACTAGTAAAATTGGAGAAGATCAAATTTTTTACTGTAACCAAAGAGGTATTGAAACTGAAAAAGCGATTGCCTTAATTGTTAATGGATTTAGTAAAGAAGTATTAAACAAACTTCCGATGGAGTTTGCTGTAGAAGCACAAAAATTATTAGAAATAAGTCTTGAAGGCTCTGTTGGATAATTAACATAAATATTAAAAATGAAAAAAATAGTATTTTTTACACTGCTTTCAATTGTTACATTTTCATGTAAGAATAATGCAGAAAAATCATCTGAAAAAGTTGATGAATCTGATGCTACTGTTGAAATAAACATCTCTGAAGATAAAATATATAGAGGAGATTTTATTTATTTAGCAGATGCTGCAGTTTTAAAAGGAAATAAATTTATCTACGGAGTAACCCTAGATGAAATGGCTACAGAATTAGCTAGTAAAGTAAAAACCGTAAAAGAGTCAGACTTTGATATGGTTCCCGTTGCCGTAAAAGGAATTATAAACTCAAAACCCGAAGGTAAAGAAGGTTGGGACGAAATAATAACAATTACTGAAATTGTGATGGTTGGAAGTAAACCATCAAAAATCGATATTAAACTAGAAGAAAAGAAAGAATAACTATGCTGCAAATTAAAAATTTACACGCAGGTGTAGAAAATAAAGATATTTTAAAAGGTGTTAATTTAGAGGTAAAAGCTGGAGAGGTACATGCTATAATGGGCCCTAATGGCTCTGGTAAAAGCACCCTTTCTGCTGTGATTTCTGGAAATGAAAATTTTGAAGTAACCAAAGGATCGGTTACTTTTTTAAATGAAGATATTTTAGAACTTGACCCTGAAGAAAGAGCTCATAAAGGAGTTTTTTTATCATTTCAATATCCTATTGAAATCCCTGGTGTATCCGTTACGAATTTTATTAAAACGGCTATCAACGAAAACAGAAAAGCTAAAGGGCTAAAAGATATGCCTGCCTCAGAAATGTTAAAATTAATTAAGTCGAAAGCAGATTTATTAGAAATTGACAGAAAATTTTTATCACGTTCTTTAAATGAAGGTTTTTCAGGAGGAGAGAAAAAACGTAATGAAATTTTTCAAATGGCAATGCTCGATCCAAAATTGGCCATTCTAGATGAAACAGATTCTGGGCTAGACATTGATGCTTTAAAAATTGTTGCAAACGGTGTAAACAAATTAAAAAGCAAAGACAATGCAGTTATTGTTATTACACATTACCAACGTTTGTTAGATCATATAATTCCTGATTTTGTTCACGTTTTAATCGACGGAAAAATTGTTAAATCTGGAACCAAAGAATTAGCACACGAGCTAGAAGAAAAAGGATACGATTGGATTAAAGAAGAATTAGTTTAAAATATGGGTTTAAAAGGTAAATTAGTTTCGTCTTATCTTGCTTTCGATGATCAATTGGATGATAATTCACCAATCCACGATATTCGAAAAAAAGCAATCGATACTTTCGAAGAAAAAGGATTTCCTACTAAAAAGGAAGAAGATTGGAAATATACTTCGTTAAATTCTATCATCAAACAAGATTATAGCATTTTCCCTAAAGGGGATAAGGAGATTAAATTTAAGAAAGTTAGAGAATACTTTTTATATGATATCGACTCATATAAAGTCGTTTTTATAGATGGTGTTTACAGTTCTTTTCTATCTGAAACCACCCATGATGGTTTGGATGTTTGTTTACTTTCTTCCGTATTATCAAAACAAAAATACAAAGTAATCATAGAAGCATATTATAATAAAATAGCTTCAGAAGATAGTATTACATCACTTAATACTGCTTTTGCAAAAGAAGGCACTTATATTAATATTCCTAAAAATAAAGAGGTAGACAAGCCTATTGAAATTATTAATTTTTCAACTGGAAACGAAACTGCTTTAATGATGCAACCTCGTAATTTGATTATAGTTGGCGAAAACGCTCATGTTCAAATTATAGAAAGACATCAGAGTTTGTCTGACAATGCAGTTTTCACAAATTCAGTAACAGAGATTTTTGCAGAAAAACGTGCTTATTTAGATTTTTATAAGATTCAGAATGATAAAGAAAATGCCTCTTTAATAGATAATACTTTTATTCATCAAGAACAAAATAGTGATTGTAATGTTCATACTTTTTCATTAGGCGGAAAAATAACTCGTAATAATCTTAGTTTTTCTCAAAATGGGGAACATTGCGATTCTACTTTAAAAGGTGTTACTATTTTAAAAAATAAACAACACGTAGATCACAATACTTTAGTGAAGCATATTTCGCCAAATTGCGAGAGTCATCAAGATTACAAAGGTTTATATGCAGACTCTTCAACAGGCGTTTTTAATGGAAGGGTGCTTGTAGAAAAAGATGCCCAAAAAATAAATGCATTTCAGCAAAACAACAATATTTTAATTGATGATAATGCTACTGTAAATGCAAAGCCTCAATTAGAAATATTTGCAGATGATGTAAAATGTTCTCACGGATGTACCATTGGTCAATTTGATGAAGATGCTTTGTTTTATTTGCGTTCTAGAGGGATTGGTTTAAAAGAAGCTCAAGCCTTATTAATGTATGCTTTTGCAAATACGGTTTTAGAAACCGTAAAAATTCCTGAATTAAAAAGACGTATCAATAAACTTATTGCAGAAAAAATTGGAGTAAATATTGGATTTGATATTTAAAAATAAAATGAAATTATGGAATTTAATGTTCAAAAAATAAGACAAGATTTTCCAATACTTTCAAAAAAAGTAAATGGATATCCTTTAGTATATTTTGACAACGCTGCTACTTCTCAAAAACCACAAATTGTAATTGATAGTATTGTTGAATATTATAGTAATTACAATTCAAATATCCACCGTGGAGTCCATACACTTTCTCAAGTAGCTACGGATGCTTATGAATTATCTAGAAAGAAAATTAAAAAACACTTTAACGCTTCAAAAGATCACGAAATAATTTTCACATCAGGAACCACCGATGGTATAAACATGGTTGCTTCTGGTTTTTCTGAGCTTTTAAAAAAAGGAGATGAAATTATTGTTTCTGCAATGGAACATCATTCAAACATTGTTCCTTGGCAAATGCTTTGTGAGAAAACCGGAGCGCTATTAAAGGTAATCCCAATGAATCAAGATGGGGAGTTAATTATTTCTGAATATGAAAACTTACTTTCCAATAAAACAAAATTAGTTTTTGTCAATCATGTTTCAAATGCATTAGGAACCATTAATCCAATTAAAGAAATTATAGACAAAGCACATCAAAAAGGAGCAGCAGTTTTAATTGATGGTGCTCAAGCAACATCCCATTTTATAGCAGATTTTCAAGAATTAGATGTCGATTTTTATGTTACATCTGCACATAAAATGTGTGGTCCAACTGGTGTTGGTTTTCTTTACGGAAAAGAAGAATGGTTACATAAAATCCCCCCTTATCAAGGAGGTGGTGAAATGATAGACCAAGTAACTTTTGAAAAAACAACCTATGCAGATTTGCCTCATAAATTTGAAGCAGGTACTCCTAATATTTCAGGTGGTATAGCTTTTGGAGTAGCTCTTGATTATTTAAATGCAATTGGTTTAAAAAATATTGCAACTTATGAAGATGAGTTATTGACTTATGCAACAGACCAATTAATGAAAATTGAAGGAATGAGAATTTATGGCACAGCTAAGACTAAAGTAGCTGTTATTTCATTTAACATAGGTACTATTCATCCTTATGACATTGGTACTATTATTGATAAATTAGGAATTGCTGTAAGGACTGGTCATCATTGTACACAACCGATCATGGAATTTTACAAAATCCCAGGAACTGTTAGAGCATCCTTTGCATTTTATAATACAAAACAAGAAATAGATATATTTATAGAAGCTATTAAAAAATCTAAAATGATGTTGTCATAAATAAAATATTATAGACATATGAAACATATTATAACATTAAGCTTTCTATTATTTTCATTAATAGTAACCTCTTGTAAGGAAACGAGAAAAACAATAGAAGCACCTTCTAACGAAATTTATTCTGGGAAATATGAAATAAAAAGTCTTAATGGAAATGAATTAAAACGTACATTAAGTTTTACAATTGAAACTTTAAAAAATAAAATTTCTGGAAAAACTGATTGCAATAGTTATTTCGGAACCTATTCAGTGTCTAAAAATGAGCTTGATATTGGACCATTAGGAGCTACTGAAATGTATTGTGAAGATAACGTGATGAAAACTGAAAGAGAACTATTTAAGGCGTATAGCGATTCAAAAACATTTAATTTTGATGGTAAAATGCTTACCTTATTTAACGAGGGTGGAACTCTTTTAATTCGTGCATACAAAATAAGCAAATAAAAATTATGATGACGATTGAATCAATACAAGATGAGATTATCGATGAATTTTCGATGTTTGATGATTGGATGCAAAAATATGAGTACATGATTGATTTAGGAAAATCATTACCTCTCATTAGTGAAAAGAATAAACTAGAAGATCGTTTAATTACAGGATGTCAATCTAAAGTTTGGTTAAATGCTGAACTCATTGATGGTAAAATTAATTACACAGCAGATAGTGATGCAATCATTACCAAAGGAATTATTGCAATTTTGTTGCGTGTTTTCTCTAATCAAACACCAAGTGAAATCTTAAATTCGAATACCAATTTTATTGATGAAATTGGATTAAAAGAGCATCTTTCACCAACCAGAGCTAATGGACTGGTATCTATGATCAAAAAACTTAAAATTTACGCGCTAGCATTTCAGGCTCAAAATAAATAAATAATGACGAAAGAAGGAGAATTAAATTCAGAGGAATTAGGGGAGAAAATAGTAAAAGTAATTAAAACCATTTTCGATCCAGAAATTCCTGTAGATATCTACGAACTAGGACTAATATATGATGTATTTGTTAATGAAGATTATGGCGTAAAAGTATTAATGACATTAACAACTCCTAACTGCCCTGTTGCCGAATCTTTACCTTTAGAAGTAGAAGAGAAAATTAAATCTATTAGTTTTGTTACCGATGCAGAAGTAGAGATTACGTTCGATCCACCATGGAGTCAGGATTTAATGAGTGAAGAAGCAAAACTAGAATTAGGAATGCTATAGATGTCAGGGGAAATTAAAAATAGAGTTGCAGGAAGTAAGTTGATTACATTTGATCTTGAAGATTTTTATCCAGAAGGGAATAGAATAGAGTTAGATATTTCTCAATTTTTATTTGAAGGCATATTACTTAAAGAAAAAGATTTTAGAGCATCCGTTAACGATCATAATTGGGAGCAATATCAAAGTAACTATGTTGCTTTAACTAATATTAATGATGTTTTAGTACCAGCTTGGGCTTTTATGTTATTAACTACACATTTGTGCTCCATTTCTAAAAATGTATCTATAGGTAATTTAGAACAATTAGAAATTTCAAATTTTTCAAAAATTATAGAAGATTTAGATGTTTCAAATTACGCTGACAAACCAATTATTATCAAAGGTTGTTCTAACAAACCAATTCCAGAAAATGCATACCTACAATTAATACAGAAATTACAACCTGTAGCAAAAAGTATTATGTACGGCGAAGCATGTTCTTCTGTTCCATTATATAAAAAATCAAAAAACAGATAAAACGTTTTATAGAAATTTCAAATATTGAAAATTTTTGATGTTATTTTAAATAATTAGGTTTTTAACTTTTATATTTACTTATTATTTAACCAAAAAAAACATCAATAAAATGAAAAAATTATTACTATTATCATTTTTATTTATTTCTATTATCGGTTTCTCACAAGATACAGATATACCTGCTGCTGAAAATGAAGTAAAAGAAGGTTGGACAAGAGGAGGAAATGCTTCCTTACTTTTTAATCAGGCTGCTTTTAATAATGAATGGGCCGGTGGAGGGGTTTCAAATATCTCAGGAAACTTATCTTTAACTTATAAAATTAATTATAATAAAGGAGGTCTTGTTTGGGACAATATCTTACTTGCAGAGTACGGTTTAACAAAACTAAAAGAGGATGCTTTTGCTAGAAAAACAAATGACCGTTTAGCAATAAACTCCATTTTAGGGAAACAAATAAAAGAAAGTAACTGGTATTATTCAGTTTTTATTAATTTTAAAACACAAATGGATTCTGGTTATGAAGATGCAGATACTCCTTTATTAGATGGAAATGGAGGTCCTATTATAGTAGATGGAAATCCATTATTTGAAACTGGTAGAGTAAAAACTACTCATTTTTTCTCTCCAGCATACCTTCAAGTAGGTCCTGGTTTATTATGGAAAAAATCTGAAAATTTAAAAGTTAATATTTCACCTCTAGCTTCAAAATTTGTTTTTGTACATGATGAGTTTACCTCTAGAACAGGCCAAGTTATAATTGACGATTTTAATAATAATGGAGGATATTTTGGAGTAGAAGCAAATGAAACTATAAGGTATGAGTTTGGTGCCTCTATTGAAGCTTATGCAAAATTTAATTTAATGGAAAATATTGTTTTTGAGAATTTTGTAAACCTTTATTCTAACTACGTAGAAGATCCTCAAAATGTAGATATTGATTATACTGCAAACATAATTTTTACTGTTAATAAATGGATTACAGCAAATATTACTTTTCAAGCAATTTATGACGATAATGCTGTACAAGGATTTCAAATAAGAGAAACATTAGGAGTAGGTGTAGCTCATAGTTTCTAATAATAAAATATATATTAAAAAGCCTGTTTCAACTTAATGAAACAGGCTTTTTTTATTTGTAATTTTCTATTCTTCCTCTGTATAATCTTCATATAAAAACTGATTATAAGGGAATCTTTTTATATGTAACTCTTTTACTTTTTCGTAAACTATCCTTTTAAATTCTTCTAAATTTTCTTTTTTCAAAGCCGAAATAAAAATAGCTTCTCCATTTTCATTATTCATCCAAGTTTGTTTCCAATCTTCAAGACTATAATGAGCTTTCGTCCTTTCAGTAATTAAATCGTCTTCTTCAATTACTTCTTGTTCATACATATCAATTTTATTGAAAACCATCACACAGGGTTTATCCGATGCATTTATTTCTCCTAATATTTTTTCTACGGAAGCAATATGGTCTTCAAAAGAATCGTGAGAAATATCAACCACATGTAATAATAAATCGGCCTCTCTTACTTCATCCAATGTACTTTTAAAAGATTCCACCAATTGAGTAGGAAGCTTACGTATAAATCCAACCGTATCACTTACTAAAAAAGGAAGGTTTTTAATTACAACTTTCCTTACGGTGGTGTCTAATGTTGCAAAAAGCTTGTTTTCTGCAAATACGTCAGATTTACTAATTACATTCATTAAAGTAGATTTTCCAACATTGGTATAACCAACCAAAGCTACACGAATAAGTGAGCCACGGTTTCCCCTTTGAACCGACATTTGTTTATCTACCTTTTCTAATTTCTTTTTTAATAATGATATTCTATCCCTAACAATCCTTCTATCTGTTTCAATTTCTGTTTCACCAGGTCCACGCATTCCAATTCCTCCTCGTTGTCTTTCAAGGTGTGTCCACATTCCCGTTAAACGAGGCAATAAATATTGGTATTGTGCTAATTCTACTTGTGTTCTTGCATAACTTGTTTGAGCTCGTTGTGCGAATATATCTAATATAAGGTTCGTCCGGTCAAGGATTTTACATTCTAGAATTTTTTCTATATTTCGTTGTTGAGCAGGAGATAATTCATCATCAAAAACAACCAATCCAACTTCGTGCTTTTCAATATATTCTCTTATCTCTTCCATTTTTCCAGAACCTAAAAAAGTTTTAGAATTTGGACCATCCATTTTTTGTGTAAATCGTTTTAAAACCTCTCCACCTGCGGTATAGGTCAAAAACTCTAATTCATCCAAATATTCATTAGATTTAACTTCATTTTGTTTTTGAGTAATTAAACCAATGAGTATTGCTTTTTCGTAATCTATACTCGACTTATCAATCATATATTTTAATTATTAGGCAAAGGTACAAAAGACATTCCTTGCTATTTTTGTATTTTACCATCAAAATAATACATCTAGATGAAATACACATCAAACTCTGAAATTAGTTATTACACTATTGGATTTTATAATCTGGAGAATTTATTTGACACTGAAGATGATAAAAACATATTGGATGACGACTTTACAGAAGATTCTGCTAGAAACTGGAATACTGAACGTTATAATAATAAAATTAGAAAATTAGGAAAAATCATTAAAAAGTTAGGAAAAGCAAACCAATCACATCCTCCCGTAATTGTTGGAGTTGCAGAAGTGGAAAATAGAGGTGTTTTGTTTGATTTAACCAACTCTAAACACTTAAAGGAACATCGGTATCAATTCATTCATTTTGACTCACCCGATGAAAGAGGAATTGATACCGCATTATTATATCGTGAAAACCATTTTACAGTATTAGAAAGTGAAGCTATTCCTCTTTATATAGATAACACCAATGGAAAACGTGATTATACAAGAGATATACTTTATGTAAAAGGCGTGTTAGAAAATAACGTGGTACATATTTTAGTTAATCATTGGCCATCAAGAAGGCCTGGGTTTGATAAAACGGTATACAAAAGAAAAGCTGCTGCAGTTAAAAATAGAAAAATTATTAGCAATATCCTTTTAGAGGATCCTGATGCAAAAATTATTGTTATGGGAGATTTCAATGATAATCCAACATCCGAAAGTATGGTAATATTAAAAGATACAGATTTTTACAACCCAATGGGTTTATTATTAACCAAAGAAACAGGAACTTTAAACTACAGAGGAAAATGGAATCTATTTGATCAAATAATTATATCAAATAACTTTTTAAAACCTCACAATAATCCACTGCAATTTGTAGAATCTAATATTTTTAACCCAATAGAATTGCAAGAATTTGCTGGAAAATTTAAAGGCAATCCATTTAGAACCTATGTCGGAGATAAGTTTTTAGGCGGGCTCAGTGACCACTTCCCTGTGTATGAAGTGTTTTCTGTAAAAAAATAAATTTTTTATACCCATTATAAATAAATTTTGGGATTTTCTTAAATCAAAAAATTAACTATATTTAACAAAAAATAACCAACATACTTAATTATATGAAAAAAACAGCTACCCTCAATGATTCATTTGGGTTTGTAAAACAGTATTACTATTTCTTAATAGCTATATTGTTTTTCTTTTTATTACCAGCAAGTTCCTTTGCTCAAGGTGGTACTTGTGCAGAAATTGAACCTTTTTGTGCAGGTGATGAAGCCTATATTTTCCCAAACTGTAACGACACAGATCCAAATTGTACTACAGCCGCAGAACCTGGTCCAGATTATGGATGTTTAGGTTCTGAACCTTGGCCAGCTTGGTTTTATTTACAAATTGATGAGCCAGGTGATTTAAGTTTTGAAATCGTACAAAACACAGAATTTGATGGAAATGGAGATCCAATTGGAACTGGTCTTGATGTAGATTTTATTGCTTGGGGTCCTTTTGCTCAAGGAGACGATTTATGTGATTACAGTCAGTTACAAAGTTTCAACGAAATTGGATGTAGCTACTCAACAGCTCCTATAGAGAATTTCAGCATTCTAAATGGTCAAACAGGAGAGATTTATGTATTATTAATTACAAACTTTAATCAAAGCCCAGGATTTATAAAATTAGTACAAACTGGCGGCACAGGATCTACAGATTGTGAAATTATTTTTACTTGTAATGTTGATATTGATGGAGGAGATCAAGTATTATGTGATGTAACTGAAACTACATTAACAACTACTTCAAACGGACCCGTGCAATCATACCAATGGTATCTTAACGGAACCGCAATCGCAGGAGCAACAAACGACAATTTAACTGTTTCTGAATCTGGAGCATATAAAGTTATTGCTGATGGTGTTGATTGTGATCAACCTGTAGAAGACGAAGTAAACATATCAATACCTGGACTAATCTCTTTAGAGTTAGGTGAAAATCAAGAGTTTTGTGATGTAGCATCTTTTGAAATTATTCCAACCATAGTTGGAAATACTTCAAATGCCACCTATTTATGGAGTACCGGTGAAACTACACCAACTATTACGGTAAGTGCTTCTGATAATTATAATGTTGTAATCTCCGCTGAAACTTGTGAACTTACAGATTCAGTAAATTTACTTTTTGAAAACACACCATTGTTTGATTTAGGGGAAGATTTTGAAACTTGTTTTGAAAATACTGTAGTTTTAGACGCTACACCTTCAAATATGAATCCAGACGATGTAACTTATGTTTGGAGTACAGGAGCAACAACTCCTAGTATAGTAGTTACTGAAGGAGGAACTTATACGGTTATGGCTTCTTTTGGAAATTGTGAAGTTGAAGATTCAATTACAATTTCAGCAAGAACAGATTTAGATATTAGTGTTAACGACGATTTCAAATCTTGTGTAGGAGAAGAGTGGACTTTAACAGCTACTACTTCTGAAGAAGGAATTTCTTACCAATGGTATTTAAATGGGGATGCAATTGCTAATGAAACTAGCAGCACCATCACCTTTGTTGTAAGCGAGGATTTTACTGGTATACAAAACTATTCAGTAACAATTACAAAAGGTAGTTGTACAGGAACCGACGATATAGATATCGAGTTATACGATGTTTCTAATTGTGTGATATCTCAAGGTATCTCTCCAGATGGAACTCCAGGTTTTAACGACTATCTAGATTTAGAGTTTTTAAGTGATCGTGTTGGTGGTATTACTAACCTTCAAATATTTAACCGATTCGGAACCATTGTTTTTAATAAAGGTAATTACGTAAACGAGTGGAATGGACAAGATAAAAACGGAGACGATTTGCCAACAGGTACCTATTATTATGTAATAGACTTTAATGGCGTAGATGATGTTTATGGTCCTCAAACAAGTGGATGGATTTATTTAAATAGAAATGCAAACTAATTTTAAAACTCTTTTCAAACTACCTAATAGTTACATATGAAAAAAATATATATAATAACAATAATTCTCGGACTAGTAATTGTCTTCCAAGAAGCAAGTGCACAACAAGATCCGCAGTACACGCAATACATGTACAACTTAAACGTGATTAATCCTGCCTATGCCGGATCTAAAGAAAGTTTATCCGTTACAGTTCTTTACAGAAATCAATGGGCTGGTATTGCTGATAACCCTGAAACATTCACCTTTTCAGCGCATTCTCCTTTTGGAGATAAAGTAGGATTAGGAATCTCGGCTATTAAAGATCAGTTAGGTCCTGTAATAGAATCTAATATTTATGCAGATTTCTCGTATACCATTGATTTGGGGAAAGCCCTAAAATTAGCATTTGGTATTAAAGCAGGGGTTACCCTTCACGAGGTAAGCTTAACAGAGTTAGAATTACAAGATCCTAACGATCCATTCTTTGCTGAAAATATTCAAAGTACGTATCCTAATGTAGGAGCTGGATTATTTTTATACAGCGATAAATTCTATTTAAGTTTATCGGTTCCTAACTTCTTGCAATCTGTTCACTTAGATGAAACTCTTGAAGGAGAAGCAATCAAATATGGTAATGAAACCAGTCACTTCTTTGCAACGGCAGGTTATGTATTCCAAGTAGGAGAAAATTTAAAATTAAAACCTTCTGCTATGGTGAAATCTGCATTTGATTCGCCCTTATCTTATGATGCAAATTTAAATGCTTTGTTCTATGAAAAATTTGAACTAGGAGCTTCGTATCGATTAGATGATTCTTATAGCGCATTGGTTGGTTTTCAAATCAATCCTAATATTCGTATAGGATATGCTTACGATCATATCGTTTCAGATATTAAGGCTGTTGCCGGATCATCACACGAAATTATTTTAACCTGGGACGTGTATTTCAAAAAACGTGCCTTACGTTCACCTAGATATTTCTAAACTTTAACAAAGCACATTTAAAATGAAAAAAATATACATATTCATTATACTAATAGCGGCAAGTACGACCATTACTTTCGCCCAGAATAAAGACACGAAAAAAGCTGATGACTTATATAGTAGGTTAGCTTATACTGATGCTGCCGAGGCCTATCAAAAATTATTAAAAAAAGGTAAAGGCGATAAATACGTTTTTGAACAATTAGCAAATAGCTATTACTTT
>CEWR01012782.1_pt1 | contig 20308 bp, 16 predicted proteins | sample 356321 | NCBI WGS metagenome assembly CEWR01 (sample SAMEA2621551, study PRJEB7988) | marine metagenome | biome: marine biome (ENVO:00000447); feature: mesopelagic zone (ENVO:00000213); material: "saline water (ENVO:00002010), including plankton (ENVO:xxxxxxxx)" | depth 790 m
TTCACTTCCAAGTCTTTTCAAAATTTCTCTTGAATGACCTCCTCCTCCAAAAGTTACATCTACATAAACTCCATCTTCCTTAATGGCCAATGCATCAATACTTTCTTTTAATAAAACTGGATTATGATAATTCATCTTCATCTGTTTTTCCCATTACTTCTTCAGCCAAATCTGCAAAATCTAAAGTTGCATCATCAATTGCTTTTTCATATTTGTCTTTATCCCAAATCTCAATAATATTTATTGACGATGACATAACTATTTGTTTTTGTATCCCTGCAAAATCGCATAAATCTTTAGGAATTAAGATTCTACCTGTGGCATCTAACTCAACCATTCTAACACCTGCTGTAAACCTTCTAATAAAATCGTTATTTTTCTTTTTAAACCTGTTTAATTTATTAACTTTATCCATCATCAAATTCCACTCTTGCATTGGATACAGCTCTAGGCAAGGCTGAAAAACAGCCCTTTTAATAACAAAACCTTCTTGCAACACTGAAGACAATTGCCTCTTAAAAGTTGATGAAAACATCACCCTTCCTTTAGCATCTACCCTACACTCATATGTTCCAATTAAATTTACCACCTAAAAAAATATTTTATCAATATCAAAAATATATAAAAATTACCACTTTTTACCACTTTTTACCACTTTGTTAATAAGTATTAAAAATACCCTTTACTTACAACACTTTTAAGATTGCAAAAAACCCTAATATCCTGATACTGAAATGGATTTCTATGTTATAAAAAAGAACTACATTTGCGACAAAGTGAAACCAAACAAAAATCAATGACTGACAAGTTAAAAACTGAGGGTATATATACCTATGCTGAAGCTGGCGAAGGACCTACAATCATTGTTTTACACGGATTAATGGGCGCTCTAAGTAATTTTGACGAAACGTTTAATCACTTCTCTAGCAATGGTTACAGAGTTTTAATACCTGAATTACCTTTATATTCTTTGCCACTTGTAAAAACGAATGTTAAAAATTTAGCCAAGTTTTTAAAAGAGTTTTTAGAGTATAAAAAAATTGACGACGCGATTCTTTTAGGTAATTCTTTAGGTGGACACATTGCTTTATATTTTACCAAACATTATCCAGAAAAAGTAAGTACACTTATTCTTACAGGAAGCTCTGGTTTATATGAAAAAGCGATGGGTGATAGTTTTCCCAAAAGAGGGAACTATGAATACATGGAACAAAAAACAAGAGAAGTTTTTTATGACCCAAAAGTAGCGACTAAAGAGCTAGTTGACCAAGTTTTTGAAACTGTAAACGATAGAATGAAAGCTTTAAAAACTTTATCTATTGCGAAAAGTGCTATCAGACATAATATGGCAAATGACTTGATAGAGATGCATCAACCTGTTTGTTTAATTTGGGGAAAACAAGACGGAGTTACACCTCCTGAAGTCGCTAAAGACTTTAATAAATTATTACCAAATTCAGATTTATTTTGGATTGATGAATGTGGCCATGCTGCAATGATGGAAAAACCAAAAGAATTCAATATAATTCTTCACAACTGGTTAATCTCTAGAAATATTTAAACTTACTCAGAAAGAAATTCCAAATATAAGAAGTTGCAATTATGAAAATAAAATCTGCAGAATTTTTGATGAGTAACAGTAATGTTATCAAAGCGCCTAAAGACAGGATTCCTGAATACGCTTTTATAGGGCGTTCTAATGTTGGTAAATCTTCATTAATTAACATGTTAATGGAGCGTAAAGATTTAGCAAAAATCTCTGGAAAACCCGGTAAAACTCAGCTTATCAATCATTTTAAAATAAATGACGAATGGTTTTTAGTAGATTTACCTGGCTATGGATATGCTCAAATTTCTAAAAAGAAGAGAACCATCTTTCAATATTTTATTGAAAACTACTTTAAAGAAAGAGAACAATTAGTTTGCACCTTTGTTTTGATTGACAGCAGACACGATCCTCAAAAAATAGATATAGAATTCATGCATTTTTTGGGTGAAAATCAAATTCCTTTTTGCCTTGTTTTTACAAAAGCAGACAAACTAGGCAACTCTAAATTAGACCAACAGATTGCTTCCTATAAAAAGAAATTACTAAGTTCTTGGGAAACTTTACCGGTAACATTTCTTACTTCTTCTGCAACTAAATTAGGACGTAAAGAATTTTTAGATTTTATTGATGGCGTAAATCAAGATGTTGCAAAAGATTTTAAATAATCACTGATGCATTCTACAAAAGAAAACTTGCAAGTTTTATTTGAAGACAATCACCTAATTGTTGTTAACAAACGTGCTGGAGATATTACACAAGGTGATAAAACTGGTGACAAACCTTTAAGTGATGTTGTAAAGGAATACGTTAAAGAAAAATACAATAAAGCTGGTAATGTTTTTTTAGGTGTTGTTCATCGATTAGACAGACCTACTTCAGGCGTTATTATCTTTGCAAGAACCTCAAAAGCTTTAGAACGATTAAATAAAATGCTACGTGATAAAACTATTAGCAAAACCTATTGGGCTGTTATAAAAAATTACCCAAAGAAAGAAAAAGACACTTTAATAAATTACTTAAAAAAGAATCCCAAAAACAATAAGTCTTCTGTTTATACTAAAGAAATCACGGATTCTAAGAAAGCCATCTTACACTACAATGTTATTAAAAAATTAGATAATTATTCCTTGGTAGAAATTGATTTAGAAACGGGAAGACATCATCAAATTAGAGCACAATTATCATTTATGGGCTTCCCTATAAAAGGAGATTTAAAATACGGATTCAACAGAAGCAATAAAGATGGAAGCATACATTTACATGCTCAAAAAATAGAATTTATTCATCCTGTTACTAAAGAACAAATTTCTGTTATCGCCCCTACTCCTAAAGAGGTAATTTGGAACGCTTGTAAGTAATTGGTATATTTAGAGAATAATTCTTCTTTTAATAATGAAAACTTTCAAATACTTTTCTACATTAATAGTTCCTTTTTTTGTGTATATTTCTTTCACAAGTAAAGACTGGCTTACATATACACCTGCCATTATTTTATTTGGTTTAGTGCTAGTTATAGGGATTGCTTTCCTTGAAACTTTCAACTACATTGAATATTATGGGTTGCTAAGAAAAAAGAATGAATATAGTCGTTACGAAAAAGTAAAAAGAAATTACTCTTGGAGTTCAAATCATCAAGTTATACAAATTTTATTATTCAATGTATCACGTCATTCCGATCATCATAGTAATGAATCTAAACATTATCAAATATTAAAATCGGTTCCAGAAAGTCCACAAATGCGAACAGAATACCCAAGCATGATGTTGCTTTCCTTTTATCTACCTTTTTGGTTTTGGCTAATGAATAAAAATCTTAAAAAAATCTCATAAACAATTTTATGCCACAAGAAAAAACAGTTTCAGAAGCGATACAATATAGACGCTCAGTAAGAATTTACGACGCAAAAAAATCATTAGATAAAAACATTGTAAAAAAATGTATAGAGCAAGCTACTTTAGCTCCAAATAGCAGCAATATGCAATTGTGGGAATTTTATCATGTTACCTCCAAAGATATTATTGATAAAATCGCACCTTTTTGCTTCAATCAAAATGCAGCAAGAACAGCCCAACAATTGGTTGTTTTTGTTTCGAGAAAAGATTTATGGAAAAAAAGAGCAAAAGCTAATTTAAGTTTTATGGATGCTACTTTTGGTTTAAACAATCCAAAAATAAAACAAAGCAGCAGAGAAAAAGTAGCCAGAAATTATTACGGAAAAATCATCCCTTTTGCATATGTCGATTTTTTAGGAATATTAGGTTTCTTAAAATACATTCTAGTTCTAGTTATCGGAATTTTCAAACCTATTTACAGAGAAGTTAGAAAAAGTGACATGAGAATTGTAGCCCATAAAACTTGTGGTTTAGCAGCAGAAAATTTCATGATCTCTATGGCTGCAGAAGGCTATGATACCTGCCCTATGGAAGGCTCAGATACCTGGCGCGTAAAGAAATTACTAGGCTTACCTTTTGGCTCAGAAATAAATATGATTGTTTCTTGCGGAATCAGAAAACCTGAAGGTGTTTATGGTGAACGCTTTAGAATTCCGTTTAGCGAAGTCTATAAGGAGGTTTAAAAAACTGTCCATTAAAAGTATCTATTTTTAATTTTAAAGCCAAAACAAATCTATTGTTTTGGCTTTAAAATTAAAATATTTTCGCTCTTTTCAATTTCTGATGCATTCAATTTCATTTTCACAAACTCACCATTTAAATATTTTTGAGCTTGGTCTTTATAATGCTTACTAAAAACCCTTCCTGATTGACCTGTAGGTAAAATTGCCAAACTATTTTCTATATCAGAAAAATCTACAATCCTTCTTGTCGAAGGTCCTGCTTTGACTTTATAAACTCCAGTAGAATCAATATCATAAATCTGATTATTGATTACTTGATCTCCCCCAATTGTTAAAAAAGGCCCTACATTAAAGAAGCTTCTTAAAATAGGAACTTCTCCAACTGCGTGTTTATATTCTACTGAAATAACTCTTTCCCATTTCCAGTTTTCTACATTTTCTCCTAATTGATTTTGTAAGAAAGCAAACGCATTTTTGAAAGAGGTATTGATAATATCTTCTTTTGTTTCTATTTTATCTTTTGTTGAAATATCATCCCACCAAATAGAACTTTCTCTTTTTGCTTGCACAGGTAAAACTTTTTCTATGAAAGGAGTGTTTACAAACTGATTGTAGGCTTTTCCCATTTCATCTGCAAAGGTGTTTTTCTGAAACTCATACACCATTCTATTATAAATTACGGGTCCAATTTCTTCTTTATCAAAATTACCTTTCCAATTTTTTAAGAAAAAAATTGCTTGTTTTTCACTTACAGATAAATCTTCTTTATTGATTGATTTTACAAAATCTGCAACAATAATTGGTGCATTTATAGAGGTAACATCATAAATCATTTTAGCGACATCTTGCTTTGTCCAGTCGTTTTTTGGTTCTAAAAGTTGTACAATTCTTTCGGCTCTATCTTCATTTAAATAATATCCTGGATACATGATTCCTGCAATAGAATCTGGTTGATTATTAGCAGAGTACACATAATTCCAACTCGGGTTTATCGCTTGCGGATTTTGTTCAAAATCTAAATATTCTAGAATTTCATCTTCCCCAGAAGCGCCATCTAAATACGTTTTAGTATATAATGAATCTTTGTATTTATATAACTTCCCAGAGGCAAACCAAGCAATATTATTTTTCGCATCGCCATACATCATATTTAAACCTGGTGCATGTAATTTGCTAGCACCTTCTTTAAATTCTGATAATTTTTTTGCATGAGAAATCTCATAAGCCACATCTAAAATTTGATTATTTAGTTTCGTATAAATCCACTGCATAGCAATTGGACGCGTATCCTCTAAATGATCAACAATTCCATTCATTATCGGCCCGTGTTTGCTCACTTTTATAGTATAGACAGAATCTTTTCTCCCTTTTATTTTGATGCGTTTTTGTATCAATTTATAATCTACAAACCCATTCTCTGATTTATATTGAAGCTTATTTTCAGGATTTTCTTCTTCTATATAAAAATCTACATCATCATTTTCAAACATTGTTATACCATAAGCAATGTCTTTATTGTGTCCTAAAAGAGGAAAAGGAATTAATGCCAAATGAAATCCATAAATTTCATGGTCAGGGGTTTTAATATGTGCTTGATACCATACTGAAGGTTGAGAAAATCCAATATGAGGATCATTTGCAAATATCACTTTTCCATTCTTTGTTTTATCTGCACCAATAACCCAAGAGTTACTTCCTATAAATGGTGAGATTGGCAAAACATCATACAAATCATGCATCGCTTTTGCAAAAGCACCTGTTAATACTGCATTTTTTTCGTTTTTAATAATAGTCAAATTTTCAAACTCTGCACCGATCAATTCTTTAAAATAAGCGTCTCCTAATTTCTCTTTTATCTCTGTTAAAAGCGGATCTGTTTTGTGGGCAACTGCAAAGCTAAAAGCCATGTAACCAAATACATTATACATATCTTTTAATGTATATTTTTCTTTTTTAACTCCAACTAACGTAAATTCTATAGGCGTTTTTCCTTCTTCTATATATTGATTTATACCCTCTAAATATGCGATTGCTAATTTGTATTTGGGCGATTTTTTATTTAAATTCTTAATGGTTCTTTCTGACGCTTCTTCAATCCCTAAACCAGAAAAAAGTTTATCTGTTTTTATTAATTTTTCTCCAAAAATTTCTGACAATCTTCCTGCAGCAATTCTTCTAATCATTTCCATTTGCCACAATCGATCTTGCGCATGCACATAACCTAAAGCAGTATAGGCGTCATTTTGATTTTGAGCATTAATGTGTGGAACACCAATTTCATCAAAATAAATAGTAACTTTTTCTGATAAATTTTTAATTTCTATTTCACCATCATAATTTGGATGATATGTTTTAGAATACAACCAAGTAGCAACTAAAATTAATACAAATAATAGAACAGTAACTTTTAGCAGTTTTTTAAAGAATTTCATTTGAAAATTTTTAATCCGACCAAAGATAATAGATTTATATTGTATTTTTGATTCATAAATAATTTCAGCATTTATGAAAAAAATTCAAATGGTTGATCTGCAAGGTCAATATCAACAAATAAAAGAAACTGTAGATAACTCTATACAAAAAGTTCTAAGCTCATCTACATATATTAATGGACCATTAGTACATGAGTTTCAATCCGATTTAGAAAAATACTTAGGTGTCAAACATGTAATTCCTTGTGCAAATGGCACAGACGCATTGCAAATTGCAATGATGGGTTTAGGTTTAGAACAAGGAGATGAAGTGATTACTGTCGATTTTACGTTTGCAGCAACAGTAGAGGTAATTGCACTTTTAAAGTTAACGCCTGTTTTGGTTGATGTCGATGCAAAAACTTTTAATATAAATATTGATGCTTTAAAGAAAGCGATTACACCAAAAACAAAAGCCATTGTTCCTGTTCATTTATTTGGACAAGTTGCAAATATGGATGCTATTTTAGAAATCGCAAAAGAACACAACCTTTTTATTATTGAAGATAATGCACAAGCAATTGGAGCCGATTACACCTTTAAAAACGGAACAAAACAAAAAGCAGGAACGATAGGAAATGTTGGTACAACTTCCTTTTTTCCATCTAAAAACTTAGGTTGCTATGGAGATGGAGGCGCTATTTTTACAAATGACGATACACTTGCACATACTTTAAGAGGTATCGTGAATCACGGAATGTATACACGTTATTATCATGATGTGGTTGGTGTTAATTCTAGATTAGATTCTATTCAAGCCGGCGTTTTAAAAGTAAAATTACCTTTGTTAGATGCATACTGCGAAGCTAGAAGAAATGCTGCTCGCTTTTATAATAGTGCTTTTGCTAACAATGCCAACATTACAACTCCTACGTCGAGTTCTTGTGGAGAAATTTGCGATACTTGTAATTGCCATGTTTTTCATCAATATACATTGCAAATCACCAATGGAAAACGCGATGAATTACACAAACATTTATTAGAAAAAGAAATCCCGAATGCTATTTATTATCCTGTTGCCTTGCACTCGCAAAAAGCTTACAGAGACTCAAGATATAAAGAAGATGATTTTCCTGTAACGAACAATTTAATAAAAACAGTAATCTCTTTACCTATGCATACAGAATTAGACAAAGAACAACTTACTTTAATCACTAAAACCATCATAAATTTTTTAAAATAATCAAATGGTTTAATCTTTAACATTAAATATTGCTTGAAATGAAAAAAATACTCGTAACCGGAGGTCTGGGTTTTATCGGATCACACACCGTCGTCGAATTACAAAACGAAGGTTTTGAAGTAGTCATAATCGATAATTTATCGAACACATCTATTGATGTTTTAGATAAAATTACAGAAATCACCGGTACCAAACCAGCTTTTCATAAAGTAGATGTTCGGGTAAAAAGTGATATAAAATCTGTATTTGACACTCATAAAATTGATGGAATCATTCATTTTGCAGCTTTTAAAGCGGTTGGAGAAAGCATGAATAAACCTTTAGATTATTATGAAAATAACTTAAGTTCTTTAATTTACTTATTACAAGAAATGAGAGATCGAAAATTAGATAATTTTATTTTCTCTTCTTCCTGCACCGTTTATGGGCAAGCAAATGCGTTACCAATAACCGAGGACGCACCTGTAAAAGCGGCAGAATCTGTTTACGGAAATACGAAGCAAATTGGGGAAGAAATTATTAGAGACACAAGTAATACATATAAAATAAATTCTATTGCTCTGCGTTATTTTAATCCTATGGGTGCTCATCCGTCAATAAAAATTGGAGAATTACCTATTGGAGTTCCTCAAAATTTAATTCCTTTTGTTACTCAAACTGCTGCAGGAATTCGTAAAGAATTATCTGTCTTTGGGGATGATTACCCAACAAAAGACGGAACAGCTGTTCGTGATTATATACATGTGGTAGATTTAGCAAAAGCACATATTGCTGCATTAAGAAGGCTGATTAATAAAAAAAATAAAAAATCTTTTGAGTATTTTAATATTGGTACAGGTAAAGGAAGTTCTGTGTTAGAAATTATTAACGCTTTTGAAAAAGTAAATAATCTAAAACTAAATTATAAAATTGTCGGAAGACGCGAAGGCGACATTACTGCTGCTTTTGCTGATACGACAATTGCTAATAAAGAATTAAACTGGAAAACGGAAATAGGCCTTGAAGAAGCCTTAGAATCCGCATGGAAGTGGCAACAAAAACAATCTGTATAAAGTTTTCTCTTCCTTTTTAAAATTCATAAAAAAACCTCAAAAGCAATTCACTTTTGAGGTTTTTTTATGAATTTTAAATTTTATTTTATCCTTTTACAGAAACCGAAACAATTGTATTTGCCCAACCTAAATACATTGTTGCAGCATCTCCTTCACCTCCAAAAACAATAGAAAAAGTTTCTACTAATTTTTCAGATTTTGAAACAGTACCTGTAACTCTTACAACATCTTGATCTTTTTCATAAAAATAAGATCCCCAAATGTTTTTATGATTACTTAAAATCACCGTCCAATCTCCATCAGAAGGTATTGTAAACATCGTGTAAGTTCCTGCTTTTACTTCTTTATCACCAAAAATTACATCTTTATAAAATGTAATTTCTGCCGCTTCATTAGCACCAGTTCTCCAAACTTTATCTTTTGGAGCTAACTTATCTAAAGATCTTCCTTTTAGTTGTGGTCTACTATAAACTACTTTTACAAGTTTGTTTGATTCCCTCCAATTATTTGGATGGGATGCAGCATCCATAGGACTTAAATCTATTTTCGGGAAATCTTGAGCATTTATTTCTGTTGATGAAATCAAAGAAATCGTAAAAATTGCAATTGATAGAATAGCTTTCTTCATGTGTTTATATATTTAATATTTTGTCTTTATTATGTGATCTAAGTTAGATAACCTTGCATTTAAAGATTGCTAATTTTCTGTTAAGATTTTAGTGACAACCACAATCTGGATTACAACTTTTATCTTTCTTTGAAGGAAAAACATACTTTTTGATAAGAAAAAAAACAGCAAAAGCAACTAAAAAATAAACAATAATATTTTGCATTAGCTTAAAATTTGATAGGTTAAAAAGGATGCAACATACGCCAATAGTGCCATTCCAAACAGCTGGATTATTGGCCATTTCCAAGATTTAGTTTCACGTTTTACAATTGCAAAAGTTGCCATACACTGCATTGCAAAAGCATAAAAAACCATTAACGACATCCCAACAGGAAAATTAAAACGCTTCTCTCCAGTATCCAGATTTATTTCTGATGCCATTTTCTGTTTAATAGTTGTAGTATTTTCATCATCTGCTTCGACACTATAAATAGTTGCCAAAGTACCTATAAATACTTCTCTTGCTGCAAATGATGTTATAAGAGCAATTCCTATCTTCCAATCATATCCTAAAGGTCTTATAACTGGTTCAATAGTTTTTCCAAGAATCCCTATGTAGGAATTCTCTAGTTTTACAGATGCTATCTTTTGTTGTATTTCATCTTCACTTAAATTCTGATTATCAACATTTTCTATTACGCCTTTTTCTGCATTTTTATAACCAGAACCTCCATTTGAAGCCAAAAACCATAAAACAATTGATAATGCCAAAATAATTTTCCCTGCTCCAAAAACAAAAGCTTTTGTCTTTTCTACAACATCAAAAAACACATTTTTCATGGAAGGTAATTTGTAGTTTGGCATTTCTACAACAAAAAACGATTTTGATTCTACTTTTAAAGTTTTGTGCAAAATATAAGCTGCTATTATTGCTGAAGCAAAACCTAAGGCATATAAAGAAAGTAGCACTAATCCTTGTAAATTTAAAAAACCGAAGATTTTTTTATCAGGAATAATCAGTGCAATTAAAATTGCATAAACTGGTAACCTTGCAGAACAGGTTGTAAATGGTGTTACTAAAATTGTTATTAGACGTTCTTTCCAACTAGAAATAGTTCTTGTTGCCATAATTGCTGGAATTGCACAAGCTGTTCCTGAAATTAAGGGAATTATACTTTTCCCATTCATTCCATAACGTCTCATAATTTTATCCATGAGAAAAACAACTCTACTCATGTAACCAGTTTCTTCTAAAATGGCAATAAATAAAAATAAAATAGCGATTTGTGGTATAAAAATAATAACGCCTCCTACTCCAGGAATTATTCCTTCTGTTAATAGATCTGTGAGAACGCCATTTGGTAAATTACTTTTTGCAAAGTCTGATAATTGAGCAAAAGTAATATCAATAAAATCCATAGGCACAGAAGCCAAATCGAAAATGGATTGAAAAATTATAAGCAAAATCAAACTAAATAATACGTATCCAAAAATTCTATGTGTAAAAATTTTATCTAATTTACCACGTAAATCTTTTGCTTTTGTTTTATCAATAATATAAGTTTTCTTTAAAATTTTATTAATTTCTTGATAGCGGTAAATAGTTTCTTTATGCTGATACTTCTTCAATTTAGAAACGTCTTGTTTAAAAGCTAAAAGTTTCTCTTTTTCTTCTTTTGTTACGGTTTCTGGAAAATTATTTTGAGTAACCATTAACCATAATTCGTACAAAGAATAATTAGGACTAATTTCTTTTAGTCTATCAAAATAATCTGTATCTATTTTAGAATTTATACCACATAAAGGTGATGCCTTTGCTGCTACATGACAGCGTATAATAGCTTCTTTGACTTCTTTTATTCCTTCGTTTTTTCTAGCACTTATTAAAATTACTTCTGTATTTAGTTCTTTTTTAAGTAGCGATAAATCAATAGTAATTCCTTTTCTATTCATTTGGTCAACCATATTAATTGCCAAAACTGTAGGAATTTCTAAGTCTTTAATTTGAGAAAACAACAATAAATTTCTCTTTAAATTTTCTACATCTGCAACTACTAAAATTACATCTGGAGATTCTTTAATATCTTTTTTAAGTAATGTTTTAAGAACAATACTTTCGTCTAAGGAAGTAGGATTTATACTGTAAGTTCCTGGTAAATCTGTAATTATTGCCTTTTGAGTTGAAGACAACCTACTGGTTCCTTCTTTTTTATCGACTGTAACTCCTGGATAATTTCCGACTTTTTGATTTAAACCTGTAAGCTGATTAAAAAGCGAAGTTTTGCCTGTATTTGGATTTCCAATTAAAGCAACTTTTATATCGTTTTTAGACATTTTATTTATTCGCTTTTTAGGATTTTAATTTTGTTAGCAGTTTCTTTTCTTATAGCTAGATGACTTCCGTTAACACAGATATATAAAGGATCTTTTAGAGGCGCCAATTGGATTAGCTCAACTTCTGCACCAGGCAAACAGCCCATTTCAAGCAATTTTAAAGGTATAAAATCCAATGATTCTTCGGATATATACCCTATTTCACCAACATGTAAAGATGCAATTGTGCTCAAATATTTTATTTTGGAAAGCAAAGATAAGAATTTAGAATGATTCTAAACTAGTTATTTGTTAGTATATTGTAGCTTTAAAAGAACCATATCTTTCTTCAATTTTTCCATGTCTTTATTTTCCGTACCATCGTAATATCCACGAATGCGTCTTTCTTTATCAACCAACACAAATTGTTCTGTATGAATAAAATCATTTTCACCCCCATCACCGTCTTCTAAAACAGCAAAATAACTTTTTCTTGCTAGTTCATAAATGTGTTTTTTTGAACCTGTAGTTACATTCCATTTTGCATCAATCACTCCTTTATTAATCGCATATTCTTTTAACACAGAAACGCTGTCCATAGCAGGTGTTACAGAGTGTGATAAAAACATAATATCTGTATCATTCTTATAATATTCTTGCAATTCACTCATATTATAAGCCATAGCAATACAAATGTTTGTGCAACGTGTAAAAAAGAAATCAGCAACGTATATTTTATTTTTATAGTTGTTATTCGTAATAATTTCTCCATTTTGATTGATCAACTCGAAATTTGAGATGGTATGATCTTTTGTGATATGTTTTAGAGAAACGTCAACCAAACTTGGATTTACATCTACAGGATTGTACACTTTTAGTTTTTTATCAACCTTTAATAAATGATAAAAAACAGGAATTGAAATAGCAGAAAATACGATTAAAAAAATGATTGTTAATTTACTCTTTTTAAAAAAATCTAAGTCCATAAAAAGGTGTTTTGTGCAAATTTACAGCTTAAAAACCCTACAGAAAAGACAACTAAAAGATATTTAATGTAAAAATTTTGTTAAAATAAAAATCAAGGTAAATTAGTTCTTTTCAAACTCTCTTTAAAAACGTACATTTGTCCGTTTTTAAATCATGATTTAACGCTGAATGGAAATATTAATAAAAGCATCGCAATTTATATTAAGTTTATCTTTACTAATTGTCTTGCACGAATTAGGGCACTTTATCCCCGCAAAATTATTTAAAATTAGAGTAGAAAAATTCTACTTATTCTTCGATTATAAATTCTCTATTTTCAAGAAAAAAATTGGTGAAACTGTCTATGGTATTGGTTGGATTCCTTTAGGAGGTTATGTAAAAATCTCTGGAATGATCGATGAAAGCATGGACACCGAGCAAATGGCTCTACCTCCCCAACCTTGGGAGTTTCGCTCTAAACCTGCTTGGCAACGTCTTATCATTATGTTAGGTGGAGTTTTTGTGAATTTTGTTTTAGGAATTTTCATCTACATCTGTTTAATGTGGGCTTATGGTGAAAAGTATTTACCAAATGAAAACGTAACAGATGGTGTTTGGGTACAAGATTCATTAGCCATGAATTTGGGTTTAAAAACTGGTGATAAAATTTTAACTGTTGATGGAGAACAAATTAAAAAGTTCTCTGGATTAACGTTAGAATTCATCAACGGGAATAATTTTCAAATTGAACGAAATGGTGTCGTTATTGATAAAGAAATTCCAACTAATTTTATTTCTCAATTAATGGATAGAGGAAAAAATGCGGGTCCAATTTTATACCCACGTTATCCTTTTGCTATTGGCAAAATTTCTGATGATTCTCCTAATAAAAATTCAGCATTAAAACCAAAAGATATTATTACTGGTATTAATGGAAATGCTTTAAAATATTATGATGAAGCTGAAGAAGCTTTATTTAAATATAAAAATCAAGAAGTTACAGCAACTATTTTACGAGGAACTGAAACAAAAGAAATTACTTTAAAAATTACAGAAAAAGGAAAGTTAGGGGTTCTTTTCTCAGCGATTCCTGCTAAAGATTTAGAAAGGTTAGGATATTATAATTTAGCAGATATTGAGTATTCATTTACTGAAGCAATTCCTGCTGGATGGAATAAATCTTGGAAAACGTTAACTGACTATGTAAAGCAATTAAAAAAGATATTTAATCCAAGTACAGGTGCTTATAAAGGTTTAGGTGGGTTTATTTCTATTGGAAGTATTTTTCCTGATGAATGGAGTGCCGAATCTTTTTGGAACATAACCGCTTTCTTATCTATTATGTTAGGTTTTATGAATTTATTACCAATTCCTGCACTAGATGGTGGCCATGTAGTATTTACTCTATGGGAGATGATTACTGGTAAAAAACCTGGTGATAAATTTTTAGAATACGCACAAGTAGTTGGTTTTGTTTTATTAATAGCACTGCTACTTTTTGCAAACGGAAATGATATTTTTAGATTATTTCAATAAAATAATTCTACAATAAAATAAAAAAAGCCTCACGAATGTGAGGCTTTTTTTATTACTAAACTCTAAAGGATAGATTGATAAAAGGAAACCAAGTGTATCGTGTATTGCATTTGTCGCAACCATAAGATTTAGTACCTGGAATTAATTTTACAAATGAAATCCTTTTTAGTCTGTGCCTAGACACTGATTTGCATTTAGGGCATGCTTTCATTTTGGTTGATTTAATTAATAAGTTTCGAAACTAGCTAAAATAGGATTAGATAACCCTATCAAAAACAATGAGTTTTAGTCCTAATTGAACAATTAATTGTTAACTACTACCAATACTTTTAAACTTCAAACTTCTCATATTGTGAAACTTTTTCAGTGGTATTTAAATTACCTACAGCAAATGTAATTTACAGACAGCATCATTATTGTTCTCTAGCTAGAGTTACTTGTACTTTATTTAATTCATATGTTCTTTATTTGCAACATTTATGTCCTTTATCAAGACTTTAATCCCTAAATAGTTTTATTGTGTTTATTTTTAAATAAAAAAGTTAGACAAAAAAATTACTTCCAAGAAGTAACCCTTTATTGTAAACAAAATCCTACTTATTTTTCTGGTTACAACTATTTGTTGTTAGAGTCAGGAGTCGTTATTAAATAAAAAAACTAGTTTAAAATCACTAACTACTCAATACCTTAGCCTAGATTCATTAACCAAAATACATAAACAAAATTATGCTTCAATAAGTCAAATAGGTAAAAAAAACAACTCAAAAAAAAATATAATTTTTAAAGGTACTTGCTAGATAAAAACAAATTCGCCTATCAAATAATCAAAATCAAGAAGGTATTAAAAGAGCTGTAGTCTAAAACGATGCTTTCTACAACGCTTTCTTGCATGTAAAAGATAATTTAGACCATATAAGTTATTACCAACAACAAGTTGCTCACAAATAAACCAATATAATTATAGCAGAATCTTTAGGTATAAGTGCTTTTGCTTATCAAAGTAATGACTTGTACTTTGAAGCCAAAAAAAACATGAAAATGTTATGAAAATTATAATATAATAAAGCTAACCTCATTTTACTGAAATCAACTTTTTAATACGCTATTTTTAGCTGATTTAAAAGTTCAAATAGCACCATTCTTATTCTACAAATAATAGTTTTAAAATACTAAAATATTCTTGATTTTGTTTTATTACTAACTTAATAATCGATTTTATTGCATTAAATTCTGAGTAATCTCGTTAAAAAAAGCCTTGATAAAAATTTATCAAGGCTTTAATGTGATGATGTTGGGGGTTTTTCTTAAAAGCTATAACGCAATCCAAATAAAATACTACTAGATGGCATTGGTACAAAGCCAGATTCTATATATGCTGCGTCAAAAATATTATTAGCAGTCACTGTAAAAATAAATTTATTGAAGTCTACAATTACAGAAGCATCCCAAACATTATAGCTTGTACCAATAGCTCGTTCTGCATGTTTGTAAATAATATTTTGTCTTACATTTTTAAACAACTTACTTGTAAAACGAGTTATAAACTGATGCTTTAATGTGTTTAAAGAATAACGAGACAACTCTTTATTTTGATCTAAAATATCATCATTTAAAAAATTATATCCAAAAGACAACGTCTGATTAAACTCGTTTATTTTAAAACGATAATCTGCATTTACCTCAAAACCTTTCGTGTTTACTTTTGTAATATTAGATGCTATATATTTAGAATCTGTTGTATTTTGACGAATATAATCGATTAAATTAGTAGCATCTCTATTAAACATTGCTACAGATGTTGTAAATCTTCCTGAATTATATTTCAACCCAATTTCTTGTGCAAACGCTTCTTCTGGTTTTAAATTAGGGTTTCCTTCAGTACTGCTGTCATTATAGTATAAATCGGTATAGGTTGGTATTCTGTATGTAATTCCTAAATTTCCATAAGCTTTTAAATTATCTGATAATTGGATACCAAGATCTAAACCAGGAAACGCATGAAATTTAAAATCAGAGAAATACGTAACTGCAACTCCAGGAGTAACATCTACTTTATCCCCTAATTTAAAACGGTGTTCTAAAAATAAGTTTGCCATCGTTCTATTTCTATCGCCTAGATTATTACTGTTTATAGAAACGCTAGAAACATCTATTCCAAAACCTGTAATACCATAATTAGAAGTATAAGAAGCATTGGTTTCTAAACCAACTTTATTCGTAGTGTGTAAATTTCTATAAAAGCTTGGATCGTCTCTTTTCAATAAAAAGATATCTTGCCCTCTTTTCCAATAAACTCTTGGTGTAATTTTAAATTTTTCAGTTCTAAAAGTAGTCGAAGCTCCTAATAAACTATTTTGTGTTTCTTCATACTCATTAAACCCCCATGAATCTGGTGTATAAAAATTTTGTGCGCCAAATTTTTTATCGAAAAAAGTAGCAATCACTTCTATAGGTTGCTTTTTCTTATTGAAAATTCCTTTTAAAAAGTAGTTCTTATTTTCATAATCAGAATTCGTTCGGTAACCATCCGAAGTTAATACGCCAACATGTGCAATTATTGATGAATTTTCAAACTCTTTTCCAACAGTTACAGATCCATTAAGTTGCCCAAAAGAACCTGTTTCTATATTTGCAGAAAGTGTGTTTGACAATTTCTTTTTAGTCACAATATTTATAGCTCCTGTAAATGCATTCTGACCAAAAACTCTTGCCGCAGGACCTTTAATAATTTCTATTCTTTCAATAACCTCAATAGGTAAAGCAGCATTCATTGTATGGTGTCCTGTTTGAGAATCATCCATTTTAATACCATCGATTAACAGTAGCGTTTGGTCAAAACCACCACCTCTAATATATAAATCTGCCTGACTACCAGCAGTTCCTCTTCTTCTAATATCTACACCTGCAACTTGTTGTAACAAATCTGCCACATTTGTTGCTGCACTATTTTTTATTACTTCGGATGTAATAACGTTTATTGTTCTTGAATTTTCTTTGAATGGTAAATCTATTCTAGTCGATTTTATTAAGATTGTGTCTAATACTTGTGTTTCCTTTTTTTCTTGGGAAAATAAAGTTGTTTGCATTAGTAAGAATGCAATAATTAATAATTTACTCTGTGTCATTTTGATTATTATTTTGATTTAAAACAATGCAAAAGTCGTAACTTTCCGGACGACTAAACTAGTCCAGCTTTAAAATGATAGATAGTCCGGTAAATATACTATTCAAACAACTAATTGATTTTGATAAATCGATATCTCAACCTGTATATATACAAGTTTCACAACAAATTGTAAATGCAATACAACGTAGATATTTAGTCAAAGGTACAATGCTACCCGGAACCCGTGTGTTAGGGCGGTTATTAGAAATTCATAGAAATACAGCAGTTGCTATTTACGAAGAGTTAGCCTCTCAAGGTTGGGTAGAAATAATACCAAATAGAGGTACATTTGTATTGGTACCAGAGCTAAAAACAGCAAAAATAAAAGCACCTTCACAAAAAATAAATCAAGCATATACTTATGCTAAAACAACAGGATTTCCTTTTCAAGAATCATTTCATTTAGCATCAACTGTTGAGCTAACAAATGCTAAGCACACCATTAATGACGGAAAACCTGATCTACGTTTGCATCCTGTGCATCAGTTTACAAGATGGTACAGCGCTGCAATGAAAAGAAAAACCTTGCTAAAAAAATGGAACAGGCCAAGCGAATCTTCCTATTCGTTATTTCAAACTCAGCTATGTAATTATTTAAATGCAACAAGAGGTTTTCATATAAGACCAAATAACCTCATAAGTACCCGTAGCACAGAAATGAGTTTGTACATCGTATCCCAATTATTGATAAAACACAACGATTTAGTATTAGTAGGAAATTTAAGTAATTATGCTGCTAATATGATTTTTCAACAAGCCGGAGCGACCATAAAAACAGTTCCTGTAGATGCTAATGGTTTAAATATTGAATACATAAAAAAACATTTTGTAAAAGGAAGCATTCGATGCATCTACTTATGTGCCCATAGACAATACCCAACAATCGTAAAATTAAGTGCAGAACGTCGTTTAGAATTGTTACAACTTTCTGTAGCATACGGATTTGCTATTATTGAAGATGACTACGATTACGATTTTCAGTTTGAAGGCTCTGCAATGTTGCCCATGGCAAGTGCAGATGCAAAAGGAATGATTATTTATTTAGGAAAATTTGGGCAATCGCTATTTCCAAGTTTTCAAACAGGATTTGTGGTAGCACCAGAAAATTTAATCTTGGAAGCAACAAATTATTTACAATTGATAGACAAGCAAGGTGATTTAATACAGGAACAAATGCTATCGGAATTAATTAATGAAGGTGAAATTCATCGCCTGATGAAAAAAAATATTATAGTATATAAAGAAAGACGGGATTATTTATGCAAACTTCTTACTGAATATTTTTCAGAAACTGCAAAATGGAATATACCTTCTGGAGGATTAGCCGTTTGGTTACAATTTCAATCGAATATATCGCTGGTAAAACTAGCCGAAGAAGCTGAAAAAAACAATTTATTTCTACCAAAAACCATTCTTTATCAGGATAAAAACACCTGTGCTATTCGTTTTGGTTTTGGACATCTAAACAAAGAAGAAATGGAAACTGTAATTACAAAATTAAAAAATGCTTATAACAAAGTGTCTATAAAATAGATTGACAGTTAGTTACACTTTTTTAACAATCAAATTAAGCTTTAAGATGTTATTTTCTATTGCTGATTGTTAATTACTATTTCTTTTTATCTAAATTTCGTTTCATATTTCTTGTATTTTTATAGCATGTTTGCATTGGTCGATTGTAATAATTTTTATGCTTCTTGTGAACGGGTTTTTAATCCGAATTTAGAAGGAAAACCAGTTGCTATTTTAAGCAATAACGATGGTTGTGTTATTTCTATGAGCGATGAAGCTAAGAAATTACAGCTACCTTTTGGTGCGCCAATTTTTAAATGGGAACAATTTTGTAAAGCAAATAATATTGCCGTTTTATCTTCAAATTATCCTTTATATGGAGATATGAGTGCAAGAGTAATGAGTATTTTGTCAGACTTTTCTCCAGATGTTGAAGTATATTCTATTGATGAATCTTTTTTAGAATTAAAAGGTTTTGAAAATTATAACTTTACCGAATATGCAACTATAATGAGAAGCCGAATTCTAAAATGGACAGGTATACCAACTTGTGTAGGCATTGCACCAACAAAGGCATTAACTAAGGTCGCTAATAAAATTGCTCGCTCTAACATCAAAAAATCTAAAGGAATCTGTATTATTGATTGTGAAGAAAAAAGAATTAAAGCTTTAAAATGGACTAAAATTGGAAATGTTTGGGGAATTGGAAGTCGCTTAAAAAAACGCTTACAAGAAAAAGGATGTGAAACTGCATACGATTTCACGCAACTTTCTAGTGATTGGGTTTTAAAAAATCTCTCTATTGTAGAATGGCGTTTACAAAAAGATTTACAAGGTATTTCTAAGATACCGTTAGGCGAAATTTCATCTAAAAAAATGATTTCAACTACAAGAAGTTTTGAATACACATATACAGATATTGATAATATTAAGGAACGTATTTCTACATTTGCTGCAAGTTGTGCTCAAAAATTACGTGTCCAAAAATCAAGCTGTCACATGCTAATTGTACAACTTTCTAGTGACCGATATCAAAAAGATTTAGAACAATATAGAGGGAGTAAAACCGTGGTTTTTTCATATCCAACAGATTCTACTTTAACCATTTCTAGTGCTGCCATAGAAGCTGTGAAAATGATTTTCAAGAGCGGTATTAAATATAAAAGAGCAGGTGTTATTGTTACAGGTTTGGTGCCAAATGATAATTTTCAACTCAATTTATTTTCGAGTGAAAACCCGAAACACAAACCATTAATGACTGCAATTGATAAATTAAATAGTAAATTTAAATCGGATAAAATTAAACTTGGAAATCAAGATTTAAAACGCACTTGGAAAATGCGTCAAGAAAGATTATCGCCTAAATTTACGACC
>CEWR01010184.1_pt1 | contig 20256 bp, 18 predicted proteins | sample 356321 | NCBI WGS metagenome assembly CEWR01 (sample SAMEA2621551, study PRJEB7988) | marine metagenome | biome: marine biome (ENVO:00000447); feature: mesopelagic zone (ENVO:00000213); material: "saline water (ENVO:00002010), including plankton (ENVO:xxxxxxxx)" | depth 790 m
ACCGAGATATGGGATAACGTCCTGACCGCAGGCGTGCCGCTGTTTGGAGTCGCGTCCGACGATTCTCACCATTATCACGACTTCGCTCCCGAAAAGGAAAATCCCGGCCGCGGTTGGGTTATGGTCGAGGCCGAGGCGCTCGACAGCGAGGCGGTTGTCGAGGCTATGGCGCTCGGCAATTTCTACTCATCGACAGGCCTTTATCTCGATCATCTGAAATCGACTCCCGACGAGATCGTGATAGAGTTTCGCTCTCAACGCCATTTGATTATGATGACCCAATTCATAGGCAAAGACGGTTTCGTGTATCAGGAGACGGTTGGCGACAGAGCCTCATATCGGCCAACCGGAGACGAGGGCTACGTTCGTGCCGCGATCAGGTCCTCCGACGGTACACAAGTTTGGACTCAACCGGTATTTCTCGAGTAAGCGAACCGGTCTGATGCTCGTTGCCCTTTATCATGCCTAGTACAGGATTACACCTCTGGCGTCTTCGCCGCGTGCCAAGGCATCGAATCCTTCGTTGATCTGGTCAAGGTTGTAATGGCGGGTTATCAAACTTTCGATATCTAGCAACCCTCGCGTGTAAAAGTCTACAATCTTGCTGAATGTTTCATGAGGGCTGACGGAGCCGTAATAGCTGCCGGTCAGCGTTTTCTGGTTTCTCACCATATCCACAATGTCAATGGGCGCAGTCTCTCCCATGGGGGCGAGGCCCACCTGGACGGCTGTTCCATTTTTTCTGAGCGCGTTAACCGATTGGGCGGTCGTCTGCGGGCTTCCGAAGGTGTCGAAGGCCATATCCACGCCGCCGCCAGTCAGTTCTCGGATGGCCTCCACAGCATCGACGTCACGGGAGTTCACGACGTCGGTCGCTCCAAATTTGTAGGTAAATTCCAGCTTGTGATCGAAGATGTCCACAGCGATGATCCGGCTTGCGTTCATCAGCTTGGCGCCCTGGATGGCGTTGAGACCCACGCCGCCGCACCCAAACACCGCGACAGTCGCCCCGGGCTTTATGGCAGGCGAGTTTATGACCGCGCCTACCCCCGTTGTGACACAGCAACCGATCAGCGCAGCGACATCCATTGGCACTTCGTCGGGCATGGGATGGCAGGCCTGTTGGGGAACGACGATGCTCTCGGCGAAAACTCCCAGCTTCGCCATCTGGTGGATTTCAGTGTCGCCGGAATGCAGGCGCACCGTGCCGTCAAATTGCTTTGCCCCCGTTGCCATGTTTGTGTCGCATAGGTTTGGCAGTCCTGAGCGACACATGCTGCAATGCCCGCAGTTAGAGACGAATGACAAGATGCAACGGTCTCCGGCTTTCACACTGGTGACCCCTGGCCCGACCTCGGCCACAGTGCCTGCGCCTTCGTGTCCAAGCACAACCGGCAGGGCCATTGCTGCTGTGCCGTGCATGATATGGATGTCTGAGGCGCACAGGCCAGCCGCGCCTGTGTTGACACGGACCTCGCCCGCTTTTGGTGGGTCCTGTTCTACATCCTCAATCACAAGAGGTTGGTTCGTTTCGTACAGCACTGCAGCTTTTACCATGTCACGTTTTCCTTTGGGAGTATTTTCGCCAAACTGGGCAACTGTTGGCGCTGAACAGATCGTGTCTAATGCTAAGAACTGGACGACTTTGAGTCAAGTTGACTCACCTGATTAGCTTGTTTATAGTCGGACGACACATTGCTGGTCGTTGGACCGACCGAGGATTATTGACATGACCACAGAGACGAACGAGACTGACCGCGTCAGAATGTACCTCCGAACTCAAGGCGAGCGGTACACATTTCGGGAGTTATGGATTCGGGCTGTGAAGGCTCGATTGCAGTTATTGGACGCGCTTGACGGAGTGAACGACGAACAGGCGGCGTTCAAGATCAACGAAGACGAATGGAGCATTCTTGAGGTTCTCAAGCACGTTTTGACCAGCTCAGGAAACGTCGCGCAATTGGTCGAATCGCTGGCGAATCGGCGGTCTAGACAGTCTGACGACATTGAGCCTCCGCGGAAACCGACGGACCTGTCCATCACGGAGATGCGCGACCTCCTGCTCAAAGATTCGGTGGCCTGGGGAGCGCTGACCGACCGACTTCCGGAGCCTCCGTCCCTCGAGATCGAAGCCCGACACACGTTTTTTGGGCAGCTCCACGCGAGGGCATGGTACCTGTTCCAGCGAGTTCACGACCTTGACCACGCTCAACAAATCGACAAAAACAAGCGGGACGCGGGTTACCCCGAAGGCTAGGTCGAAATATTCGACGTTTTCTTAGGCTGACGATGTTGAAATAAATCAACGAGAGGAAATTACAAAAGATGCGGATAGCATTGAGCATTCCGATTCGAGATGGCGGTGATTGGGGACACGCCTTGCAGTTTGCTTCGGAAGCAGAGCGTATGGGAGCGGCGTCGCTCTGGAGCCGCGAGGCGTGGGGTTACGATGCCGTGACTCCGCTGGCATTCCTCGCTGCACGGACCAGCACGATTGGGTTGGGGACCGGAATCATGCAGATCGGGTCGCGGTCTCCGGCCAATGTGGCGATGACCGCCACAACGCTAAATTCGCTATCCGGCGGTCGGTTCATGCTCGGTCTTGGGACTAGCGGGCCGCAGGTCATCGAAGGATGGCACGGCATTCCTTTTGATCGACCGATTCAGCGAACGCGCGAGCTTATTGAGATCGTCCGTCTGGCGACCAGCGGAGAGCAGGTGGCCTATGAAGGCGAGATTTATCATCTGCCCCTGCCCGGCGGCGAAGGCAGGGCGTTGCGCTCCGCCGCCGGAGCCTCGCACGTTCCGATCTATATTGCCGCCCTCGGCCCTCGGAACCTGGAGCTTACAGGCGAATTAGCAGATGGTTGGATGGGCGGTTCGTTCATTCCTGAAACAGCCGAGGTGTTCATTCAGCATATTCGGGCTGGCGCTGAAAAATCAGGCCGAGATTTGGAAAATTTCGAAATCCACATCCCTTTGTCAGTCGAGTTCACAGACGATGTGGACGAGGCCGCCAAGCGGCACGCGCGGGGCTACGGTTTCACATTCGGCGCTATGGGCTCGGAGCGGAATAATTTCTACAAAAACGCCTTTGCTCGTCAGGGATTCGCTGACGAAGTCAATTTGGTCCAACGGCTCTGGAGAGAGGGTCGGAGGGACGAGGCGAGAGACCAGGTTCCGACCGAGTTGGCCTTGAAAGCCAATCTGATCGGAACACCAGAGATGGTTAGAGAACGACTGCGGGTTTACCGGGACGCTGGTGTCACGACTATACGGGTGGGACTCGCCGGAGACGGCCCCGAAGCCCAGATGGACACGTTGGGCCAGCTAATGTCGTTGGTGAACGAGGTTGACGCCGAGTCGGTCTCGGCGAGTTAAGACTCGCTGATTGTCTCTCCGACAACTCGGGCGCGGACAGCCTGCATCTCGGTGCGGACCGCTGTGAGCATCTGCTCTTCTTCGGCTTCTTCAAACTCCATCGTTTTCAGGACGACAGCGGCTTCGGTCATCAACTGTCGTCTGATCGTTCGGTAGTCCTGATCTGTCAGGTTGCCGATGGCGTGGTCAAGCTCCGAGCTTTTGAGGCCGGCAACCGCCGCGTCCCATCGACGCATCAGGTCGGCTATCGGCGCCGACTCGTCCTCGGCGAACTCGTCTCGACGCACTCCGACCACGAAAGGCCACAAGATGGCGATCGTCGGGATTAGGGCCAGCGCAAGGGCGATGATAATTAACACAGGATGCTGGTCACACTCCAGCCGGACGCATGCCGGCAGGCACTCGGAGAGTTGCAGGAGAAGGTTCACGCCTGGGGGCCAGAGCAAGCAGGGTTCCCAAAATCATGATTGGACCGCTGGCCCACATCCACCACACCATCGGATTTATCAGGACGCGGAACACGGCTTGTCCCCCGTCGCTGAACTCTGAAGGCACGATGTAGAAATCCTCAATTGGCGTGCTGTGAATTGCTCCTCGGGTGGAGGCGATGCGAAAGTCTGGATATACCGCTCGGAACGGTTCCATTTCGCCAAGGTAGGTGTCTCCAGAATAGACCTCGAATTGAGCGTAATCCTCCTCGCGGTCAGGGTGAGACTGGTGGGTTGTCCCCGTGTATGTGAATGTGTATTCTCCGATGGTCTCAGTGTCGCCCGGACTCATGACAAGGTCTCGCTGAACGCTGTAGAACGACGAGCCTATCGCCCCGGCGGCCAGCATGATAATCGAGATATGGACGACGTATCCGCCGTATCGAGGCCGATTCGCAGAAAGCAACATCATGAAGGCCTTAGCGTAGTTTTCGCCCTTGCGATGTCGTGACTGAGTTCCGCGAACCCACTCGTGACCGATTCCCGCGAGAACCATAGCGCAGGTCATGAACGCAACAGTTGCCACTGGTTGCCGTGGCCCAACGATCATGAATATCAGTCCTATGACACCTGCCGCCGCGAGTGGGATTCTCAAAGCGCGAATCAGGCTGCCTATCGTCGCTCTCCTCCACGGAAGCAGCGGTCCGACGCCCATCAAGAACACGATGAACAGCAGCAGAGGCCCGTTCACCAGATTGAAAAACGGTTGCCCCACGGTGATCGTGACATCGCTGGCGGTTTCAGAAAATATAGGGAACACGGTACCCCAAAGCGTGACGAAGGCGACTGCTAGGAACGCGATATTTTGGGCCAAGAACGCCGATTCTCTGGACAGCATGGACTCCAGCCTGCCCCGGCTCTTGAGCGTGTCGACCTTCGAGACAAACACGGCAATCGACGCCACCAGTGTGAATGCCATGAACCCCAGGAAAATCCAACCCATCGCTGACTGAGCAAAGGAATGCACTGAAGGGACCGGCCCGCCGCGATTGATGAACATTCCAAGCTGGGCGAGAGTGAACCCAATGATAATTATCACCATGTTCCACATTCGGAACATGCCCCGTCGTTTCTGAACCATTATCGAGTGGACAAAAGCCGTCATCGCCAGCCAGGGCATCAGCGCTGAGTTCTCCACCGGGTCCCAGGCCCAATAGCCACCCCAACCCAGAATCGTGTACGCCCACCAGGAGCCTAGGAGCAGGCCCAGCGTTAATATCAGCCAGGCGATCATCCCCCATGCTCGGCCCAAGTCAACCCACTCGTCGTTGCCTCCTTTGCCCGCCAACAGCGCGCCCATGGCGATGCTGAACGGGATGGCGACCACGATCAGTCCTGTCATCTGGACGGGCGGGTGTATGAACATCCCAAAATGGACGAGCAACGGGTTGATTCCTTGACCGTCCAAAGGGACCACGTCCAGCCGGGACAGCGGGTTCGCAAGGAACACCATCACAGCCAGCAGGAACAACAGCACCATTGCCATGATGGCTGTGGCGTAAGGCGCGGTGTAGGGGAGTCGTTTTCTGATAGTGCCCACTGCGACCAGCGCAAACGCGCTGAATATGATCGCCAGGAACAGCATTGATCCGGCGTTTCCTGCATACAGGGCCACCCAAGTATAGGCTTTAGGCATCGCCAGACTGCTGTTTTCGGCCACGTATCTGACGGAGAAATCGTTGGTGACGAAGGCGTATACCAGCGCGGCGGTTGCCACTAGCAGCAAGATCACTGTGCTGTAGAATCCATACCGCCCGCTCATCACTAGTTCAGGCGAGCGGCGAGCGACGCCCATAACCGACGCGACTACTGCGTATCCTGTGGCAAGCAACGCCAGAACAAGCGCAAGTTGACCTGATTCTACGATCATATATGTTCCTCTAACTCAGGCTAACGGAGGTTGGATTTCAGGGATGGTCAAGACGGTAGAGATGGGCCGTCTGGAGTGTCATCGAGGTCCAAAGCCGCTTCGATCCGTCGAAAATAAGATTCTTGCTCATCTAGCGTCAACACCGTGTTCTCGGATGTGACCGCGCTGGGAATCGCAGTTGTGCGGCGCATCCAACGGAGTCCAACGAACACCGCGAAGATTGCCACCACGACTGCCATTGGCGGCAGGACCCAGGCGGCCAGACTGATGCCCTCGCGCGGAGGCTCCAGCAAGACACTGGGGCCATAACGTTCCACAAAAAAATCTTTGATCTGATCGCCTGTCCAGCCATCCGCCAACTTTTCGGCCACAATACCCCTCATTGAAACAGCGAGAGGATTCTGCGACTGGTCAATCGATTCGCCGGGACAGACCGGGCACATGATGGCCTTGTTAAGAGAATGCGTTTTGCGCTCAATTTCCGGGATGTCGTCGTCCGTGTTCGATGTGCAGGCAAGCGCAAGTATCGCCAATGCGGCGAGAGCAACGGTTAATATGGTTTTCGAATTTTTCATGTAATTTTGATTACGATACGTCAATTCGACACTCTAGGGTTCACTGCGGGTTTGATGCCTAATATTCTCTGTCGTTTCAGCTTGCAGAATTATTATAACCAGAATCGCTATTCGAATACCTGCCCGCAGTGAGTGCGGAGCGGAAGGGCTTTTGATATAATCCGGCGGAAGACCGGGCCGGTCGCATGCCCGAACGACCAATCTCCAATGGAGTCTCGAATGGCTGTATTATTTGTCGCGTCGGACCAGGCAGGCGCTGGAAAGACCGCGCTGTGCGCAGCGCTTGCATTATCGTTCACCAATATGGGCAAGAGCGTGACCGTGTTCAAGCCCTTTGCCTCTGGCGATTCTGACCCAGACGGAGACAGCTACCACAAGTTGTTAGGGCAGCCTGTTGATGGATGGCCACAGCAGATTCCGGCGTCTGGACTGAGCGAACAGGCCGTGGAGGACGCATCCCTACTGGCCTCTGCCTTGTCGGAAGGCAAGGACGTGACCATAGTTGAAGGTACCAACGCGTTGAATCAGGCGGACACCGCGTCGCTGCTCAAGGGATTGAACGCCGCGGTCGTGTTGGTCGCAACGTATCGTCGAGACCTGACCGCCTCAGACCTGACAACTTGGAAAACCGTGCTGGGAGACGCTCTCGCAGGTGTCGTAATCAATGGTCTAACAAAACACCTGGGTACCGAGGCTAACGAGAACTTGATCCCCACTTTTGAAGCTGAAGGAATCAACTGCCTGGGAATAATACCTGAGAGCCGAAAATTGTTGGCAGTCACAACTGCGCAGATCGTGGAACATCTCAATGGCAGATTCATCAACGAAGAACCGGACGTTGACAGGCTGATCGACTGGTTCCAGGTAGGCGGTTTGAGTCTCGACCCTGGCGAGCTTCGATTTGGACTGTACCCCGACAATGCTGTGATAGTCCGAGGAGACAGGCCTGACGTTCAGATGTCTGCTCTCAACGTGCCGGCGTCGTGCATGGTGCTGACGTCCGGTGTTGAACCTATCGAGTACGTCAAATATGAGGCCGAAGAAGAGGGCGTCCCGATGATGCTGGTTCCCGGCGACACCAAGACCACTATGAACGACCTCAACACAATTCAGGCGCGCGCGACGTTCAACCACGCCCGAAAACTCTCAACGTTCGTGGAGTTGGTTGACAGCCATGTGGACGTGGACTCGATAATTGGCGCTCTGGGCGTCTGATTTTCTTACAATCAAAGACCGAACAGCGGTCCGGAGGAGGCAATCCCGATGGTTAACGTAAGTCTGACTCGTGGCACCGCTAGTTATGAAGCGGTCAAAGGCGCCCTTGATCTCATTGGCGACGACGTGGACATTCCCGATGATCGGCCGGTTCTCATCAAGGCCAACATGGTGTCTCCCACCGTTGAGTTGTCCGCGACGCCAGTTGCCGCAATCCGAGCCACGCTGGATTTTCTCGTTGAAAAAGGCGTCAAGAAATTCACGATTGTCGAAGGGACGGCTGTGGATTCCGACACGATGGGCGGATTCCAACGGTTCGGGTATTTCTCGCTTAGAGAAGACTACGATGTTGAGTTTATGGACCTCAATCAAGATGACTCTGTCATATTCGAGTGTCTGGACGACAACCTCGACCCCGCGAACATTCGTCTTGCCAAGACGCTATTCGATTCCTACATCGTGTCTGTCGCCCGGATGAAGACGCACAGCCAGGTCGTTGCCACAATGTCAGTCAAGAATCTGGCCGTTGGCTCGATAATTAACGATGACAGGCGTTTGCGCTCATCTGGCCCGACGGACGTCCGCCTGTTTTCGCACCTTCCCAAGCCGTTGAATCTGACGCTTGCTCGTCTGAACAAAACACTGTCGCCGGACCTCGCGGTTATTGATGGCGTCATAGGAATGCAGGGGAATGGCCCGGTCACAGGCTATCCGATAGCGTCAGATGTTGCCCTCGCCAGCACGGACCCTCTGGCGGCAGACATCGTTGGCACAGGGATCATGGGCTTGGACTGGCGGACGATTGGATACCTCTGGTACCTCACCTACCTTCGAGGCCTGAATGTAGATGACATTGAGGTAATAGGCGAGAATCCGTCCGAGAACGTCTGCAAGTACCAGACCCACGACGAACTGCCGTGGCAACTTGGCTGGTGGGTCGAAAACTGGAAAACCTACCTCGACGGCGATTATCTACGTGACCTTGACTAGACTGAGGCCTGCGACTCAATCTAATTCCAGAAATTCCTTCACACGGTCCATCACCGGTTGCTTGTCATAGGAGTTGTAGAGCGAGATAGCTCGACGAGTCGGGTCGCCGAAGAAGAATCTTTCGTACAACGTCTGGCGCGAGCCAAATGAGCTGGCGGCGATGTCCCACGCCAACCTGAAGACCTTCACTCTATGCAAACCTGAAAGATCGTCGGTGGCGAGGATGTCGTTGACCTCCGATTGTATAGGACTCTCGAAATCGGCTTCCGTTGGCAGCATCATCAGACTGCTGGAGCCCAACAACTGAAGAAGCTCGGTCATTCTAGGGTACATTCGTGGGAACAAGTTTCGTGCCACTTCCAGATGATCCTTGTCAGGAGCGACAACGCCCCACTGGTCGAACTTGGCGTCCGCCTCTGACGCTCGCAGACAAGCCTTCATCACACCCATATCCAGTATAAGTTCGGCGACTCGCTCCTGCACTTGCGGGATGCCTCCTGAACCCAGCGACTCGACCATCAGGCACGCAACGCCCAGCAAGAACTCGGACTTTGCGACGTTCTTGGTTATAACCTGGTGCATCATGTGTGCCTCGGAACCTGTGGCGACGAACAGAGTGTTGCATAACTCGATGTCCCCGCTCAGATAGACCCGCTCCCACGGAATGAACACGTCGTCAAAAAGCACGATTGAATCCATCTCCTCGAAGCGCGAGCCGAGGGGATGATCGAAGTTTGACCGCCCGATGTCGAAGCTCTCACGGCACACAAACTTCAGGCCTGGAGTGTTGCATGGGATGCAGAAAGCGAAGGCGTAGCGCCATGCGTCTTCGGTCGTGCGAAGGACCGTCGAGGGGAAGACCATAATCTCGTCAGACAGCGGCCCCAGAGTCGCCAGAACTCGCGCTCCTTTGACAACGATTCCGTCGTCGCGCTCGTCAGTGATGTGCAGAGCCACGTCCTCGTCGGTCCCGGTCGTGCCCTGAGCGGATCGGGTTCGTCGAACGTTGACCAGTGTGTGCGTCAAAGCCAGGTCGTTTTCACGGGCGTGCTGATAGTAGGAGATGGCGTTCTGCGCGAACTCCGGTCGATTTGCTCCGAAGTACGAGCTTGCCTCCGCGCAGGCCATGAGTATGACGTTCAGGTAGTCTGGCGTCCGGCCCAGCATCCCTCCGCTTGTGCGCGCCCACCGAGTCATCATCTTGCGGCGGTTCTCAAGGTCTTCCAATGTTCGTGGAACCACGAAGGACATGCCCACTTGCTCACCAGAGGTCTGAGAAGTGTAGGTCATCTCATCGGACACCCATGCGTCAAGTTGCAGATCGTAAAGGTTCGCCACGGACTGCGCCCCTCGTCTAAGGCCCGGATGCGAGGTGACATCCCGCACGCGTTCGCCTTCCAGCCACACCTCCGCAGAGTTATCTTTGAGTCCCTGAAGGTACTGTTTTCCACTGCGGGCAGGCATGGGATGCTCCTAATATGCAAACTGCCCCGCATGAATAGCGGGGCAGAACCGGTTCAGTTCGGTATTTTAGAAACCGTTATGCGACAGCGGCAGCCGGATCGACTAGCTTTTGTGGAAAATCTCCAGCGAACAGATTTCCGTCCTCGGGCCACTGGTCTTTAGGCAATTCGTAAAACGCCTCGATTTCGTTTCCGTCAGGGTCGAAGAAGTAGATGCCTATGGATATTCCGTGGTCGCCAACGCCGCCTATCTTGACATCGTTTTCTCGCATCTGACCGAACAGTTCCTGGAGGTCATCGAACGACTCCATCTCCCACGCGAAGTGGTACAGGCCGACTCGATTTTGTTCTGGGCCCGGAGCGTCCGCTCCAACAGCCATGAGCGCAAGTTCGTGAGATGCGTCACTTCCGGCGCTCAGGAATGTCATGACTCCAGGCCGCTTGGTCGTGACCGACAAGCCTAGATTTTCAGTGTAGAACTTCTCAGAGCGTTCGACGTCTCGCACTCGCAGCACGAGGTGTCCAAGTTGTTTGGGTTTGACCATCGTCGACCCCCCATCGTAGGTGGATTGGTGTTGCTAGATATTACGAGTTTAGCAACGCAGTGTTGACCCGTCAATTGATGCTTGACACCGTCTAACCGCCGAAGTAGTGTGGACTAACATTGCAGAAAGCGAGGATTGCCCATGCGCGAGAAACTAGTAAGCGTTGAGCAGGCGGCACAGATTGTCAAAGACGGCGACCATATCGTGTTTAACGGAAGCATGGATTGGACGCCGATGGCTATGCTCAGAGAGTTGGCCCGGCGCGAGATTCGGGGCATCACTGCTCTGGGTGTCGTTGGCGGCGCGATGAACCTCGACTTCCTGCTGGGAGCGGGAGTTGCCGACCAGGTTGAAACGTGTAGTCTCGGTTTTGACGAGTACGCAAGAGTCGCCCCGAATTATGAGAGGCTTCAGAAACAAGGTCGGATGAGGATGCTAGATAACACTTGAGGCGTCATGTACACGATGATCCAGGCTGGATCAATGGGCGTCCCCTTCACTTCAACACTGGGCTACGCCGGCACCGACATTCTGGAACGGCGACCCGACGACTTCAAAATTATTGAGAATCCATTCGATTCCCAAGAGCGGACGGTGGTCGCCAAAGCGATGAATCCGGATGTCGCTATCTTCCACGGCCTCAAGGGTGATCGGCTCGGCAATGTCCTGGTGCAAAAGCATGGCGAGGAGCTTCTTCTTGCCCAGGCGTCACGCCGAGTGATAGTTACTGTCGAAGAGATCGTTAACTCCGTGGATTTTGAGGATTCTGATGGGTGGTTCATCCCTTCTATCCACGTATCGGCGGTTGTGCACGCGTCTCTCGGAGCGCATCCGACGGGAGTTCCGGGTCTCTACGATGCCGACGAGGATCGAATTAACGAGTACGTCAAGGCGTCGGGAACCGACGAATCTTTCGACAAGTATTTGAATCGATACGTGTTTGAAGTCGGCTCTCACCAACAGTACCTTGAATTGGTCGGTTTGAGGCCCGAACTAGAGGCTGTGGCCCGGTGACGACTGGCTTCGACCTGACAATCGAGGAGCAACTCGCGATCCTGATGTCTCGGGAGGTCAACGATTGGGAGACCTCGGCATGTGGCGCGTTGAGCTTCATACCGGCGACAGCGATGCTGTTGGGCCGGGAGATGCGCGCTCCGAATGCTGAGATCATAATTCTGGGAAGTCGGGACTATTCGCCCTTCGTCACGGGCAAAGATTTCCATTTCCATGCCCAACGAGGCCAGCTCGACCTGTTCTTCATCAGCGCCATCGAAATTGACCAGCACGGCAACTTCAATCTCCACGTTATCGGAGACCGCGACGAACCGGACGTCCTGATGCCCGGCCAGTATGGCACTGGGATGCTGTATTATGCCGTGCCTCGAATTGTGATGTTCAGGACCGAACACACGCGACGCAGTTTTGTCGATCAAGTCAATTACGTGTCGGGCGCGGGAACCTCTCCTAATGGCGTGAGCCGCCGGACCCGGGAGGTCAAGGTCATCACGCCGATGGCGAAGCTTAACTTCAATCAGGAATCTCGTATTATGGAACTCGGCTCGGTGCATGAGGGGTTCTCAGTAGATCAGGTGGTTGAGAACACGGGCTTCAATTTGGGAATCCGAGGAGAGATCGACAAAACACCGCAAATAACCGAAGAAGAGGTCCACACGCTACGGACAGTGGTTAAATCTCACATGATCGACTCTGAAACGTACCCGAACGAAGCTGCCAACCTCATCCGAGAACCATAGGCACGGGCATTGCCAACTGAAATCAGGGTCGCCACCATTGACGACGCGGCGGAAATTCAGGCGATATACGAACCGATAGTGCTTGAGACAGCCGTATCGTTCGAACTGGTTCCCCCGACTGTCGAGGAGTTTCAGGAGCGCATCACGCGAACGCTGGAGAAGACCCCGTGGCTGATGTGTGAGATCGACGGCGCCGTGGCAGGGTGCACTTACGCAGGGCAGCATCGGGCCAGGGAAGCGTACCAAGGGTCAGTGGAAGTCACGGTGTGCCTGAACCCACTGTACCATCGGCGAGGAGTGGGCAAAGCAATCTACACGGCGCTGTTCGCATGTCTGCGCCTCCAGGGATACCGGAGCGCTTACAGAGGCATTGTGCTCCCCAATGAGGCCAGCATAGCGCTCCACGACAGCCTGGGACTCACCCTCATCGAGGTATATAAATCCGCGGGATTCAAGCTGGGCGAATGGCGGGATGTCGGTTGGTGGCAACCGGAAACCCAGCCATCCAACAACAATCCCATCGCGCCGATTGCATTGCCGGAAATAAAAAACACTGAAAATTTCCGTCACGCTCTGGATTCGGGACTGGCAGAGTTGCGTTGATCTCTTTTATGGATATTTCGGCCAGGAGGAACGTATTTTGGTTAAAGTAGCAGTGCTGGACGATTACCAGAGCGTCGCGCTTGAAACAGCGGACTGGAGCCGATTGGGGCCAGACGCCCAGGTTGATGTGTTCCAAGACCATCTGGCGGACGAAGGAGATGTAGCGCTACGCCTGCGCGACCACGAGGTAGTCGTCGGCATGCGAGAGCGAACGCCGTTTCAGCGCAGTCTCTTGGAGCGTCTCCCCAACCTTCGACTGCTCATAACCACAGGGATGGGCAATGCGTCTTTCGACATGAGCGCTGCCGCCGATCTGGGTATCACGGTCTGCGGAACTGGCGGCCTGCCATATCCGACAGCCGAGCTTACGTGGGCCTTGATTCTCGCGCTGTTCCGCAAGATTCCCAATGAGGATAGAGCAACTAGACAAGGTTCGTGGCAGGTTAGCCTGGGCGAGGGGCTACAGGGCAAGACGCTAGGTATTATGGGACTTGGAAGACTGGGTTCTCAGGTTGCCACTGTGGGGAACGCTTTCGGTATGGAAGTTCTCGCTTGGAGTCAGAATCTAACGCAGGAGCGTGCAAGTGAGTTCAACGCGAAGCTGGTATCGAAACAGGAGCTTTTGTCTCAGTCTGATGTCATGTCGATTCACCTCGTATTGAGTGATCGGAGCCGGGGTTTGGTGGACATGGAAGACCTTGCCCTGATGAAGCCATCCGCCTATCTGGTGAACACATCAAGAGGGCCAATCGTCGATGAGAACGCTCTGGTTGAAGCCCTTCAAAACAACACAATCGCCGGGGCGGGATTGGACGTGTTCGATGTTGAGCCTCTTCCGTTGGACCATCCCCTGCGAAATCTTCCGAACACAGTTTTGACTCCACACCTGGGCTACGTGACGGCAGAGACGTACAAGATATTCTACGGTGATGCGGTTGAGGACATCGCGTCATTCATGGACGGCGCGGCGGTTCGAGCGATCAACAACCCGTCCAATCCCAGATAGTCCGGCCACCCAAATGGACAACAGTGGGAAATCCGCCCTGGGAGACGTGAACGTTCTCGACCTTAGCACGAACATCGCGGGGGCGTACTGCTCCAAATTATTCGCGGACCTGGGAGCCGCAGTGATAATGGTCGAGCATTCTGACGGCCATCCGCTTCGTCATGTCGGCCCATTCCCCAACAACGAGCCTCATCTCGATAAAAGCGGGATGTTTATGTACCTGTGCGCCAATAAACGCAGCATAGTAGCCGAACCATACAATGACGACCACGCCCAAAAAACGCTTGAACTTGTCAGCCAGGTTGATCTCGTGATCCAAGACGAGGTGATGGACGCTCCAGGCTCGATGGCGTATGACTGGGAGATTCTCGAAACACTGAATCACATGCTTGTCATGACGTCGATCACCCACTTTGGGCAAACCGGGCCGTATAGGGATTGGCAGTCCGACGAGATCGTTGACTACGCGATGGGCGGGTATATGTATTTCGGAGGCCATCGGGATAGAGAGCCTCTGATGCTCACGAATAACCAGGCCCAATTGAACGCCGGAGCGCAGGCGGCGATTGCGTCTCTTGCTGCCATCTGGCGGGCGAGGCGCGACGGCAGAGGCCAGCACATCGACGTTTCGACCGTCGAGGCTATGCTGTCCGCCCACGCTTGGACGTCGACGTCATGGACCCACGAGGGCGTCATAATGCGACGCTCGGAACCGGACAGCATTCCGTGCAAAGATGGGTATGTTTGGCTCATGTCGATGCGCTGGGACCCTACGCTGTTCGTCCTAATCGAGCGTCCCGATCTGATGGACGACCCCCGATTCGCCGATCGTCAGTCATGGTTCGAGAACCGAGATGAGTTGCTTCAACTCGTGGGCAGGTGGTGCGCTCAACACACGAAGGATTACATTTTCCACGCGGCTCAGGAATTGAGGCTGGCGTTGACACCTGTGAATAACACCGCGGATTTGTTGAAATCAGATCAGTTGAAGGCGCGGGACTGGTTCCAAGAGATCGAGCATCTAGACGCAGGAACATTCACTTTGCCGGGATTCCCGTACTTGTTGAGCGAAACGCCGGCGTCGATCCGTTCTCCTGCGCCACGGCTGGGACAGCACGACGGCGCAGAGTTCATCGGAACCCGTGAGCGCGGCCACAGAAGCGCCCGCCATGCTCTGGAGCCTGATAAGTATGCGGGACGCGAGCTTCCTCTAATGGGCATCCGTGTTCTAGAGATTACGGCTAACTGGGCCGGCCCGCTTGCCGGGCGTTTCCTCGCCGATCTGGGGGCCGAGGTTATCAAGATCGAGCCGCCGGACAGGCCGATGACCAGGGGTGCTCGGTATCCCGGTGGGGACCCATTCAAGCGTCACTACAACCGCGCTGCGTACTTCAACAAGATGAACCGCAACAAATATGGCATCACTCTGGACCTAAATCAGGACGAGGGCAAGCGGCTGTTCATGGAGTTGATCGCGGATTCAGATGTGTTGATTGAGAACAACAGCCCTCGGGTGATGAGAAATTTCGGTCTGGAATATGAAATGCTTACTCAGGCCAATCCCGATCTCGTCATGTTGTCAATCTCTGGGTTCGGTCAGACCGGGCCTGAGAGAGATTACATCGCCTACGGAGCCAACATCGAGGCGTCGTGCGGCCTCGCCGACGCGACAGGCTATCCTGATGATGACCGGCCATACAAAACCAGCCTGTTCTACGCTGACCCGGTTACGGCTATGCACGGCGCCGTCGCAATTCTGGCAGCGTTGCATAATCGTGAGCAGCGTGGAGGCGGGCAATTCATAGACATGTCGCTCCACGAAAACGGCATCACTTTTTTCCCCGAAGCGTTCATGGAACACACGGTCACTGGCAACCTGGCGAGGCGCCGAGGCAACCGTCATCCTCGATACGCGCCGCAGGGCTGCTATCCTTCCATAGGCGATGACGCCTGGATGGTGTTAACCGTACGTGATGACGATGAATGGGTTCGTCTCGCGCTAGCAATCGGTAGAGATGATCTGGCGGAGAGTGAAAAGTACGCGACTACAGAGAAACGTCGCGCTCACCACGACGAAATCGACGAAGCGATTTCCGAGTGGACTTCCCAGTACGATCACAACGAGGCCAGCCAATTGCTCCAAGACGCTGGCGTCGCCGCTGGGCCTGTGCTAGCTAACTGGGAGTTGGTTAGCAACCACCACTTCTACGAGCGCGGGTTCTACATTCCGGTCCCGCACTCGGAGATGGGGGTGTTTCCATACCCCGGAATGCCTTGGATATTCTCCCAGACTCCCGGAGCAATTCGGATGGCGGCTCCAAATTTTGGAGAACACAACCGGCTGATATTCGGCGATTTCCTGAAAGTAAGCGATAGAAAGATGTCTAAGCTTTATGAGAAGCGAGTAATCGCCGACTCGCCGCCTGACGATCTTCCTGGCCCGATCAGGTTGCCCCGGTAATTAGATCGGCGTGACTTCGTCGCCAACGGCTATCGTTCCGGGCTGCTCCACAATGGCATAGACGCCCAGGTATGCGGCCCTGAGGTTCGGACGGTAACCGAGAATCAGGCGCAGCGTGTCGAAATCGCGTTCTCCGGTGGACGGGGCCAACGTTGTGATAGCGCACCTGGGGTCGCGGGAAACGAGCCTCAAGCGTAGCTGGCGGCCTACTCGAACGCTGTTGCCGACCCACTCATCTTCCTCGTGGACTTTTGCCCCTGAAAGCAGGAGCGTTGGCCTGAATCTGCGACTGTCGAACTGCATCTCTCCATCGGTGAGGCTGCTCAAATTGTCTATTGTGGCCTGAGATATTATCGAGACAGGAAACTCGTCATACGACGTTCCTGGCTCGTGAGCGCGGACAATTCGCAACGACTGGCCACAAAACTCAGAGATGGCGTCGTTCCAGTCTCCTTCCAGGACATTTCCGGTGACGAAACGGCCCCAGATCATCGCCTGAACCGCCTGGCCTAACCCTGGCTCGCCACTAATTATCTGACCGTCAGGGAACTGCAATGCTAATTGTTCAGGGCGAGGCATATAGTCGGCAAGAATCTGAGTCATCTTGCCGATCTGCCTCTGGGTGACCAGCCTGTTTTCGGCGTCCATTACGAAGAACCGCCGGTCTTCCAAAATGCCGTGCTCGGAAACGTGGACTTCGTCGAAATTGATGAGGCCCATCGATTTGACTGGTGAGATGTGGATTTTTAGGATCGAAACCATCGTTATATGAGTTCTGTCAGGCGTTCCACTTGATCGAGATCGGTTACGGTGGGCCACAGTATCAACTCGTCGCACCCCGCGTCGGAAAAGCCTGAAATCAACTCTTTGAATGCGTCTACAGAGTCGGGCAATCCTTCGCTGATCATGGGCCCGAACGGCTCGCCATAATAGTGCATGATGTTTTCAGCGCCCGTCGACTTGGCATCGTCATCGAGAGCAAAATACGCTCCGGCGGCTAGTCGTGGTTCTCCCTCCCTCCCGGCATCTTCCCGTGATTGCCGCGCCGCGTCGTAACTCTGTTTTGCCATGTCTGGTTCGCCGTCGCCCGCTATAAAACCATCTCCCCACTTTCCGACACGCGCCATCGCCCTAGGAGAGTTTGCGCCTATCAGCAACACGGGGCCACCATCTCGGACGGGGGATGCCCCGATTGCTCCCGCGTTCTCGCCCGCTGGCCCGCCTGCACAGATGCGTTTCATCGTCTCCAATTGTTCGTCGAAACCCCGGCCATGGGTTTTGAATGGCGCCGGAGCGGCCAAGTAATCTTCTTCGCGTCCGCTCACGCCCAGGCCTAACGTCAAGCGCCCGCCAGACAAAGCGTCCAGCGACGCGGCCTGATTCGCTAGCATGCCTGGGTTCGTCAGTGGTGCCAAACGCACAGTCGTGGCTAGCCGAATCCGCTGAGCGGCTCCGGCAACCGCCGCGAGGGTGATCAGAGGTTCAAAATTGGGATAGACCAACCTGTCTACAAGGCCCACCGAAGCGAAAGGTCCGGTTTCGGCCTTCTGCGCCCACTTGATGGCACTCGCCCCTGAAACGCCTGGGATAGCCGCCGGAAGTCCGATACCCACGTCCATAGGAATCTCCTTTTGAATGTGTTGCTTATGATAATAGCGCCTCTGACTGGGAGCGCTCACATTGGTTCATGGCTCGGCTCATTACGGTTTGTGATACATTACGCCTGATACCAAAGAGGCGATAGTTTATGAATCCGTCGCCGGGGAGAAGGAAATATGCCTGAATACAACCCCAATCTGGTGCTGTCTAACAAAGAATTTAATGTCGTAGGCACTCGTCCGGTCCGGCACGATGGCCCGGACAAGGTCACTGGAAGAGCGCGATATAGTGCTGACACCTACGTTCCGGGGATGCTCTACGGTAAGACATTGCGAAGTCCCCACGCCCACGCTCGTATCATCTCGATTGACGCCAGCCGAGCGCTGGCGATGCCGGGAGTTAAGGCCGTCGTGACCGCCGATGACCTACCAGAGGTTTCGGCTGAGGTCACAGATCAGGCTGAGGGCGCAACGGTCAACTACGGATTTTACAGCCGAAACGTTATCGCCAGGGAGAAGGCCCTCTACAGAGGTCACGTCGTCGCGGCGGTGGCGGCCACAACTGTGGAAATCGCCGAGGAGGCGCTCTCCCTCATCGACGTCGATTACGACGTGCTAACACCTGTCATGAACGCTGAGGATGCGGCCAAAGATGACGCTCCAATCCTCCACGAACGTTTGCTGACAATGCACAGTCCGGCGTTCCGGTCCGGCGGCTGGGGACAAGGAGAAAAGCCTACCAACGTCGCCAATAATTTCGAATTCAGAATGGGAGATATTGAACAGGGATTCTTGGAAGCCGACGAGATTGTCGAAGACGAGTACCGCACCGAAGCAGTCCACCAGGGATACATCGAGCCTCACGCCGCCACGGCGTTGTGGGGATCAGACGGTTACATAACAATCTGGTGTTCCAGCCAAGGGCAGTTCGCTATTCGAGACCACGCATCGGCGATTCTCGATGTGCCGGTGTCGACGATAAAAGTGGTGCCTATGGAAATCGGCGGTGGTTTCGGAGGGAAGGGGCAGGGCGGCGTTTATCTAGAGCCGTTGGCGGCCACACTGTCCAAGAAATCAGGCAAACCGGTGAAGATCGTCATGACCAGAACCGAAGTGTTTATCGGATCTGGTCCGACCTCAGGGACGCATATCACAGTTAAGCTTGGCGCGACTCGGGACGGTCGGATAACCGCAGTTGAATCACACCTGACATACGAGGCCGGCGCGTTCCCCGGCTCGCCGGTGCCGTCGGGTTGCCGGACGATGTGGGGGCCGTACGATGTCCCAAATGGTTACATCACGGGCACTGACGTGCTGGTCAACAAACAGAAAGCAGCGGCCTACCGCGCGCCTGGCTCGCCGGCGGCTGCCTACGCGGCTGAGCAGGCGGTTGACGAGATGTGCAAGCGATTGGGTATGGACCCGATTGAATTTCGATTGCTGAACGCGTCGAAAGAGGGAACCCGGCAAATCGCAGGCCCGACGTATCGGCGGGTCGGAAACATCGAGACCCTTGAGGCCGCACGAGACCACGATCACATGAAAAAACCCTTAGAAGGTAAATTCCGAGGCCGTGGCGTTGCCAGCGGAGCGTGGTTCAACGGCTCTGGGCCAGCAACTGCGGTCGCCAGTATCAACCCCGACGGCACAATTAGCCTGATCGAAGGCTCGGCTGATATCGGAGGAAGCCGCGCCGCGATGGCTATGCATGTGGCCGAAGTCCTGGGCGTTTCCGCCGAGTCCGTCAAGCCGTCAGTGGTCGACACTGATTCCATTGGATACAGCTCCGGAGCTGGCGGGAGCGGTGTCACGTTCAAGATGGGAACGGCGGTCTACAACGCCGCTGAGGACGCTCGCCAACAGATGATCGAGCGTGCGGCACGAATCTGGGACGTGGATTCCTCGGTAGTGGAGTATGACAACGCGGTCCTTCGCCACAAGGAAGACTCCGAATTAAGTATGTCGATTCAAGAACTGGCAGGCATGCTCAATGGGACAGGCGGCCCCATTGTCGGCAGGGCTACTGTCAATCCAGCAGGCGTCGGCAACGCCTTTGGCATGCATATGGTGGACGTCGAGGTGGACCCGGAAACTGGAAAAGTGGACATCCTTCGGTATACCGCAATCCAAGATGTGGGCAAGGCAATCCATCCCAGCTATGCAGAAGGCCAGCTTCAGGGCGGCGCGGTTCAGGGAATCGGTTGGGCGCTCAACGAGGAATACTATTTCAGCGAAGAGGGCCAGATGATGAACTCGACGTTCCTAGACTACCGGATGCCGACATCGCTTGACCTGCCGATGATCGAC
>CEWR01096607.1_pt1 | contig 20188 bp, 19 predicted proteins | sample 356321 | NCBI WGS metagenome assembly CEWR01 (sample SAMEA2621551, study PRJEB7988) | marine metagenome | biome: marine biome (ENVO:00000447); feature: mesopelagic zone (ENVO:00000213); material: "saline water (ENVO:00002010), including plankton (ENVO:xxxxxxxx)" | depth 790 m
GTGGTGTCGCCTGATCCTTCGCCCGACCCTTTGGATACGCACTAAACGTCATTCCCAAATGTTCCGATATGCGTTTGAACTCTTTCCTTCGACGTGCTTCTTCTTTGCTCGAATAGAAAAGCACGGCAAGGAACACTCCGAAGGCACCTAGGAAGACACCTAGTGTGAGACCAAAATTCTCCGTGTTAACACCGAACTGGAGCAACAACAGCAACAACACGAATACAATAAGTGCGACGACCTTCGTCTTTTTATATCTCCCAGCGGTCTTTTTAAGATCCTCTAGCATTTGCATTTGAGTCGAACCTCCAGGTTTAGCGTCTCGCCTGCCAGGCGCCACTCACGAAGCCGGTCAGAGCAGATCCAGCGATGAAGCCACCTGCCGCGATATACATCGGGCTTTCCGCGTCCTTTCCGAATCTTCGGGTCAACTGGCTGCGAATAATTAATGCAACAACCGCCGTCCAGCCCGCAATCGGATTCAGGATCAATAGCCCGGTAGCGAGCAAGACACCCAACTGCCGTGATGGACCTCCTACCCATTGAATCAGCGCTCCAGGGATCGCCCAAATAAGCAGCGACTTGGCAAGCAACGGATCCGCTCCTGCTGAGATCGTAGCTGCAACCACACGATCGAGAGGTGGAATGAGATCTGCCTGGAAATAACTCTCATAAACCATCAGTACGAGCGCCCCGGCTACTCCGAACCCTATGAGTTCTGCCCAATACTGTTGCTTTCTCCCAGCACGTTCCCATTCCGGATCCCGACCCTTGCCTCGCAGAATCCAGCCAGCCTTGAGATCATAGCCCATGTCGGCGAATGCCGGACCGGTCGAGGAAACAAATCCCACGAGAAGCGCCAGGGGAATCTCCGGGAATCCGACCAAGATCCCGATCACCAAAAAAATCAATGCAGTCGCGAAGGCGGGAAACCAGCCGGCGTGCATCGCTGAAAGTCCAACGACGAGTTCCGAAGCCAGAGCTGCAAAAGCCGCGAATACGATGAACCCGAGAATCATGCCAACACTCATCTCGGAAGCCACTCCACCTGACAGAAGTAGGCCAGCTGCTGCCAAAGCGAATGCCATAAAACCAACCATCAATACCCGGTTCGTGCGCGAAGGACGCGAACCCTTAGCTCCACTGCTGTCGCTTAGATTGCCTCTTACGATCATCACCACCTGAATGAGGGCAACGGCACCGGCTCCGATCATCAACCCATGGGGCATATATATCTCACTCAGGTCGACCCCTATTACTGCTGGCGCGTAACCTCTGAGTAACAGGCCGACTGCAAACATGGAGAGCGCGTAGGCGTTCCCGATCCAGCAGACCCCAAAAACGTCCATCGGGATACCGAAGAGCTGCCCGATCCCGCCCACAGAGCCACCCGCTAAGAGGAGCCCTGCCCTCCGTCCTCCTTGGTCGCCAGCGATCAGGACTTCAGCTGTGGCAACACCGGAAGGCCAAAGTCCTGAGGCAGGATAGGCCGGTGAATCAAAGATCCGGTAAAGAATCGTCGCATCGATTACTAGCCCGGAAAATGCGCCTAAAAACATCGGGAGCACGAGATCTGGCCTACCCAGAACCCAAGGGATCCCTATCGGGAGCAGCAAAGCGTTCGCCCCCCCGAACGTTGCGCCCGATATGACTGTCTGTAAGAGGTTTTGGCGCTCTAGGCTACCGAATGGGCGGAATACCGCTAAGGGGATCCGGGCTAAGGTCATCGCCACGACCGCACCGATTACCGAACTATTTGGGGTGATTCCAACCCGGGTAAGAAGCTGAATACCGATCACGCCACCCAGGACGGCCATCAGCAGGCCCAAGGCTAGGGTAGCTGGCTCGAAGATCGAGGGATGCTTCCTGACCTCTCTAGTTACCTGATCGTCTGGGAAGTCGCTCATACGATTTGCGCGATCCCGGCTCCGACGAGTCTACGAGCGAGCAGTACCGGCTTTCCGGTTAAAGCAACGAGTGAAGTCCGCTGCGCTTCCGTGTAGCCCATACAATGCATCACGATGATGTCGCAATCACTTAGGGCTTGGGCTGCCGCGGGGAATTCATCTCCCTCATAAGGGGAGGCAGCAGCGAATCGCAATTCCTGGTCCGGTCTCGTCTTGTAGTGAAATTCTCGGCTCTGTTCTATCAGCGGAAGAAGGACACCAATACGATGTGCGTCGGCGCAAATCGCGTCGGTGCCGTGATCAACTAGATGCTGCGCATCGAGAAAGAGCCCATCGAAGTGAAGATCCGAAAATTCACCTGTACAGAGTAAAACAACGGCCAGATAGTCCTCGGGACCGATCCCATCGAGCATGTCCTGTAACCGACGCGCAATCCAGGATTTTCTGACGACCGCCTGCCTGCCATCCCCGAGCAGAGTAACGAGACGATGGTCAGAGGCCTCGGGACGCAGTCGTTCAATCTCTTCTTCGGATTCACCATCTAGGGCCCCAAACTCCTGCACTTGGATCGTATCCGGAAGCCAACGTGTCAGTTCCGGTAGGATGTCATTCCGCGGAGTCTGCCCTATGGTCAGGATAGCGAGGCTTGAATTCATGGCCAACAGCTTATGTCGTCTGAGCGCACTGTGTCCACGAAAGTCTCTATTACCTTGTGACGCTTAAGGGCCGTCGGTATCCTCGCCCGATAGTCGACCAGATAGCTACTAGATGTCCTAAATGAGAGAAATCACCGAACGAGACCTCGAGTTACTGGCTACAGGAGCTTGGATCCTGGGCGCCGGCGGTGGCGGCGATCCCTATCACGCACTACTCGCGATGAAAAGGATCTACTCTAGTGGAATGACTACATCGCTCATGGATCCTGACGATCTTGCCGATGATGCCAGGATCGCTGTGGTTTCGACGATGGGTGCACCGTTGGTTGGAGAAGAACGGCTAACCGACCCCCGAGTGGCAGCCCGTGCTGTGCAAATGATGGAGGAGTACGTAGGGCACGGCTTTGATGCAGTTATGTCACTAGAAATCGGTGGAAGTAATGCTATCCAACCCTTTATGGTTGCATCGTTTACCGGTCTTCCTGTGTTAGATGCTGATACAATGGGAAGAGCGTACCCGGAAGCTCAGATGAGTAGCTTCGCGATCGGTGATCTTCGCCCCTACCCGCTGACCTTAGCCGACCCAAGAGGGATCGAGACTGTGGTATCCAAAGTACCGACTTGGAAATGGATGGAACGCATCAGTCGAAAGATCTGTACCGAGGTGGGCTCAACTGCAGCAACATGCAAGGCACCCCGCACCGGTCGTGAAGTGAAGGAGTGGGGTATACTCCGGACAGTTTCCCAGGCCATCAGCATAGGACGCGCGGTACATCAAGCGCGTCAGTCGAAAGAGAATCCGGTCCAAGCGGTGGTTGAATGCGAAGATGGCCGGATTCTGTTTGAAGGAAAGATCGTCGAAGTCAATCGGAGAACGACCGAAGGGTTCCTGCGTGGAAGCGTAGAGTTGGAAGGCCTTGAAGCAGACAAGGGTCATAAAATGAAGCTCGATTTCCAAAACGAGTTCAGCATCGGCTGGATCGACGAGGAACCGAGAGTCATGGTACCCGATATCATTACCGTTCTGGATTCAACGACCGGTGAAGCAATCGGAACAGAAGCCATACGCTACGGTCAGCGTGTTCAAATTCTCGTGCTGAGAGCCCCAGAAATCCAAACAACACCGAAGGGGCTCGAGCACGTGGGACCTCGTGCATTTGGATATGACCTGGACTTCGAATCTGTCTTTGCTGAGGGCCAAGAAGCGTGAGACGCATTGGGGTCGATGTAGGTGGCACGAACACCGACGCTGTGCTGGTGGATACTGATCGTGTGCTCGCTGCAGTAAAGAGACCGACGAGCGAAGATGTGACGTCAGGCATCGTCTCTGCCTTAACCGCTTTACTTGATGAACTAGGAGGTGGGCCCGGACAACTCGATGCCGTTGTCATCGGGACAACGCACTTCACGAATGCAGTCGTCCAACACCGTAACCTAGAACACATCGGTGCACTCCGGATCGGGCTGCCGAGCGGCGCAGCGCTTCCACCATTTGCAGATTGGCCGAAAGACTTAGCTAGGCACGTACAGGGTAGCGTCATCATGGTGGAAGGCGGACACGAGTATGATGGCCGCCCTTTCATGCCCCTGAACGAATCTGATATTCGCCAAGCTGCCAAGAGATTCCAAGATGAGGGAATCGACTCCGTGGCCATCGTTGCTGTCTTCTCTCCACTCACCTCGGAATGTGAAGAACGCGCTGCCGAAATTCTTCGTGAAGTCAGTCCTGATGTAAAGCTGACACTTTCCCATAACTTGGGGCGTGTAGGGCTACTCGAACGTGAAAACGCGGCATTACTGAATGCCAGTCTTCGCCGACTCGCACAGTCCACAACCCTTGCCTTTACTGAGGCTTTGGGCACGAGTGGGATTGAAGCACCTCTTTATATGACTCAGAACGATGGAACCGTAATGCGGGCTGATCAGGCTGAGGCTTTCCCGGTGTACTCGTTCTCTTCGGGACCAACGAATAGCATGAGAGGCGCGGCCCATCTTTCAGGGCTCAACGACGCGATGGTCGTAGATGTAGGGGGTACAACCACAGACATCGGCCACCTCAAGGCGGGATTTCCCAGGGAAGCAAATACCGTAGTCGAGATCGGTGGTGTAAGAACCTTATTTCGTATGCCGGATTTGCTCTCGATCGGGTTAGGTGGTGGCTCACTTGTCGACACCGAATATCACACAGTAGGACCTGTAAGCGTGGGATACGGCCTTACTACTGAAGCTCTTGTGTTCGGAGGTGACCAGCTTACAGCAACAGACGTGGGTGTCGCTGCCGGGCTAAGCGAGATCGGCTCTTCTCCATCATCAGCAGATCATCTAGATGAAGGAGTTGTCAGCTGGGCCTTGGATAGAATCCATGAAATGATTGAAAGGAATGTCGACCGCATGAAAGTGGACGCACTCCCTATTCCCCTTATCGCAGTCGGTGGTGGTGCGTTCCTGGTCCCTGATTCGATTCCCGGGATCAGTGAGGTTGTTCGACTTGAGCACGGCGGAGTCGCGAACGCGGTCGGTGCGGCGATCGCTCAGGTTAGTGGTGAAGTTGATCAAGTTTTTAGCGGTCTCGGACGAGAAGAAGCCTTAGAAAGAGCTTCTGATATTGCCCGTGATCGGGCCATCTCAGCAGGAGCAGATCCTGAGCACCTACGTGTGGTAGATATTGAAGACCTCCCCCTCGCATACTTACCTGGAGATGCTCGCCGAGTACGTGTGAAGGTAGTCGGCGAGACCGTATCAGACTAAAGATCGATCTGTAAGACGACACCCGCCCTGTGCGCGTTCGAGCAGTAAGTACCCTGAAATGGCAGAGAGACTTGGGGGTTGGAACGTTAACGCGCAAAAAGTCGAATAGGTTCCAAGTGTCGTGGAATGATCAGTCGTGAGTCAGGTGATGCCTCACGTACCTCCGCAGAAAAGGCTTCGACCCACTCAGTTCGGTACGCAATAGTGGATCCATAGGGAGCCTGGAAATTATCCGCGTGAGTTGGCATCACCACTTCCGGAAAACCAAGCGCTCTCATTAGGCGAGGTGTGTATTCGTAGATTTCCAGATGTGAAGGGGCCGCCCCGATGAGCGCGATATCAGGCCTAAGGCCCTCTATCTGCCGCTCGATAAAATTCATCGATCCCATAGTTACGACATCATGCCCCGCGATCCGAACAAGAAACATCAACGAACCACCCTCAACGAGCTGGGATATCCTAAGAGGACGTGTGGCCCCCTGTTCTACTACCCGAGATTGGTAATACCGCTTATCGCTCAATGGGCTGTGAAGGCTCGGGATCACCCGGATTGAAACGTCCCCAAAATCGTAGTCCTCACCACCTCGGACCGTAATCAACTGTATATCAGGAACTCCGTACGCCCGCATAATGTTGATCGTTGTTTCATGCCCAATCACCACCGCTCCGGTACGGTGTGCGATGTAGGGCACATCCATAACGTGATCGGGGTGGGCATGTTGGACTAAGATGAAGTCAGCCTGGTCGATCTGTGCGTCAATGACATCAACATCACTAAAGAGCGTATCAGCTCGAGTGTAGCTCGGTCGGGTATCAGTCGGATCCCAGCTGTCCGGGGATCCGTACTTCGCACGGGTCAAATACGGATCCACCAAGACCACGACGGTGTCTCCCGAAGCTTCGGTTATTGCCGACATTTCCCAACCAGCCGCACCGAAGTAGCGGAAAGTGAGGCTGTCATCTCTAGGGGGGCCTGAAACAGTTTCAGTCTCGGGTGACTCTGATGGGTAGCATCCCAGACTCATCGCCACCATGACAAGGAGAACAACCCTCCCTGCCGCGTCCAGGCGTTTCATGCCTGCAATCCTAGGGGCGACTTCTCGAATTCTTTATGCAAGATGAAAACACAACCCAGCGTGACAACGATCGATCCGAAGATCAACAAGACATAGTTCGTCATTCCACCAAGAACTTCTGCGTACGACATGTCGATCGCTTCCTCTACATCTATGAAATAACTCTCAGCAAAAGCTGTAAGATTGAACGAAGCATGGATGAGAATGGTGGCCAAGACACTTCGGGTATGGACATAGACCCAACCCATAAAACCACCCACGAGCGCACCTCCAACAAACTGTGCGGGATTGAGATGGATTAGACCAAACAGCAGGCTCGAAACGACTATGGCCTTGGTAGGAGAATAGATTCTTAGGAGACCATCTAGCATGATCCCCCGGAAGATCAGTTCTTCTAGAATTGGCGCAGCAATCACCAGGGCTATGAACATCAAAAGCCCCTGATCGCTGGCCATCTCCAGGACCATCTCACGTATCATCTCACGGAAAAAATCCGTCATTGGAACCAATTCAACGAGAGGACCTGCGATGCCCAGATTCAGTGGTATGGCAACGAGTACGATCAGGGGAATGATTCTTCGATTTTCAATACTCAGATTGAATGAACTGATGTTCGTTTTCTTCTTCCTTATATGATAGATGATCCAGCAAGGAATGCCGGTACCCAGTAGTGTGGCTATGAGAACTTGAGCGCCGAAGCTCATATCACTAGGGTCGGGGCCAAAGAACCAAAGAAGGGGGACCAGAATCACAGTTGTCGCAATCATGATCCCAAGAATCCCCCAGCTCTGAGCTATGCTTGGATAATTCTCTGCCGGGTACCCACAGTGTGGACAGGTTTCCGCTCTCGTCGAGACGTTACCACCGCATTCTAAACACTGTACGATTGCCATCCTCTGAGTTCGATCGAGTTCAGTTAGGGATCAAAACGCCGGTCTATAACAAAAACCTTTACCGATTCTCTATCGACACCGTCTCCCTCCATAGCCTCTGCAGACTCCGGAGAACCCAGGACCTCAAAGAAGGCATCTAGATCGTCCGCATGAAATATGCACGCAACGTGTTCCTCATCGGTTGAACCTAAATCAACCTTGCTAATTGTCTGCTTTAGAAAAAGATCGCCGTGGGTCCTGAACTTTTCTTCCCACTCTGCGACATCGTCGACCTGCGCGGTGACTACGACCATCGACATTTAAATGACCTCCATCCGGGGGGGTCTCAAGCTTCAGGACGGCGAAGCTATGGCACTACCTCATCTAAGAACAAGAAGACCGGAGTCTGCTTGGATGCCCTACAGGACTCCAGTGTACCAGGAGATTTGGGCTCATAGATAATGGCCTATTCTTCTAGTGGATCAGACCCGTAACTGTTTGGTCCCTTAATCCCTGACTTAAAGCAGCAAGGGATCAGCAGATACAGCGTGTAGATAATCGCTAAGATCCCTGCAACCATTGCTGCTATCAGACCCGGTGTAACCACATCAGATCCCGTTCTATTAAAGAGAAAGAGAGTGATTGCCAGGGTCCAGACACCATACATACCCCCGACATGCTTGGCATTGATTTCCAGGTCATGGAGACGTTTGACTGTGCCAGCGACCCCCGGCCAAAGCGCCAACAGTCTCTGGGAAAATTCCCACGGTCTACTACCAAGTTCTGAAAGGCTGTTCGGTGGCCCATACAGAGCCGTATCGATTAAGCCCGCTAGGATCTGAGTCACCGCAATCGGTAGGACAAACCAAAGCAAGAAGGTCCTTTTCGAGATACGCCCCTGAAGAGATGTATAGAGAGTCCAAAGATTAACTTTTTCCACGATCTGTACTCCCTGACGAGTATTAGCTTGCAGCCATGTTACTGTTGAAAATATCGCGGTGGAGCTTCCAGCCTTCTTCGGTGCGCTTCCAGAGAACGATGTATTTGCCGTGGTCCAAGTGCGTGCCGTCCCCTGACTCGATGACGAAGCGTCCAACTTCATGGGCTGTGGTACCGAACACCTCTATCTCATCAGCGGTCAGACGTACCACTTCCATCCCGGCAGCAATTTCTGCTGCAAAGGCTTCCGCAATAGCGGCGCGCCCTTCAACAGGGTCAGCATTCGGAGCCATATAGATCGCTTCTACCGTATAGAGGCTCGAGCAGGCCTCAGTATCCTTTGCTGCAACGCAGTCTGAGAGTGCTTGATTCACAGCTTCGATTGCTTCTGCTTCAGACGCATCGTCTTGCGCCGGTTCCGCGTTATTCTGAGCCGGCCCCGCGCAGGCTCCCGAAATCAAGACAACCATCACCAGCAACGGACCTTGCACGAATACGCGCATCCTCAAATCTCCTGAGTTTCTAGGTTGTGATGAGTGAGCGACTACCGCTCATCCATTGGAATTCGAATTCCTTCCCTCTCAGCAATCTCTCGAGCGAGTTCATAACCCGCATCAGCGTGCCGAGCTACCCCAATCCCTGGATCGTTGGTCAATACACGCTCGATTCTCTCCGCCATTTCCGCTGTGCCGTCAGCGACAAGCACCTGGCCGGCATGAAGCGAGTTCCCGATACCGACTCCTCCACCGTGGTGAAACGACACCCAACTCGCTCCTGAAGCTGTATTGAGAAGCGCATTGAGGATTGGCCAATCAGCTACAGCGTCACTGCCGTCCTTCATCGCCTCGGTTTCTCGGTTGGGAGATGCCACGGATCCGGTATCCAGATGGTCACGGCCAATCACTATTGGTGCGCTAATCTCACCCGTGCCCACCAGTTCGTTCATCGCAACACCAAAGCGTGCTCGAGCTCCCTGGCCTAGCCAGCAGATCCGAGCAGGCAACCCCTGAAAAGTGACCCTTTCTTGCGCCATCTTGATCCAGCGACACAGGTGTTCGTCCTCGGGAAACATCTCAAGCACCAACTCATCCGTGCGATAGATATCCTTAGAATCACCTGAAAGTGCTACCCACCTAAACGGGCCCTTGCCTTCACAGAAGAGGTCCCTGATGTAGGCAGGCACAAAGCCCGGATACGCAAATGCATTTTCAAAGCCCGCATCCTGTGCATAGCCCCGCAAGTTATTTCCATAGTCCACTGCGATCGCACCTGCACCTTGCAGGGCTACGATGGCTTCACAGTGCACCCGTATAGAGTCCATCGAGCGCCGGACATATTCACTGGGGTCAGATTCTCTCAATGCCGCTGCCTCAGCGACTGAAAGCCCAGCCGGTATATAACCATTAAGCGGATCATGTGCCGAAGTTTGATCCGTCACAACATCCGGAGTCACACCTCGCTCTACGAGGATCGGAAGAACTTCAGCACAATTACCGACGAGCCCTATGGAAAGAGCGGTACCAGATGACGTGGCTTCTTCGACCCAACCCAAAGCCTCGTCAATATCATCCGTCATTCGGTCACAGTAATCGGTATCAAGACGGCGCTGAATGCGCTCAGGATCCACCTCGACACAGAGTAGTACGCCTTCATTCATAGTCGCTGCGAGAGGTTGTGCGCCCCCCATTCCTCCCATCCCGCCGGTGAGCACCCAACGCCCTTTCAAGGAAGCCTGAAAGTGCTTTTGTGCAAGGACACCGAATGTCTCGTACGTGCCTTGCAGGATGCCCTGTGTCCCGATGTAGATCCAAGAACCCGCCGTCATTTGACCGTACATCATTAGGCCCTTGCGATCTAATTCCTGGAAGTGCTCCCACGTGGCCCAACGGCCGACGAGGTTCGCGTTCGCGATCAGAACGCGTGGGGCATGTTCATGCGTACGAAAGACACCCACGGGTTTGCCCGACTGAATCAGGAGTGTCTCATCCCCTTCAAGAGTCTTGAGACTCCGAACGATGGCATCGAACGCTTCCCAACTACGCGCAGCTTTGCCAGTCCCGCCGTACACGATCAAGGCGTCCGGCTGCTCGGCAACCTCAGGATCGAGGTTGTTCATGATCATCCGAAGAGCAGCCTCCTGCGCCCATCCTTTGCAGGACATCTCAGTACCCCGAGGCGCTCTCACACTACGAACACCAAGATCGGTCATCGGGGCATCTCTGCAGCAATACGTGAAAGGTCACCGTAGCGCACGAGGTTAGTGAGTGCATCTATATCAGGCCCGAGAGACCGATCCTGTTCAAGTTCACTCACAACTGTCCGTATTCTTTGGTGAGCTATTTCCACACCGCGGCCTCCCGTGAGAGGACGCCGGTAATCAATTCCCTGAGCGGCACACATCAATTCCGTTGCCAATACCTGCTCGAGCAATCCCACAGCTCGCTTCGCCTTTCGTGCTGCACCCAGACCCATAGACACATGATCTTCCTGATTCGCGCTCGTCGTGACCGAGTCGACACTCGCCGGATGTGCCAGAATTCTGAGTTCACTCAGGAGATCCACGGCGGTCACCTGGGCAATCATAAAGCCGCTTTCGACACCAGGCCGTTTCGCTAAGAACGCCGGCAACCCTATCGAAAGATCAGGGTTGAGCATCCGCTCAATTCTACGCTCCGAAATTGACGCCAGATCAGTGATTGCGATTGTCAGTAGATCCAAAGCTTGCGCTACGATCTGAGCATGAAAATTCCCGCCACTCACGACCACCTCGGCTGAGGGGAAAACGAGTGGGTTGTCCGTAGCACTGTTCGCTTCTACTTCGAGTATACCACGGACGTATCCTAGAGCTTCCCGCGCAGCTCCATGTACTTGAGGCATACACCTAAGTGAGTACGCGTCCTGCACACGAGGATCATCTTCTTGGTGAGATGCGCGGATCTCTGAATCAGCCAACAGCGTGCGCAATCTTGAAGCGGAGATCCCCTGCCCTTTGTGTGGGCGAGCTTCCTGAATCTCTTTTCGGAATGGCTCTGGGGTACCCAGCAGAGCCTCTAAAGACATTGCCCCAGCTACTTCTGCAACCTCCACAGCACGCTCGGCTGCCCTCAGCGCTAAAACTCCGAGGCCGGTCGTTGCCTGCGTTCCATTGATCAGGGCCAGCCCCTCTTTAGATCCTAGCGTAAGCGGAGCAATCCCTTCCGTCGCCATAGCTGTTTCGACTAATTGTTCATCACCGGAATACTCCGCGAGACCTTCTCCCAATAATCCAAGCGCTACATGGGCTAAGGGACCCAGATCACCACTCGCACCTACAGAACCGAACTCCGGCACACGTGGATGGATCCCGGCATTGAGTAATTCCAATAACTGTTCAACAACCAGCACTCGGCATCCTGAGTTCCCTCGAGCAAGCGCATTCGCGCGAAGCAGCATTAATGCCCGTACTGAAGCGCGATCCATCGGTGAACCAACGCCAGAGGCGTGACTCCTCACAAGATTCCTTTGAAGAGCCTCTCGCTCATGAGGAGCAACCGCCACGTCCGCTAGTCGACCGAATCCGGTTGTTACTCCATAGACGGGCTCACCTGTCTCAACCAACTCTTCGATGAAATTACGTGAAGCCACCATGCGCTCAGCCGCCTCATCGCTTAAATGAACACGGACGGATAGGTCCAAGGCCACGCGCTCGACGTCTTCGAGGGTTAGCGTAAGTCCATCGAGAACCACTTCACTAGCGAGTGCCAATCCCTACCTCCTCTCTGCAAACCTCGAGTCGAATTCTTCTTGAGTCATCGTCAATTCTTCTGCCTCCCATAATTTCTCCAGCTCCACCCCAAGACCGTCCGCCAAGCGGTTCACATAGTTGTAGTAAGACACAACTTGGCAAAGGTCCAGGATCGCAGTTTCGTCGAACCCGGATGAACGCAAAATGGAGACGTCGGCTTCCGTAACATCGTGCGGCCTGAGCGTGAGCTTTACCGCGTAGTCGAGCATCGCCCGATCTTGGGGGGTCAATTCTGCCTCTGTATAGTCCCGAGCCAGTGCGTGCGGGGTCTCGGGTGAACCAAGCAGTGTACGGAGACCCGCCCCGTGGTGGTTGATTCAGTAAAAGCATCCATTCACCGCACTTACTGTGACTGCAACCATTTCACGTTGGATCCGACTCAACGGAGATGGGCCCCGCATCAGATGTGAATAAAGCTCGATATGATCCTTCATCGAGCGAGGGTTCAGTGAGTGAACCCTGATAATGTTGTCCAACATCCCGTCGCTATCCCGGAATTTTTCGTAGAGCTCAGCGAGAAGACCCTCTGCTTCGTCATACGGCACGTAGGGGATATGGGCCATGGAGGGCTCGAGTGAAGGATTCGGGTTCGAAGATTGTTAGCGTTAAGCCGCCAGGAGAGTGGCAACATGCCAGAGAACGGCTTAAGCAGGCAAGCTACGCACGACACCTAGAACACCTTCCTAGACTTAGGCCGTCACCTCGGCAATCGCGTCAATTGCGTAGTCCACATCCGCGAGCGTGTTATAGATGTGGGGCGAGAGTCGAATTCCATCGAATTCGCCGCCACGACCCGCACCACCGACGCGGTGCTCGGAATAAAGCGCCTGATAGGCTGCACTCATGTCAGCGCCTGGTACCCGAAAGACCATGACCCCAGAACTTGTTTCATCTCCCATCGGGGTGTGGAACTCAACCGTCGGGATACGTTCCCTGAGCCCGGTCTTGAGAGCCCGCGTGATCTCCAAAATCCGAGCCTCGATCACATCGACACCAATTCTCTCGTGGAACACTACTGTCTTTTCGATCGCCGCCACGCACGCATCATCTCTTTGGCCCAAAGATTCGTATTTCCGCGCTCCCCCCTCCAGCGCCCGTGACCATCCCACGCCAACATCCGAAGCCCGCAGACGATCAATCGTTTCCGCTCGGACATAAAGAATCCCGGCCTCTTTCGGCCCCATCAGCCATTTATGGCTGCTCGCCGTGTAGAAGTCGCACCCTATCTCGTGCACATCAATGTTCAGGGCCCCACACGATTGAGCACCGTCCAGCAGAGTTAGGATCCCCCGAGAACGAGCGAGGCCACATAGCTCTGCGGCTGGAATACGAACACCGGTTGCGTTCGATACATGACTGAAAGCAAGTGCTTTTGTCCTATTCGTCATTGCACTCCGAAACGCATCGATGAGCTCCCCAGGAGATTCTGACGCCGGCGGTGTTGAAATCCGACGAACTTCAAAGCCCTCTACGCTAGCCCGTTCGTCCCACGAGGTTGAGTTCGTTGGGTGATTTTGGTCCCAGAGTAAGACTTCATCACCAGCCGTCAGATCGAGCCCCGATACCACGGTGTTGTTTCCCTCGGAAGTGTTACGTGTTAGCGCGATTTCTTCCGGATCAGCTCCGATATGGCGCGCTACTGCTTCTCGGCTGGCCTCTTGCAAGGATGAGAACTTTGCGCGGTTCTGAAACGAAGCATCGGCGTCCACGTCCCGGGTCCATTCAAAAACGGCCTCCTGAACCACAAACGGAGAAGGACAAAGGTTCGCCGCATTCATTAACACGAGCCCAGGGCTGAGTGGAAAACTTTCCTTTACCAGACCCCAGTACGCTTCATCTAGTACCGCCCCATGACTTTTGGGCGGGAGAAGCACCCTACCCGGAGTCATAGCGTTGGCAGGAGTTGCAGCAAATAGGGCGCCCGCACCGAAGGCGTGACTGATAAACGTGCGGCGGTCAGGGTGTGTCATGATGCAGGCCCTGTGCTATGAGTAATTCGTCATGTACTGCTGAGTGCTGAGCTAGGCCCCGATTCTTGCTGAGAATCCGGGGGAAGCGAAGGTAATCTCAGAAATCGCCTTGATGCTTCGCGCTCCGTACCGAAACGGCATGACCAACCGGATTGGTGCTCCGTTGACGGGCGGAAGAGGTTCATCGTTCATCATCCAAGCAAGCATAACTTGAGGATGGCGCAGCGTCGGCATCTCCTCATCGATGTAGTAGCCATCATGCGAGATCAGCCGACAATAGTGTGCGGGTTCTCCCACGCCGATCATGTCGGCGAAATCACTGAATCTCACTCCCGTCCATTTGACGATACCCGTCGGCTGCGGTGCACCACACTGAAGGAGTGTGACCATCGAATGACGAGGTAAAGCTTCAAGATCACTGAATTTCAGAGTGCCACTCATCTTCGCTAAGCCACGCGAATCAAGCTTGATCCTAAGATTGTTGTAATCGTAATCGATATCCGCTGGGGGCTGACGTCTATCAGATGAAAAACGCCAGATCGTTCCTACCAGTTCCCCGGCGGCACTCTCTGGGTGCTCTGGGGCAGACCCGTCTGAGTTGAGCGGTAATTCGGCTCGAACCCTAAGGTCTCCTTCGACAAGTTGATCTGGCCACTCCTGCTCGGGTGCCGCTTGGCCCAAAATATTCTCTGGATTCACTACGCCCATGGACAAACCGGCCACAGCTGAACCAGAAACCTTGATCGCATCTCGTCGCGACAGCGTCATACTGCTACCCCCTTGTCAATGAACCTTAGCTCTTCCCTCGACCGGCGGTGAGAGAAGCCTTCCCGTTGATTACTAGTTTGGACAGGCTGGATACATAATCGTTTGGCCGAAGCTGATCCAATCATCGCACCGTTCACCCAGGGTCCAGTTTCCTCGCTCCGCTAACCATCCACGCACCCAATACGCCTCATAGGGCCCATCCCATTCACCTTCTCGGTAGCTACCCTTATCTGCTAGTTGTTCATTCTTGAAATACGTCTCCGTCGGACCCTCAAGAATCCCTGCACTGTAGGTCTCCATCATCCTGACGCGGCCGCTGAGATAGAAGTACTCGTAGCGACCGTCCTTTTTTCCATCCTCAAGAACCCCTGTCTCACTAATGACTCCCTCGTCGAATCTCGCAAAAACGGGGCCGGTGTACACTTCTCGGGTTTCCGGATCCAGGTAGACGTTCCCACGTCGCATCAAGTCACCAAGATCCTTCGATGACTGAGCATACACGTCTGCGGCTCCCAGTAAGCTGAAGCTTATCAGAAACAACGCCATTCTCTTCATTAGGTTAGCCTTACCGTGCAAGTCTAGATTTGCGGAGCAGATCCATTATAGACGCCTTCCTGTGCCTAGGGTCAAGCCCTTTCTGACAGATTCAACCATCTTAGTTCGGCCAGACCACACCTTGATCTGCTGGCCTACCCGTACCGAGGCCTCGGAAGACAAACTTCTGTAACCTCTTTCCCTCGTAAGTCTCTGTCGTATAGATGTTGCCTTCGGAATCGGTTGCGATGCTGTGTACGCCAATGAATTGGCCAGGTTGGCGACCGCCATCCCCGAACGTCGTCAGGACCTCAAGCGTCTCTCTGTCCAGGATGTGCACCTTCTTGTTCGAGCCATCCGCCAGATAAAGGAACCGCTGCTCTGAATCTCGGGAAAGCGCGATATCCCAGGCTGACCCAGATCCAAGCGTTTCGGTCGCTACGAAAGCCTCCCTCACAAATGTTCCGTCTCGCATGAAGACCTGGATCCGATCGCTAGCTCGATCGCAAACATAAACAAGGTCATCGTCCGATATCTCAGCACAGTGTACCGGGCTCCGGAACTGTTGTGCGGGAGGGTCCTCAGGGCGGTACGGAGGAACAGGTGCATCATCCGGCCTGTTACCGTACGCACCCCAATAGCGCTTCAGTGCACCAGTCTGGATATCAAGCACCGCAACACGCTTGTTGCCGTATCCGTCCGCAACGAAGACTTCATCTCCGTCTGGGCCAATCGAGACTTCGGCCACTCTACCAAAGTTTTCCGGATCATTGCTGCCCGTGCCAACGCCCGGTCGACCAAGTTGCAGTAGGAACGTTCCGTCACGCGTGAATTTCAGGATGTGTCCATCATCAGGACCATTACCTCCGATCCAGACGTTGTCCATGTGATCGACCGTGATCCCGTGGTTCGACGATGGCCAATCATATCCGTCACCAGGTCCACCCCATGAGCCGACCAGATTGCCTTCCGGATCAAACTCCAGAACCGGAGGAGCCGGAGCGCAGCACTCTGCCGAAGCTGGTTCATGAAGCACGTTGAGTTCGGTTCTCTCATCGATTGTAGCCTGCCGATGAATGACCCACACATGGTCTCGAGAATCTACAGATACACCGATCGTTGATCCGATGACCCAATGATTTGGGAGTGGCTTGGGCCATAGCGGGTTAACCTCAAATACTGGGACCTGGATCCCGCTGGCTTCTTGCTCACTAACCTGATCAGCACACGCGGCCAAAAAGCCCAGGAGCCCGAAAAGTGCGATCCCAACCCCCAACTTCAGCGAATACATAAATGGTGTGCTGCTCATAATAGGCTCTCCCCTCAAAATACTTTATCGGACTCTTCTGTCTTCCTAGTGCTGACGCCGGCTCAAACCGTGTGCTATATTTCCGGTCCACTGATAGACAGCCTAGATAGAACGAAAGTGCGGAACAGGACCGTATTAGCAAGCATTAGCTGAATCCATCGCTAGCCCAGAGTGTATTACAGTCTGATATGTTTCGGTCACAGTCTTTTTCAGCATTAATTAGAACCGAGGAGCTTTTGTGAGTCCTACGGCGACACGGATGAGTCCCCGTGAACGCCTCGACGGCGTCCTCCCGGAGATTGAGATTGCAGCGCTCACGCCCGTGATCGAAGAAATCGAGGAGCTTAAACGGTCCCGTAATGCTGTCGTGTTGGCGCATAACTATATGACGCCAGACATCTATCATGGTGTCTCAGACATGAAAGGGGATTCTCTTGCCCTTGCCCGTCTGGCCAAGAAGACCGATGCAGAAGTCATCTTGATGGCTGGCGTACATTTCATGGCCGAAACAGCAAAGATCGTGAATGAGTGCAAGACGGTGCTCATCCCCGATATGGAAGCCGGTTGTTCACTGGCTGAGGCGATTACTGGTGCTGATGTCCGTTTGCTACGTGAAAGGTATCCGGGGGTGCCGGTCGTCACGTACGTGAACACTTCTGCCGAGGTAAAGGCTGAGTCTGATATCTGCTGTACTTCAGGCAACGCAGTCCAGGTCGTTAAATCCTTGGGCGCTGACCGCGTGATCTTTCTACCTGACCGATTCCTCGGCCAATGGGTCGCCAGCCAAACCGACATAGACATCATACTCTGGGAAGGTTCGTGTATGGTGCACGAGCGATTCTCGGGGGAAGAACTACATGTCTACCGTGACATGCACCCGGGCATTCAAATCATCGCACATCCAGAGTGTCCCCCAGATGTCCTTGAAGAAGCAGATTTCGTTGGATCCACATCAGGGATGATCCAGTGGGTGAAGACCGAGCAACCGAGACAGGTGGTCATGGTTACCGAATGCTCGATGAGCGATAACGTCGCTGCTGAATTTCCAGAGATTGAATTTACCCAGCCTTGTAACCTGTGTCCGCATATGAAACGCATCACGCTCACAGGCATCAGAGACAGCCTGCACGACATGCAGTATGAGGTCATCGTAGATCCGACCGTAGCTGAACGCGCACGCGCTTCGGTCGAGCGGATGTTGGAGGTCCGCGCCTGACCGACGGCACGAACGCGGATCGCTTTCTTCGCCTGGCTCTCGAGGAAGATTTAGGAGACGCTGGAGATATCACCTCAAGAGCGGTTGTCCCTGAAGAGACGACCGCTCAAGCACATGTCGTCGCTCGTGCACCCGGAACCATCGCCGGACTTGAAGTGATGCTTCGCACATTTACCATCGTCGATCCTGAAGTTCATACGGAATCCCTTGTTCAGGATGGGACGCTCGTTGAGGCAGGCTCGCTACTCGCGATCGTAACTGGCTCAGCCCGCTCATTGCTCGCCGCAGAGCGAGTGGCATTGAACTTGTTAGGGCAACTCAGTGGGGTCGCGACAGCTACACGCGAACTTGTCGATCAAATTGCAGATACGAGTGCCAGCCTAGTCGATACAAGGAAGACAGTCCCAGGGCTTAGGGCACTACAGAAAGCAGCAGTTCAGGCCGGAGGAGGACAAAACCACCGCATGGGGCTGTATGACGCCGTATTGATCAAAGACAATCACATCGCTGTAGCTGGATCACCTGAAGCGGCAGTCAAGCAAGCTCGCGACGTGGTTGGACCCGGAACCAGTATCGAAATCGAAGTCGAATCAACAGAACAACTTGAGGCTGTGATCGCTGCAGGAGCAGATATCGTCATGCTCGATAATATGAGCGTGAACGAGATGCGAGAGGCGGTACTCATAACTGATGGACGGTGCCGTACTGAAGCTTCAGGCGGAATCACGTTTGCGACCGTCCGCGAGGTTGCCAAGACCGGTGTAGACATGATTTCCGTCGGCTGGATTACTCACTCTGCTCCAGCGCTCGATGTCGCCTTGGACCTCGAGTATCTCGAGAGCTGATCCTATTTAGTAGATAGACGGCCCCGGGGGCCTCTTCAGCGAAAGTGTTTGCAGTCCAGCAAGTCGGTCCGATGTTAGCCGTATGCAATCCCAGCACTGCACCCCCATTTTAGTGATCCGGCGATCCTTGCTTGTCGCCCTGCTGTCACTCACAGCATGCGACTTGCTCACGGCCCCGTCCGTGGCGACAACGATCAGGCTGTCGCCTACGGAAATCACATTCGACGCATTGGGTGATAACCTCCGTGTGACGGCTACAGTCGTGGATCAAAGCGGAAACGTGATGAGCAACGACACGGTCACATGGACTGCGTCAGATCAGGGTATCGCGACAGTTTCATTTTCAGGCCTCGTGACCGCGGTCGGGCCTGGGACGTCGACAGTCACAGCTTCGGCCAGCTCAGCGAGCGGAACAGCCACGGTCACGGTCATTCAGACACCCACCAACCTCGAGCTCTCGGATACAGTCGTAAGCTTTTACAGCCTTGGTGACACGACTCGCGTCAGAGCAACAGTTCGTGATAAAAACCAAAACTTGATAAGTGATAGTCCTGTGGTATGGACGACTTCCGATTCCAGTGTCGCTGGGATTTCTTCTGGTGGCCTTATCAGAGCATACGCGGTTGGATCTGTGACGATCACAGCAACACTAGAATCTCTGAAGGCTGAGGCCAGGATTACGATTACGCTCTGGGAATCGATCACCGCAGGTAAAATTCACTCCTGTGGCCTCATGGTCACCGGGACAGCCTACTGCTGGGGAAGCAATGGTTGGGGCCAACTCGGTGACGGCACGGGTAGTGACCGATCAGTTCCGACCGCAGTCGGTGGTGGGCATACCTGGCGATCGATCTCTGCAGGAGAAAGCCATACCTGTGGGGTAACCACTTCCGATGAAGCACTCTGTTGGGGCCGCAATCTCTTTGGTCGGCTCGGTGATGGTACGGAAACCGACCATTCACTACCGACCTTGCTTAGCAGCCAACTCGGTTGGCAATCGATTTCGGCTGGTGGCCATCATACATGTGCTCTCACGAATGCAGACAACGTGTTCTGTTGGGGAGCAAACACAAATGGTGAAATCGGTAATGGCACCACCGCAAATCAACTCACGCCGACCTCTGTGGGTTCAGCACAAACTTGGCAATCGATTTCTGCAGGTGGCAGCCATACCTGTGCCCTGACTGCATCCTCCGAGGCTTATTGCTGGGGCAAGAACCTGTATGGCCAAATTGGGGATGATGCGAACAGCAATCCCTTAACCCCGACGGCAGTCAGTGGTGGACATACGTGGCGATCGATTTTCGGCGGAGAAAACCACACGTGCGCTATTACGAACTCAGAGCAAGCCTACTGCTGGGGATCGAACGCGAATGGCCGACTGGGAATTGGAACGAGCACGGATCAGGCTGTTCCGACACTCGTGAATGGTTTATTGAGTTGGAACTCGCTCTCGGGTGGTAACGAACACACGTGCGGTGTGAGTACCTCGGGTGCAGGCTATTGCTGGGGGTTCAATGACTCCGGGCGTCTGGGTGACGGAACCATGACCCAGCGGCGGGCA
>CEWR01079032.1_pt1 | contig 20140 bp, 15 predicted proteins | sample 356321 | NCBI WGS metagenome assembly CEWR01 (sample SAMEA2621551, study PRJEB7988) | marine metagenome | biome: marine biome (ENVO:00000447); feature: mesopelagic zone (ENVO:00000213); material: "saline water (ENVO:00002010), including plankton (ENVO:xxxxxxxx)" | depth 790 m
TTTTTTTTTAAACTTTATTTTAATTCATCTTGTTTAGGTTGGTTATGTCTAGTATAATAACCGTAATTTTCTTCTTTACTTTCTTTAGTACTATAACCTATATTCCATACTAAACCTATGATGTAAGTGCTAAATACTACTGTCCCTATAATAAACATTACTAAATTCATAATAACGATTTAAGATTAATATAAGTAAATATAAATAATTCAAATTTGAAAATACGATACTTGATAAAGTATCTAAATTATAGAGGGCATGTCACTTTCTTTTAATTCAGCTACTTTTTATAGTTAGAATTGCCACATTTAATTAAAATATAAGGTAAAGACCTTTTTTTGTGTACTAATTAAAAAAGTAATTTTTATTAATTATTTAGTTTGTATTTAAAGCATAAATTAATTTAAAAATGAAAAAATTAGCACTAATTCTAATAGTTATATTTGTTGGATGTAATAATCCTGACAAAGATGCTTATACCGCTCAGTCATATAAAGATTGGTGTGCTAAGATTAAATAAATAGGTTAGAAAGTTTACTTTAAAAAATTATTGAATCACATTATATTTAGTGGAACTTCTCAGTTGACTATACACGAAATAAAAAAACTTGGCACTTTCGATTCAAAAATATAGTATCTCAACTATTGTCAAACATTTAGCAATAATGATATTTCAATCAATGATATATATTGATATCCAAATTATACTTTTAATTACATTAACATAAATACTGTTATTGAATTAGAAGTAATTATTTCTGATTTATTAGGAAACAAATAATTAGAAAATATATTATGAATAAAATTGATATTAACTTTTTAGAAAAGGGGATAGGTATAAGTAAGGTAGCATATGGAATACATGTCAGAATGCATAAGATTATTATGGACTAAGTTATTAGCATATCCTTCTTCTCCTCCAATTATACTATTCTAAACCTTTTGAATAATACTATTTTATTGAATATAATATTGTATAATAGCAGTATAAAGAATATAATAAGTATTAAAATAATAGAATATGAGTACTATTCGTAAAAACAGCATTAATAACGAATTAGATAAAACAGACGAACAAATAATTAGACTCTTACAAAAGAATGCTAGATTATCTAATAAGCAAATTGCTGCAGAGGTCGGTATTGCAGAATCTACCTGCTCTGAAAGGATGCGAAAATTGCAAAGAAAAAAAATATTTTTTGGGTTCCATGCTTTTGTCGATTCCTCTAAACTCGGTACAAACATAGAGGCAATGGTTGCCATAAAATTAACTAAGAATACAAAAGGAGAAGTGGAGGATTTTAAAAATTCAATGTCTAAATTCTCTGAGGTTGTTAATATTTATCACTTAGCCGGTCAAATAGATTTTCTACTTTATATAGCAGTAAAAGATAAAGATCATTTAAGAGATTTTATCATGGATCATGTTACAAAAGATTATGTAAAAAGTTTAGAAACTTCTTTGATTTATGACTTTTCACAAAACCCATTATTTCCAATTTATTTAAATCACGAATAAAAAAACAAAAGCCAATATATTAATATTGGCTTTTGTTTTTTACTTTAAACGATTCAAGTGTCTAGTAGTATGCTGAAGTTTTTATATTCTTTATTTTTTTAACTTGAAACAGACAACTTTGGTTTCTGACATTGCTTCAATAGTAGATTTTACTCCCTCTCGGCCAATTCCACTAAGTTTAACGCCACCAAAAGGCATCGCGTCTATTCTATAATCAGTAGAATCGTTTATCATTACACCAGCGCAATCTAAACCATCAATTGCCTTGTGGGCATTATTAATATCATTAGTAAAAACTGCTGCATGCAAACCAAAAGGAGATTTATTACAGCACGCTATTGCTTGATCTAAGTTTTTGATTTTTGAGATAGTTACCACAGGTCCGAAAACTTCTTTGCAGTTTGCGATGTCATTGTTACAATCATCTACTAAAATAGTAGGTGTGTAAGAGTTACCAACGGTTTTTCCTCCAATAATTATTTTTGCACCATTCTCGACGCTTTCCTCAACAAACTGATCAATTTGTGTAATTGCTTGCTGACTTATTATAGGTCCGATATCTGTGTCCTCTGCTAATGGTGATCCTATTTTTAACGCTTGTGTTAAATGAGAAAACTTCTTTAAAAATGAGTCATAAATAGTTTCTTCAACAAAAATTCGTTTCACACCCACACAATTTTGCCCACTTGCGAAAAATGCTCCAGAAACACAAGATTCTGCTGCTTCTTCTATATCAGCGTCAGATAAAACAATAACAGGTGAATTTGAACCAAGTTCCATCACTATCTTTTTTAGACCTGCTTTTTGCTGTATTATTTTCGCTGCCGCTACACCTCCAGTAAAACTGATTAGTCGTATACTATCGTGGCTAATAAGCGCGTCTCCAAAATGCTCGGGTGCACCTGTAATTATACTTAACATTTCTTTTGGTAGTCCTGCTTCAAAAAGAATTTCTCCAAACTTAATGGCTACCAAAGGCGTATAATCACTAGGTTTTAATATTACTGGGTTACCTGCTGCAATTGCAGGACCTAGCTTATGACAAACTAAGTTTAAAGGATCATTAAACGGAGTAATGGCAACAATAATACCAATTGGAAACTTAACTTCGTACCCAACTCTATCTTCTGAACCTGGAACTGAATTAAACGGAATAGTTGCACCTGATATTCTACCCGCTTCTTCTGCCGAAATCTGCATTGTGTTTAATGCTCTACTCACTTCTTTTCTAGCCTGAGCAAGTGTCTTTATTCCTTCTGTTGCAATTAGATTTGATAATATATCAAATTCACGTTCCATTATGGTAACAGCTTTTTTAAGAATGGCAATTCTTTCGGAAGCTGGCATTTTTCTACCAATAGCTTCTCCTTTTTTTGCAAGGTCAAGCGCATTCATTACATCTTGCTTAGTGGATTGAGGAACTGTTCCTAATACTTCCCCTGTATAACTATTATAGACAGGTACAGTAATTGTATTTTTATTGTGCATCGCTATGTTTTGAATTTTAACTGTTAACTATTGATATAATGTCATTATATAAAGCAAAACCTGTTTCAGTTTTTCCTGCTCCTGCACCAATTATCGTAGTGTCACCTAAAATAGTAGAGGTTATTTTTAGAGCATTGGTAGCTCCCGAAATACCATACAATGAATCATCTATTGAAACTAGTTGAGGGCTTACCGAACCATGAACTTTGTTTTGGTTATCCTTCCAAACACGTCCAATTAATTTCCATCTCATATTGTTTGATGATGCCTCTTTTATATCTGAAAGGGTAATCTTAGCAATTCCATTAACCAGAATATCTTCTTGAGATAGCTGCTCTTTAAAAACAATATTTGCTAAAATCATAACCTTTGCTAAAGTATCTAAACCTTCAACATCACTTGTAGGATCTGCTTCAGCATATCCCAGTTCTTGAGCTTTTGCAAGTGCAATCTCGTAAGACATTCCTAACTCCATTTGAGTTAAAATATAGTTAGATGTTCCGTTCATTATTCCACTTACAGCAGTTATATCTGAACCGAGAAGGCCATTATTTAAAACATTTACTATAGGTGTACCACTCATTACGGTTCCTTCAATTGCTACAACCTTTTCCTCTGTATCTGCTAAATTGAAAATTTGATTATACGCCATTGCAAAAGGCCCCTTGTTAGAGGTAACCACGTGCTTCTTGGTTTTTAATGCCGCTTCTATATGAGATATTGCTGGCTGCCCAGATTTTATATCTGTAAAACTTGCCTCTATTACTATATCTGCATTTATTTCTTGTATTGCTTTGGTAACGTCAGTGATCGTTTCGGGTAACAAACTATAATCACCCTTTTCAGCATTTGCAAGTACTTGTTGCATATCGATTCCGTTCTCATCAATCTTACTACCTTTCATAATATCCAGTATTCCTACTGTTCTTATTTCTGTACCTTGAGGTATGGGTAATAAAGAATTAGTTCTTAAAATAATTTCAGCCAACCCTTGTGACACAATACCAAATCCTACATATACTATTTTAATCATTTATAGTTTTTTTAAATTCATTTAATTAGTTCAAAATTAGCTATATATTCATATAAGATAATTATTTCCATAAACTATTCTGTAATTGTGTATTTTAAATGAATTATATGCGTTTATCAATGTGAAATACGTTAAAAACAAAATTTTAATCGTTTTTCCAACAGTTTATCTAGATAAAACTAGCCAATAATATTTGTTCAAAATATCTAAACAACTAGAGTATAGTGTCTTGTGGTTTATTGGAGTTGTTTTGATCTTAAGAATATTAGAGCTAGAGGCAATATTGCTACTCTATTCTTTTGAGTAAATATTTATTTTAGTCTGAAACTAGATGATTGAAGTAGTGTGTTGCATCGAAATTAGTTTGTCTGTTGTAGTTTAAACTAAAATAATCTTTTATGGTTTTGCTTAAGTTTAATAGAAATGTAAACTTTTTTTGTTTCTATTCGACAGTGTCATTAATATTAGTTGAACTGAATTATGTTAAAGTTATTTTAAAACAGCTTAAAATTATTGATAATGCACTTTTTATTCTAATTTTGGCGTTTGAAACAATAGAGGTATTTTTGCAGCTATTTTAAGTTATTTTTTTATCAGTTTTATTGAGTTTCAAGTAAGAGTTAGAATTAAAGGAATCTATTTTAAAAACAGTTATGTCCATAAATAATATAAATTTAAGTATGAAAAAAAATAACGAACAAAAGGAGTTTGTATTCGCGATAGCAGCAATATTTATATCTGTCATCTTTTTAGTTACATTATTTTATGTTAAATATTCGAATGAAAATAATACTATAGTGTCAAAAGAAACCCAACAAGAGGCAATTAGTTAGTTTTGTCTTCTAATAAATTCAACTTCTCTTAAAAAAAAACAACTTCTTACATCGTAATAAGTATAGCTATTTTTTTAGAAGATTTACATTGCTATTAAATCACCAGCAACATCTTTAGAAGGTAGTTCTGTTTTTCCCATTAAATAGATGTCTACTTGTCTTGCAGCTTCTCTTCCTTCGGAAATTGCCCAAACAATTAGAGATTGTCCACGACGCATGTCTCCAGCAGTAAATATATTCGGAACATTTGTTTGGTATTTTCCATACACAGCTTTATAGTTCGAACGAATATCTTTTTCAATACCTAGCTTGTTTGCTAACGTGCTTTCTGGGCCTGTAAAACCCAATGCTAGTAAAGCCAAATCACAAGGCCAGGTTTTTTCTGTGCCTGCTATTTCAATTAACTGAGGTTTTTCACCGGGAGCCATTTTCCATTCAACATTTACTGTTTTTAAGGCTATTAATTTTCCGTTAGAATCTTTTATAAATTCCTTGGTATTAATTAACCAATTACGCTCAGCACCCTCTTTGTGAGAAGAAGATGTTTTAAGCTGCAATGGCCAAAAAGGCCAAGGAGTCGTTGGTGAGCGATGACCTGGAGGTTTTGGCATAATCTCAAAATTGACCACGGATTTTGCGCCATGTCTGTTCGAAGTACCAATACAATCAGAACCTGTGTCTCCACCACCAATTACAATGACATCTTTATCGGTTGCCATTATTTGGTTTTTTACTTCTTTACCAAATAATACTTTTGTTTGTTGTTTTAAAAATTTCATTGCTTGTTCAACACCGTCGGCATCAATACCGGGAGTTGGTAGGCTGCGACTCTCTGTAGATCCTCCACATAAAACAATACTATCAAAAGATTTTAAGTCTTTTACATCATAATTCACACCGACATTGATGTTGGTTTTAAATATAATACCTTCTGCTTTTAAAATAGCGATTCTTCTGTCGATGATTCCTTTTTCCATTTTAAAATTAGGAATTCCGTAACGTAATAAACCACCAACTTCATCATCTCTTTCAAAAACAGTAACAGTATGACCAGCTCTATTTAATTGTTGAGCAGTTGCTAAGCCTGCAGGACCTGAACCGATAACTGCAATTGTTTTTTCTGTTCTATTTTTTGGAGGTTGAGGTTTTATCCATCCTTCTTTAAAAGCACGTTCTACAATGTTTTTTTCAATATTTTCTATGGATACAGGGTCTTCAATTATACCTAATACACATGCTTGTTCGCATGGAGCAGGGCATAAGCGTCCTGTGAATTCTGGAAAATTGTTAGTAGAATGCAATATCCATGAAGCTTTTTGCCATTCTCCTTGGTGAACCATGTGGTTGAAATCAGGAATTAAATTCCCCAACGGACAACCACTGTGGCAAAAAGGAATTCCACAATCCATACATCGTGAACCCTGTTTTGTAATTTCTTTGTCTGAAAGAGGAACTGTAAATTCTTTATAGTTTTTTACACGATCTATTACAGAAGTGTAGGTTTCATCTTGTCTTTCAAATTCTTTAAATCCTGTTACTTTTCCCATGACATTATGCTATTGTTAATTCTTCAAACATTGGTTCTTCTGTCGCTAAACGTTCTAAAGCGCGTTTATATTCAGTTGGCATTACCTTTACAAAGTTGTTTAAACTTGTGTCCCAGTCTGATAATAAAGTAGCGCCTCTTTTACTATCTGTATATAAAACGTGTTTTTCTATTGTTGTTTTTAAGTCTGAAGCATCTTCTTCAGAAATAGCTTCAAATTCAATTGTTTCCGTATTACAAAGACCGTTTATAAATTTATTCTCTGGGTCATATACATAGGCGATTCCACCACTCATACCCGCGGCGAAATTTCTTCCTGTTTTTCCTAGAATAATTACTTTTCCACCTGTCATGTATTCACAACAGTGATCTCCAACTCCTTCTACAACTGTCGTTGCTCCAGAATTACGAACGGCAAAGCGTTCTCCTGCAATTCCGTTTATATACGCTTGTCCGGCAACTGCACCAAATAAACAAACGTTCCCGACGATGACGTTTTTTTCTGCTAAAAAGTCTGCTTTCGCTGGTTTTCTTATGATTAGTTTTGCTCCTGATAAACCTTTTCCTAGATAGTCATTTGTGTTTCCGTCTAAAATAAATGTTAACCCATGAGCACCAAAAGCACCAAAACTTTGACCGGCAGAACCCGTAAAGTTGATGTTTAATGTATCTTCAGGCAACCCTAAATGTCCGTAAATTTTTGAAATTTCATTACTAATAATACCTCCAACAGTACGATTTGTGTTCTTTATTGGATATACCAAATTCATTTTTTCTTTTCGATATAAAGCTCTGTGTGAATCTTTTAATATGGTAAAATCTAAAACACCTTCTAGGTTATGATCCTGTTGTTCTGTGTTTTTAACAATCATTTCTTTATAAGCGGTTGGTCTGTGTAAAATGCTAGATAAATCTAAACCTTTCGCTTTGTAATGTTTAATGGCTTTATTTGCGTTAATTTTATGTGTTTGACCCACCATTTCATCTAGTGTTCTAAACCCAAGTTGTGCCATAATGGCTCTTAATTCTTCAGCGATATAGAAGAAAAAATTAATGACATGTTCTGGTGTTCCTTTAAAATTTTTGCGCAACTCTTTATCTTGAGTAGCGATACCTACTGGGCAAGTGTTTAAATGGCATTTACGCATCATAATACAGCCAGAAGCAACTAAAGGAGCAGTAGCAAAACCGAATTCTTCAGCGCCTAACAATGCAGCAATCGCAACATCTCTTCCTGTTTTTAACTGACCATCGCACTCTACAACAATTCTACTTCGTAAACTATTCATGACTAGAGTTTGCTGTGCTTCGGCTAATCCAAGTTCCCAGGGTAAACCGGCATGCTTTAAGGAGGTTAATGGGGAAGCTCCTGTGCCACCATCATAACCAGAGATTAAAACAACATCTGCTTTTGCTTTTGCAACACCAGCAGCAATTGTACCAACACCAACTTCAGAAACTAATTTTACATTAATTCTTGCTTCACGATTGGCGTTTTTTAAATCAAAAATTAATTGTGCTAAATCTTCAATTGAATAAATATCATGATGTGGAGGAGGGGATATTAATCCAACAAAAGGCGTTGAATTTCTTGCAGCTGCAATCCAAGGTAAAACCTTATATCCAGGTAATTGACCGCCCTCACCAGGTTTAGCGCCTTGTGCCATTTTTATTTGAATCTCTTTCGCATTTGTTAAATAATGAGAAGTTACTCCGAATCTTCCGGATGCTACTTGTTTAATTGCAGAGTTTCTGCTATCACCATTCATGTCTTTTTGAAAACGTTTTCTGTCTTCACCGCCTTCACCAGAATTAGATTTCCCTCCAATTCTGTTCATGGCAATTGCTAAATTTTCGTGTGCTTCACGAGAAATAGATCCATAAGACATAGCACCTGTTTTAAAACGCTTTACAATTTCTGTCCAATCTTCTACTTCTTCTAGGGGAATTGGGTCTAAATTGTCAAACTGAAATAAACCACGAATCGTCATTAAGCTTTCTGCTTGTTCGTTGATTGCTTTCGCATACACGTCATAACTTGCTTGATCACTTAATCTTACTGCTTGTTGTAATTTAGAAACCGTTGTTGGGTTAAATAAATGGCGTTCACCATTTCTTCTCCAGCGGTAATCTCCACCAACATTTAATCCTAAATTTTTATTAATTTTGTTGTTTGGATATGCTTGTTTGTAGCGTTGGTCAATTTCTTTTTCAATTTCATATAGACCAATACCTTCAATTCGTGAGGCTGTATATGGAAAATATTTCTCAACAAATTGAGAACTAAATCCAACAATCTCAAAAATTTGAGAACCTCTATAAGAATGTAACGTAGAGATTCCTATTTTGTTCATTACTTTTAATATTCCTTTTCCAATAGCTAAGTTGAAGTTGTCAACTGCTTTTTGCTCATCCATATCAGTAATGAAGCCTTCTTTTACTTGCATTCTTATAATTTCGTTGACCATATAAGGATTTACGGCACTTGCGCCATATCCAAATAAAGTAGCAAAATGATGAGGTTCACGCGGTTCTGCAGATTCAATAATAATATCGAAATAAGAACGCTTACGTAAACGGTTTAATTGATGGTTTACAAAAGAACAGGCCAATAAAGCAGGAATAGGAGCAAGTTCTTGATTTACGCCTCTATCTGAAAGAATGATGATATTATTCTTGTTTTCAATAGCTTTTTCTACTTGAGTAACAATCTCATCTAAAGCATCTTCAAGACCATTTAAGCCTTTTGCTTTTGGGTATAAAATTTGTATGGTCGCCGCTTTAAAACTCTCTATATCGATAGATCTAATCTTTTCTAAATCAGCATTAGAAATAACAGGATTCTGAATTCTTAATTTTCTACATTGCCTTTCTGTGATGCTAAAAATATTTCTATCTTTTCCTAAGTTTAAACTGATATCTGTTACAATCTCTTCACGAATTCCGTCTAAAGGTGGATTTGTGACTTGTGCGAATAATTGTTTAAAGTAGTTTGAAATTAATTGAGGTCTGTCAGATAAAACTGCTAAAGGTGTATCAGTTCCCATAGAGCCTAAAGCTTCTTTACCAACTTGTGCCATTGGTGTAATTACTTCTTGTATATCCTCAAAAGTATAGTTAAATAAACGTTGACGTGTTTTAATGTCAATAGATTCAATAGGACAGGTTTCACCAGTATAAGGAACATCCTTTAAATGTAAACGCGTCTTATCTAACCATTCTTGATAGGGTCTTTCAGAAACAATTTTGCTTTTTATTTCTTCATCTTCGATAATCCTACCTTCGTTCATGTCTACCAAGAACATTTTTCCTGGCTCTAATCTACCGTGTTCTTTTACATCTTCTGGTGCAACATCTACAACGCCAATTTCTGAAGACATAATTAAGCTTCCACTTTTTGTAATTGTATATCTAGAAGGTCTTAAACCATTTCTATCTAATAAAGCTCCGATATAATCTCCATCTGTAAAAGGTACAGAAGCAGGTCCGTCCCAGGGTTCCATAATACAGCCATTGTATTCGTAAAAAGCTTTACGTTCTTTAGACATGGTTTTATGTTTTTCCCAAGCTTCAGGGATCATCATCATCATAATTTCTGGCAAGGAACGTCCTGTATGTGTTAATAGTTCAACAACCATATCCATAGAAGCAGAATCAGATTTTCCGGGTAGGATTATTGGAAATAATTTGTCTATCTGTGGTCCGAAAACATCGCTTTTCATGATTTCTTCACGAATACGCATTCTACTGACATTACCACGTAATGTGTTGATTTCTCCATTCTGACACATGTGTCTAAAGGGTTGCGCTAATTCCCAAGTTGGCATTGTGTTTGTAGAAAAACGTTGGTGTACTAATGCCAAACGTGTCACTAAATCTATTTCTTGTAAATCCTTATAATAAGGGCCAATATCTTCAGGCATTATAATACCTTTATAGATAATTGTTGTTATTGATAAACTTGGAATATAAAAAAAACTGCTTTCAGAAATTTTAGATTTTCTGATGGTGTGTTCTGCTATTTTTCTTGCAACGTATAGTTTTGCTTTAAAAGTTGCTTCATCAATTTCATTAGTTTTACCAATAAAAAGTTGTTCTATATTTGGTTCTGATGCGAGTGCAATTTCACCTAGTTGAGAAGAATCTACGGGAACTTTTCTCCATCCTAGAATAGCAAGTCCTTGCGCTTTTATTTCGTTTTCAAGAGTGGTTTTACAAAAATCATATTGATTAGATACTTTTGGGAGGAACACCATTCCAACAGCATATTCTCTTTGATTTGGAATTAAAAAACTGCAAACTCTTTTAAAATAATCATGAGGAATATCTATTAATAAACCAGCGCCATCTCCTGTTTTTCCATCGGCACTTACACCGCCTCTATGTTCTAGTTTTACTAAGATTTCTAGTGCATCATGTATAATTTGATTCGTCTTTTCTCCATTCAAATTACAGATGAAACCAGCGCCACAATTTTCGTGTTCAAACTCTGGTAAATATAAGCCTTGTTTCTTCATGTGGTATTCAATTATATACACAAATCTATGTATTTTGTTGAATATAACTTAGTGTTTTGGCTTGTTTAATGTCATTTTTACGATGAAATTAAAATATCACTAACAAAAATTTATTTATGATAATTAAAAGAGTTTTAATTATTATATTCATAAAAATAGCAAATACACCTTTAAAATTAGTATTTTAAAGGTGTATTGTATTAAAAGTGATGAATTTAGTGTTCGTTTAGTCTAAAATCTGGATATGCATCCATGCCATGTTCATGAGTATCTAATCCTTCTAGTTCTTCTTTTTCACTAACTCTAATTCCTATTGTTTTCTTGAGGGTAAAGATGATAATAAATGAGCTTACTATACAGAAAGCAGCGTAAGATCCAACGCCAATTAGCTGACTAATAAATTGGTCTGCACCTGCAAGGTTTCCGAAAATACCAACTGCTAAAGTTCCCCAAATTCCACAAACAAGATGAACAGCAATTGCACCAACAGGGTCATCTAATTTTAATTTATCTATTAAGCTAACTGCAAAAACAATAATTGCTCCTGCAACGGCGCCAATTAAAATAGCATCTGTAGGTGACATTTGGTCTGCGCCAGCTGTAATACCGACTAGTCCTCCAAGAATTCCATTTAAAAACATTGTTAAATCTAGGTTCTTGTACATTATTGTTGAGACTAAAGAAGCAACAACACCTCCGGCAGCAGCTGCTAAGCAAGTGGTTACTAATGTTAAAGAGGTTAGCCCTGGGTCTGCAGATAAAACCGATCCACCATTAAATCCAAACCAACCTAGCCAAAGAATTAAAACTCCTGCTGTTGCTAGTGGAATGTTATGACCAGGAATAGCTTGTGCTTTTCCATTCTTAAATTTCCCAATACGTGCGCCTAATAAATAAACAGCAACTAATGCAGCCCATCCACCAACAGAGTGCACTAATGTAGAGCCTGCGAAATCGTAAAAAGGAGTTTCTAGGGTTTGTAAAAAACCACCACCCCATTTCCACGAACCTGCTACTGGGTATACGAATCCTACATAGATTATTGTAAAGATCATAAAAGGTAAAATCTTCATTCTTTCAGCAACTGCTCCAGAGACTATTGTGGCAGCTGTTGCGGCAAACATTCCTTGAAATAAGAAATCTGTCCAATACGTGTAGCCTTCGCTATAAGCTAAGTCCAAAGAACCTGCGTCTGTAAGCGGAGATGATAAGCCAAAACCAGCGAAACCAAAGATTCCTGAAGATCCTTCTCCAAAACCAGGATACATTAGGTTGAATCCTACAAAACAATAAAGGAGTAATCCACTTGTGATTATAAAGATGTTTTTAAATAGAATGTTTAGGGTGTTTTTTTGTCTTGTTAAGCCGATTTCTAAAAATGCAAAACCTAAATGCATAAAGAAAACAAGTGCTGTACAGATCATCATCCATACATTATTAATAGTTAATATTTCCATAATTAAATTTTGTTATCGATTAGTTTAAAGTTTTTCCACCGTTTTCTCCGGTTCTAATTCTATAAGCATCTTTAATGTCGCTTACAAATATTTTTCCATCACCAACCTCTCCTGTGGAAGCTGCCTTAATAATTGTTTTAATCGTAATTTCTTCAAAATCGTCGTTTACAACAATAGCAATATGCCTTCTTTGAATGTCGCTTGTACTATAGCTAATACCTCTGTAGACATGACCTTCTTTTTCGTTGCCAATTCCGGTAACATCCCAGTAAGAGAAAAAGTTTACGCCAACTTTATGCAATGCTTCTTTTACTGTTCTAAATTTTGATTTTCTAATAATTGCTTCAATTTTTTTCATGATGTAAGTGTTTTTAATGTTGTTTTCTTAGAAAGAGTATACTGCAGCTATCGTTAAAGCGGTGACACTTTTTTGACCGCCAAATACTTCGATAGCAGCATCTTTAGATGAGTCTAGTCTTAAATCTGTAATCAATTTTAAATTATCAGTTAAAGATGTTTTGGCTGTTAAAGTAAATGCTGTTACAGTAGCGTCAGAAGATCCGTTTGCTTGAAAAAATTCAGGACGTAATCCTAAGGCAAAAGTATCTGAGAAAGAATTTTGTAAGTATAGTGCAACACCTTGGTAACCTAAATCTGTATCAGAAGAGTTTGAGTATGCTGCGTTTATTCCCAAGAAGAAAGTATCTGATACATCAAAGCCTCCTGTATAGTCAACAAAGATGTTATCAGTAATGCCGCTTCCGTCTACACCTCCGTAGATTAAGTTTAAAAATTGACCTTTGTAACCAACTTGACCTCCAATTTGCATTTCACCTCCGACATTACCATCAGCACTTGAGATGGCGTGTGAATTAGTAAGAGCAACCATGAAAGATAAATCCTCTGATGAGGCGTAGTCTAATTTTATCCCTGTATGAGAAAAAGGTCCTGCGTTGAATAAATAAGAAACGGTGTAGTTAAAGTTAGCTGCAGGAGAAATAACTTCATACCCTAGAAAGGTATTAAACTGACCAGCAGTAATTGTTACTTTGTCACTTAACTTATAGTACGCATATAATTGATTTATTGCGCCAGCTAAATTAGCGTCGTCTGCTTTTGGTCCAAAAGCAATATCAGCAACAACACCAGCTTTTCCTTTTTCGTATGCAAATACTGTATTCGCAAAGCCTAAACCAAATCCGTTTGCATTGTCTGGGTTTGCTATTAAAATTCCAGGAGTTCCTGCTCCGTCAACAAAATTTGCTGTGCCATAAACATCCACTGTTCCGCTTAATGTAAATGTTCCTTTATCCTCTTTTTCTTGTCCAGTTATTATTAAGCTGCTTGCTACTAATAAAGTTAAAATAATTTTTTTCATGATAATATTCTTTTGGTTTTTATTGATTTTATACTATTTGAACTGGTCAAATGTATATGTTTAATTTAAATTAACAAGGGGGTGTATTTTTAAAACAATCATATTTTAAGTACATACCCTCAAAAAAATGGGGTATAAATTGAGATTAGTTTATTTTTAGGTTTTTAAAGGGTGTGAAATATCGTGTTTGTAAAAAAGTACTACTTATTTTTAGGATATTCATAAAAATGCACTTTTGTAAAAAAAAATGCAATTATTGTACATTTGCACTTATGAAATATTCATTTTCTTATGTAGTTTGTTTACAATTTCTCGGTTTTCGCTTTTCTGGTTGGCAAAAACAAACCAATGCGAAGAGTTTGCATGAAATGGTAGATAAAACATTGTCTTACGTTTTTGAGGATATCAACTTTAAAACGATTGGTGTTGGTAGAACAGATGCTAAAGTTTCGGCAAATAGTTATTATATACAGTTGTTTGTGGATACTTTAATAGACGAGAATTCTTTTATGAAATCTTTAAATTCTAATTTTTCTCCTGATTTTAGAGCAATTTCAATGCAACAGGTAGATAGAAGTTTTAATATTATTAAAGCATCAAAAGTAAAGGAGTATCATTATTATTTTTCTTTTGGGGATAAAAACCATCCTTTTGCCACTCCTTTTATGGTGAATATTAATGAAAAATTAAATATTGATTTAATGATAAAGGGAGCAAAACTCTTTGAGGGTGAACATTATTTTCATAAGTATTGTACAAAACCATCAGAAAATACCATTTTTAAAAGAGTAATTGATTCTTGTGAAATTGTAGAGAATGATATATTGACTGCAAACTTTTTTCCTGAAAAATCATATATATTAAAGGTGAAAGGAAAAGGTTTTTTAAGATATCAAATTAGATTTATGACGGCAACGCTATTTGAACTCGGAAAAGGAAATCTAGAGATGCCATTTATTGAAGCTTCTTTAAAAGAAGATAATGATAGAAAGTTTTTGAGGAATATTGCGCCTTCTTCTGGTTTGCAATTATTTGATATTGAGTTGGATCTGTAAATATTGAACAAATAGTAACCTAGCAAACATACGTTATAGCTATAGGTGACTTAACGATTATTTGATTTTTAAATTTGGTATGTTGTTGGCAACTATTTCTGCGCAAAGGATTGAAGCTATTGTTTGAGCTCTTTTTTCTTTTTCAGGAAAAAAGCGAGTGCTGAAAGCCTGACCTGAAAGGTTGCGTCCAAAAGAAAAATCCATCTTTTAAAAAGATGGATTTTAATATAGTATATAAAAGGAGTATTTTATCCTTTGATGATTCCTCTAGAAATCACAATTTTCTGAATCTCTGAAGTTCCTTCGTAAATCTGAGTAATTTTTGCATCACGCATTAAACGTTCTACATGATAGTCTTTTACAAAACCATTTCCTCCATGAATTTGAACTGCTTCAACAGTGTGTTCCATAGCTACTTTACTTGCGTATAGTTTTGCCATTGCAGAAGACATGTCGTAATTGTTGCCTTGGTCTTTGTCCCAGGCAGCTTTCATAACTAGCATTCTTGCAGCTTCAATTTCTGTATGCATGTCTGCTAATTTAAATGCAATCGCTTGATGGTTACAAATTTCTGTTCCGAAAGCTTTACGTTCTTTAGAATATTTTAAAGCTAATTCATAAGCACCAGCAGCAATTCCTAAAGCTTGCGCAGCAATACCAATTCTTCCGCCAGAAAGTGTTTTCATTGCGAATTTAAAACCAAAACCATCTTCAGCAATTCTGTTTTCCTTTGGCACTTTCACGTCGTTAAACTGTAGAGTATGCGTGTCAGAACCACGAATTCCTAATTTGTCTTCTTTGGGTCCTACATGAAAACCTTCGGTTCCTTTTTCTACAATAAAAGCATTGATTCCTTTGTGTCCTTTTTCTCTGTCGGTTTGTGCAATTACTAGGTAAACATCTGCACGCCCACCACTTGTAATCCAGTTTTTTGTTCCGTTAATTAGGTAGTGATCTCCTTTGTCTTCAGCAGTAGTTGCTTGTGAAGTCGCGTCAGAACCAGCTTCTGGTTCGCTTAAACAGAAAGCACCAACAAATTCTCCGGTTGCTAATTTTGTTAAATATTTTTGTTTTTGATCTTCAGAAGCATAGGTTTCTAAGCCGTAACAAACTAAAGAATTATTAACAGACACAATTACAGAAGCAGAAGCATCAATCTTAGAAAGTTCTTCCATGATCAATACATAAGAAATAGCGTCCATTCCGCTTCCTCCATATTTTGGGTCTACCATAATTCCCATAAAGCCAAGATCTCCCATTTTTCTCACTAATTCTTGTGGGAATTCCTGTTTGTTATCTCTTTCAATAACTTTAGGTAATAACTCTGTTTGCGCAAAATCTCTTGCAGCATCACGAATCATGATGTGTTCTTCTGTTAAACTAAAATCCATTTTATATTTTTAATCGTTATATTCGATGGCAAAGATATCGATTTCGTAACCTATTTTCAAAAGACATTTGTTAATTTTACACATATGGATAAAAAAGAAATTTTTGCAATAGGTTTAATGTCTGGTACTTCGCTAGACGGCATTGATTTGGTGTATGTTAAATTTGATGAAAGAAAGTATTCAGATTTTGAAATTTTAGCATCAGAAACTATTTCTTATTCTGATAATTGGAAAAATAAATTACAAAAAGCAATTTCATTTTCCGATGAAAAGTTGAAGGAACTAGATTTTGATTATGGTAAATTATTAGGAGAAAATATCAATCATTTTATAAAAAAATTCACTATTGTTACAATAGATTTTATTGCTTCTCATGGGCATACCATTTTGCATCAACCAGATAAAGGAATTACACTTCAAGTTGGAGATGGACAGGTTATTGCGGATGTTACAAAACAAAAAATTGTTTGCGACTTTAGAACACAAGATGTAAAACTGGGTGGGCAAGGAGCGCCTTTAGTTCCTATAGGAGATCATTTTTTGTTTTCTGAATATGATTATTGTTTAAATCTTGGCGGTTTTTCGAATGTTTCTTTTAAAATGAAAGGGAAAAGAATTGCTTTTGATATTTGTCCCGTAAATATTGTATTGAATCATTACGCAAACAAATTAGGCCTAGAATATGATGATAATGGAGAGATTGCCTCTACAGGAAGGTTAAATCAGCAACTTTTGGAACAATTAAATGCTTTGCCTTTTTATTTACAAAACCCTCCTAAATCTCTAGGATTCGAATGGGTGAAAGAAACTATTTTTCCTTTAATTGATGCCTTGGAAACTGATGTTTCGTCAATATTAAGGACCTTTGTGGAGCATGTTTCGGTGCAGATTTCTAAAATAATAAAGAAAAATAATTCAGTTTTAGTTACAGGTGGAGGTGCTTTTAATTTATTTTTAATGAATCGAATACAGTATAATTCAAATAGTAAGATTCTATTGCCAAAAAAAGAATTGATAGATTTTAAGGAGGCATTGATTTTTGCCTTTTTAGGTTTGTTAAGGTTTGATAATCAGGTGAATTGCTTAGGCAGTGTTACTGGGGCTAAACAAGATCATTCCTCCGGAATGATTTTTTTGCCTTTAGGGGCTCAATAAAACTTGAGCAATCACTTTTTTACTGTAAGTTTGTATGGTATCAACTAAATAATATTTCTAAATTTTTTTTAAATGAATCAACTTTAACTTTTCCCCAGAAGGGGATTTAATACTAGATTAAAATTGTTTGACGAAATAAAAAAGTAAGTTAATTTATTAAAAATTTTACAATGAAAGAACTATTAAAAAAATACGAAAATAAGCAGCCAGAAATTGTTTTTCACTGGAAAGATCAAGATACAGATGCAGAGGGATGGACTGTGATAAACTCATTAAGAGGTGGTGCAGCAGGTGGTGGAACAAGAATGAGAAAAGGCTTAGACATGAATGAAGTCTTGTCTTTGGCTAAAACAATGGAAGTGAAATTTACAGTTTCAGGACCGGCAATTGGAGGTGCGAAATCGGGAATTAACTTCGATCCTAATGACCCAAGAAAGAGAGGTGTTTTAGAGCGCTGGTACAAGGCAGTTACCCCGTTGTTAAAACATTATTACGGTACAGGTGGAGATTTAAATGTAGACGCTGATAAAGATGTAATTCCGATTACAGAAGATTGTGGTGTTTGGCATCCACAAGAAGGTATCTTTAATGGGCATTTTAAACCGTCAGAAGCAGATAAAATTAATAGAATTGGACAATTACGTTTAGGTGTAATTAAAGTCATAGAAGACAAACAGTATTCCCCAGATTTATCAAGAAAATATACGGTTGCAGATATGTTAACCGGTTATGGGGTTGCAGAAGCTGTAAGACATTATTATAATATTTATGGAGGTAAAATTGAAGGAAAAAGAGCCATCGTTCAGGGATTTGGAAATGTAGGTTCTGCAGCTGCTTATTACTTAACACAATTAGGTGCTAAAGTTGTTGGAATTATAGATAGAGAGGGTGGTTTAATTAATGAAGAAGGATTTTCTATGGAAGAAATGACTGCTTTATTTTTAGCCAAAGATGGAAATAAATTAGTTTCAGAAAAGATGATTTCTTTTGATGACGTTAATGATAAAATATGGGCATTGCCAGCAGAAATTTTTGTTCCTGCAGCGGCTTCAAGATTGGTTTCTAGAGATCAAGTCCAGAGAATGATAGATTCAGGATTAGAGGTAATATCTCCTGGAGCAAATGTTCCTTTTGCAGACAAAGAAATTTTCTTTGGACCCATTATGGAATATACAGATAATCATTTAAGCTTATTACCAGATTTTATCTCGAACTGTGGTATTGCTAGAGTTTTTGCTTATTTAATGGAAGCAAGAGTAACTCTGCCAATGCAAGATAAAGCCATTTTTGATGATACTTCTACAATTATAAAAAGAGCATTGCAGAAAACGTTTAAAAAAAGTGCATCAAAAACAAAAATATGTTCAACTGCTTTCGAAATAGCTTTGAAACAATTGATATAAACTAAATCAGAGAATATGGAGTCAGTAATTATTATAGTATTTGTAATGGGGTATTTGGCCATTACTTTAGAGCATAATTTAAAATTAGACAAATTAATACCAGCCTTAATTATGATGGCGGTATGTTGGGCTTTGGTTGCTCTAGGTGTGGATAATTTTACACAATGGTTCGATTCTAGTCAACATGGTTTAGTCGATGGTTTTGCGTCTATGGGGCATGACGATAAGTTACATTTAGTAGAAGAAACATTATTACACCATTTAGGTAAAACAGCTGAAATTTTAGTCTTTCTTTTAGGAGCAATGACAATTGTTGAAATTATAGATTATTTCGATGGATTTTCTACTATTAAAGGATATGTTAACTTTAAAAGTAAAAAGAAACTTTTATGGATGTTCTCGATATTAGCCTTTATTTTATCTGCTATTATAGATAACTTAACAGCAACAATTGTACTAATTTCAATACTACAGAAAATTGTTAAAGCAAGAGAAGATCGAATTTGGTTTGCAGGTTTAATTATAGTTGCTGCAAATGCAGGTGGCGCTTTTTCTCCTATAGGGGACGTAACCACTACAATGCTTTGGATTGGTGATAAAGTAAGTACTGGTATGTTATTTACATATCTATTTATACCTTCTTTATTATGTATGGTTGTTCCGTCATTTTTAGCAACATTTTTACCAGCATTTAAAGGTGATATTGAGATTGATGAAAATGAAGTTGAAAAGCCAAAAAGTCAGTATAGCGGAAGAATGTTATACTTAGGATTGGGTTCCATTTTATTTGTACCCATATTTAAAACGGTAACACATTTGCCTCCCTACGTAGGTATGATGCTGTCTTTGGGAATTGTCGCTACATTTGCAGAGATTTATAGTAATTCTAAATTTTCTATTTCTAGCGTAGAAGGAGGTCAAGCAGATGCGCATTCTTCTGGTGCACATCACAGTCCTGTCCATTCGTCATTATCAAAAATTGAACTTCCAAGTATTTTGTTTTTCTTAGGGATCTTAATGGCAGTTGCTGCTCTAGAATCTTTAGGAATCTTATTTAACTTCGCGGATAGTTTAAAGCAAGGAATTCCTTTAATGGGAACTGAGTTGTCAGGAACAGGTGTTTCAGATTTAGTTGTTATTCTACTAGGCATAGGTTCTGCTGTGATTGATAATGTACCTTTAGTGGCTGCAAGTTTAGGAATGTTCTCTGAAGGGTTAGATGATCCTTTGTGGCACTTCATTGCATTTTCTGCAGGTACAGGAGGCTCTATGTTAATTATCGGTTCTGCTGCAGGTGTAGTTGCAATGGGAATGGAGAAAATTGATTTCTTTTGGTATTTTAAAAAAATATCTTGGTTAGCATTA
>CEWR01048790.1_pt1 | contig 20128 bp, 20 predicted proteins | sample 356321 | NCBI WGS metagenome assembly CEWR01 (sample SAMEA2621551, study PRJEB7988) | marine metagenome | biome: marine biome (ENVO:00000447); feature: mesopelagic zone (ENVO:00000213); material: "saline water (ENVO:00002010), including plankton (ENVO:xxxxxxxx)" | depth 790 m
GAAAACCATTTGGTTCCCCCGCTCGTATAACGCGTTAAATACATGAAAGAACTCTTCTTGAGATCTCATCTTTTTAGCAAAAAATTGTATGTCGTCAATCAGGAGCGCATCGACGGAACGATAGTGGTGCATAAAATCTTGCATCGTCCCCGTCTGCAATGCTTTCACCATATCTTGAACAAAACGCTGAGAATGCAGGTACACGACCCTGGACTGCGGTGTTTTCATCAGAATTTCATTACCTACCGCATGCATTAGATGTGTCTTGCCTAAACCAACGCCCCCGTAAAGTAGCAACGGATTGTACGACTGGCCCGCGTTCTCGGACACCTGAACGGCCGCCGCGCGCGCCAGCTCATTTGAACTTCCCTCAACGAATGTTTCGAAACGAAATGTTCCAATGAGGCCGCCCGAAGCGCGGTTGTCTCGGGCTTCGCCGCGCGCAGGAATGCCCGCCAAGCGATCTCGACTCCCAACGCCAAGATCAACGCTCAGCGGGCTAGCAGGATCTCCCAGATCATTGATAAGCTCTTCAATTCGCTCGAGAAATTTTGCTTCTACCTTATCGCGAACGTAGGGATTTGGCGCAAGCAGTCGTAAACACGATTCGTCCATACGCACTTGCAGCGGTCGTATCCACGTATTGAATTGCTGGGAGGAAAATTCATCCTGTAGCCTCTCTAAACACTTCTCCCAAACCAATAGACCCACTTTGTTTTCGCCCCCCCTGACGATCGAAATCATTGATTCTTAGACGTGGCCGCTCGTCACATTCTAATGACTATCCCAAGTTCATAGCTATTCATGTCGTAACGAAATGTGACCCTTTTCTATTTTTATTTGAAATATCAATGGGGTGGGTGTATTTCGGTCAGATACCTTTTTACCAATTCCTGATGGTCGATGTGAGTAACTTGTGCACAGCCTTGCGAACAAGTTGTGGATAAGTTTATGGGCTATTTTCGTCCCCCGCCTGCGCACGCCAATACCAGCGTTTATCCACATCTTTAGCCGCCGCTCATCGCATGATTCCATCTGCATCACGACACGTTATGCACAGGCGCAGCGGGGACCAAGCAACAACAACAACAATCTTTATATATATCTTATAAATTGACACTTTCAGGTCGTCCTCACTAGAATCGCCCCCTTCCGTGGTATCAGATCGCAACTCATGAAACGAACGTATCAGCCGAGTGTAATTAAGCGCAAGAGAACTCACGGATTTCGTCATCGAATGTCCACCAAGGCGGGCCGTAAAGTAATAAACTCGCGGCGTGCAAAAGGACGTAAAAAACTGGCAGTCTAGATCTAAACCACTGCGTTTTGGATATGGGCGCGCCCTGCGGCTCACGCAAAGGCATCAATTCAATCGGGTTTTTCGGCAGGCCAGTGTACGACGGACATACCCATCGTTGCGGTTGTTTGCATCGCCGAATGAGGGGACGACACCGAGGCTTGGTATTGTAGTGGGTAAGCGAGCAATACGTCGCGCGGTTGATCGCAACCGGCTAAAGCGAGCGATCCGGGAGTCATTTCGTAATGCACAGCACCGATTGCCATCGATGGACATTGTCATCCAAGCGACGCAGGGAAAAGATGATAAAAACAATTCCACCGAGGTGGAACATGCACTGGCGCAATTATGGAAAGGACTTGAGGGTGACGCGTGATCCGAAACTAAAACAGTTACCGAGGCGGCTAGCGTTGGCGTTAATTCGGTTCTATCGGTTTTGGATCAGCCCGATGCTTGGCCCACACTGCCGGTTCGAACCGACTTGTTCCCAATACGCTGTGACGGCCATCGAGAACCACGGCGCCGTTCTTGGTTTTTGGTTGACGCTGAAACGTCTGGGGAAATGCCACCCGTTTCACCCAGGTGGCGTCGATCCCGTTCCCCCAAGCCCTGATCGCTCGGCCAACGCGCCTGTAGATCAACGCGAAGTCGTTCGTTGAACCCCTCTGAAATCATACGCTGGTCGTTACTGGCGGGATTGGCCGTTGTCGGGTACCTATTGATCCGGGCTTGGACGGCTGATCACGCTGAGGTTATGCCGGTGAGCGAACCGCGGGCCCCGTTGCCAAGCACGGAAAGATTTGTGGCGCCCGAGATCGCTTCCGAGCACGTGGGCGACACGGATGTCCCAGATTCCAGTCTAGTGAGTCGCGACCGATCCGCGGCAACGGCCGCGGCGGCATTGATTACCGAGCGACTCATACATGTCGAAACCCCCCTTCAACACGTTTGGATTGACCCGGTGGGCGGAGATATCGCGGGATTGCAACTTCCAAAATATGCCGTGAGCCTCGAACAGCCCGAGGTGCCGCTAACGCTTCTGGATCGCAGCGTGGAAAGCACTTACGTGGCGCAGAGTGGCTTGTTGGGCCGTGATGGGCCCGATGGCCGCAATGAGGCGCGCCCGAAGTTTAGGACGGATCGATATTCGTACGTTTTGCGCGAAGGGCAGAGACCAATGGAGGTCGTGCTGCATTATGAGCAAGGTGAAACCACGATCCGCAAAATTTACCGATTCCGCCCCGACGAATATCTCATCGATCTCGTCTACGAGATAGACAATCGCAGCAACGACGACTTTGTCTCCGCGCTGTGGGTTCAACTGAAAAGGGATGGGAAACCAGCCAATACGCAAACTGCCAGCAATTGGGGGCCGAGGTCGTTTCTCGGGGTGGCGCTAACGACGGACGAAACGAATTACGAGAAGATGACCTTTGAAGATCTCGACGACGATTCCCTGCGAGAAACCAAAGAGGGTGGTTGGATAGCAATCATTCAGCGCTATTTTCTCGCCGCCTGGGTGCCCCAGACAGATCGGCAGAATAGCTATTTCGCGGAGCCCATGGGCCCAGGGATGTATCGCGCGGGTTTCGTCGGCCCCGAAATTGGAATAGCGCCCAACGCGTTTGGCACGTTTGAGGCACAACTCTATGCGGGGCCAAAAAACCAAAAGAAATTGGGCTTAATTGCGCCCCACCTTGAGCGAGCGCTCGACTATGGATGGCTTTGGTTTTTGTCGGAGCCGCTTTTTAGTTTCGTTGTTTGGATCTTTGGCTTGGTCGGAAATTGGGGGCTCGCGATCATTCTGCTGACGATCGTGGTCAAGCTCGCGCTGTTTCCGCTCATGGCCAGGAGCTATAAGTCCATGGCGAAGATGCGAAAGGTCGCGCCAAAACTCAAACGATTGCAGGAACGTTACGCCGACGACAAACAAAAACTCTCCCAGGAAATGATGGGGCTGTATAAGAAAGAGGGCGCAAATCCCCTTGGGGGTTGTTTGCCGATGCTAATGCAAATGCCCGTTTTCTTTGCTCTTTACTGGGTGCTCTATGAAAGTGTTGAGCTGAGGCATGCGCCATTTATTGGATGGATCGTGGACCTTTCCGCGATGGATCCATACTTCGTATTACCCATTCTGATGGGGGCGTCGCAGTACGGAATGCAAATGATGAATCCGCCCATGCCGGATCCGATGCAACAGCAAATGATGAAAATCATGCCGCTTTTCTTCTGTGTGATCATGGCCTTTTTTCCGGCGGGCCTTGTCCTCTATTGGGTCGTGAACAATCTCTTTTCCTTCGCACAGCAGTTTTACGCCACCAGGAAATACGGCACCTCGGCCCACACCTCGGGAACGACTTGATCGAGACCATTGGTGCGATCGCCACACCACCCGGTCGTGGCGGCATTGGGATCGTGCGGATATCTGGCCCCGACGCTCCGGCCGTTGCCGAGAGGATCTTGGGCCAATGCCCTCCACCACGAATCGCAACCCATGCGGTTTTTCGAGATGCTAACGGCGACTCGATCGACGAAGGCATCGCGATTTTTTACGCGGCCCCACGCTCCTATACAGGCGAGGATGTTCTCGAACTGCAGGGCCACGGGTCACCCATCGTCTTAGATTTTCTTTTGAACCTTGCCTTAAGCATGGGCGTACGCCTCGCGCGGCCGGGAGAATTTACCGAGCGCGCATTTTTGAATGATCGATTGGATCTGGCGCAGGCAGAATCGGTCGTCGATCTTATCAATAGTGCAAGCCAGCAGGCGGCTCGATCCGCGGCGCGTTCGCTCACGGGGGAATTTTCGAACGCGATCATGACAATTGATCAAGACGTTCTGAAGTTGCGGGTGTACGTCGAAGGAGCAATCGACTTTCCGGACGACGAAATCGACTTCTTGGCGGATCGCGATGTCGAAACAGCCGCCGCAGACATCGACCAGGCACTAACGAACATTCTGGAAAGGTCGGCGCAGGGTACGTCCTTGCACGAAGGCCTCGACTTGGTCATTGGAGGCGAGCCCAACGTGGGGAAGTCGAGCATATTAAACGCGCTGGTTGGGGACGAACGCGCGATCGTGACCGCGATTCCTGGGACAACGCGTGATCTGCTGGAAGCGGACCTCGTGATCGATGGGTTACCGATCCGAGTGCGGGATACCGCCGGCATTCGCGAGAGCACTGATGTTGTTGAACAAGAGGGGGTGGCCCGAGCGCGTGCCGCCCTCGGGGTGGCCGATGCAGTGATGTGGGTTGTGGATGATGGCGAAGCGACCCCCACCCTTCCGACGTTTGACGCGCCCACGCTGCTCGTCCGAAACAAATGCGATCTTACCGGCAGGGGGGCGGGGGGTATCGACGAACGAGACCTGCGACTCTCTGCGTTGACTGGGGCTGGTATCGATGAGCTCAAGAGCGCAATCAAGAACCTTGTCGGATTTGAGGGTGGTGAGGGAGCATTTCTAGGACGTCGACGGCACCTCCTGGCGCTGGAAGCCGCGCGGGCGTCGAATCAGGAAGCCTTAACCGAAATTAGGGCGGGACGTGCCGAGTTGGCCGCCGAGGCGCTGCGAGCCACACAGCACGCATTGGGCGAAATTGTTGGTGCGACCACGACCGACAAGCTGCTCGGTGAAATTTTCGCGGCGTTTTGTATTGGCAAATAGCGCGCTCGCCAAATCGCTCTGCAATGAAAAGAAAATCGGCTACGATACGCGCACCCGTCGGTAGAACCCCATGCAACATCCAGAAATATTTGACGTCATAGTTATTGGCGGCGGTCATGCGGGTACGGAAGCATCCCTCGCGTCCTCGCGCAGTGGCGCTTCGACCCTGCTGCTAACGCAGAGCATCGAAACGCTTGGTCAAATGTCATGCAATCCAGCGATCGGGGGTATTGGCAAGAGCCATCTAGTGAAAGAAATTGATGCGCTAGGTGGCGCGATGGCGGTTGCCACTGATCAAGCCGGCATCCAATTCAGAGTATTAAATGGCCGCAAAGGGCCCGCGGTCAGGGCCACGCGGGCCCAGGCGGATCGTGTCCTTTATCGCAATGCTATTCGACGTATCGTTGAATCGGCGCCAAATTTACGCGTCTTCCAACAAACGGTGGTGGATCTTGTCATCAATGATGGCGTCATTGCCGGGGTGGTGACTCAGATGGGTCTGACGTTTAAAGCCCCCGCGGTGGTCCTGACCACGGGAACTTTTTTGGGGGGACGTTTGTTTGTTGGCCAAGAAAGCCAGCCCGGTGGACGGGCTGGAGACGCGGCGTCGGGCCCGCTCGCAGAGAAACTTCGGGCGCTACCGTTTCGCGTCGATCGCCTTAAAACGGGAACGCCGCCGAGGATCGACGGCACGACCGTGGACTTTGGTCGAATGGAAGTACAACATGGCGACGAACCGCGCCCAACCATGTCATTTTTGTCCAGGCCGGACGATCACCCCCGCCAGACCTGTTGTCATATCACGTACACCAATTCGAAAACACATGAAATTATTCGTGCGGGGCTTGATCGTTCACCCATGTATTCCGGGGCCATTGAGGGGGTCGGGCCGCGGTACTGCCCATCGATCGAAGACAAGGTGGTCCGATTCGCGGAGCGAGACCAGCATCAAATTTTTGTGGAACCGGAAGGCCTTGATACGAATGAGTTGTACCCCAATGGCATTTCGACGAGTCTGCCCTTCGATGTGCAAATCGCTGCATTACACACAATTAAAGGGTTTGAACGAGCCCACATCACGCGACCGGGATACGCGGTTGAGTATGATTTTTTTGATCCGCGTGATCTCAACCACTCGCTCGAGACGAAAAGCGTTGAAGGCCTTTTTTTTGCGGGGCAAATCAATGGCACCACGGGTTACGAGGAAGCGGCAGCCCAGGGCCTTGTCGCCGGAGTCAATGCAGCGCGGAAGGTGGCGGGGCTTTCGTCTTGGACGCTCGCCAGGCACGACGCGTACATTGGCGTTTTGATTAGTGATCTTGTGACGTTGGGGACCAACGAGCCGTACCGGATGTTTACGAGTCGTGCGGAATATCGGCTGCGACTTCGTCAGGACAACGCGGACCAACGACTCACCGCCGTGGGTCGTGAGCTTGGAATCGTTGATGACAATCGGTGGAATCGATTCGAACGCAAGCGCGATGAATTGTGCCGACTTACATCGACCTTAGAGGCTGTCGTGGTTCGGGTGGGTTCGGATTATGCCGGGCGCATTAAACGTGCGACGGGAGAAGAGATTAGCAAGGACACGGCGCTGTTGAGTCTGTTGCGAAGGCCCAGCATCACGGCCGATGTGATAAGCGACGTTCTAGGTCCTGATGTCTCAATAGAGCTACTTCAACAGGTCGAAACCGAAGCGAAATACGATGGCTATATCCGGCGCCAAGACGAGTCAATCGAACGGGCAAAGAAGCAGCAGCGGTTAGCGCTTCCCGATACCTTTGACTATGGTGCCGTTGAAGGTTTGTCGAATGAACTAAAAGAAAAACTTTCACACGCGAAACCGACAACCCTGGCCAATGCCTCCCATATTCCCGGAATGACCCCGGCGGCAATGTCGCTGTTGGCAGTTCATGCCAAGCGGCAGCAACGGACGACCGCCGCGTAACGCTTGCGAACCCCGACACTAGAGAAACTAACGTCACTGGGCTTAAGCCCCGTCCAATGCGAAACTCTCGAGGGATATTTGTCTTTGGTTCGGCGTTGGAATGAGGCTTGCGGCCTGGTGTCCAGAGGTGACGTCGAGCGTCTGGAGGAAAGGCACCTTTTGGACAGCATGTCGCTTCTCTCCTTGCTGGAGGGTCGGCCGCGGCTGCTCGACATTGGCTCGGGCGGCGGCTTTCCCGGGATGGTTCTTGCGATGGGGCGCCCTGAAATGGACGTGGTGTTGGTCGAACGCAGCCAAAAGAAGGCGCGATTTCTCCAGCAAGTGGTCTACGAGCTGGGAATTACCGGCGTCGAGGTCGTTGCGCAGGATATACGGAGTTATGAGCCAGAGAATTTGTTTGGTACGGTAACGGCCAGGGCGGTCGCGAATCCGATCAAGGCTTGGTCGCTGGCCCGGCCGTTCCTCAACAGAGGCGGACGCTTCCTACTGCAGACTACGAACCCCATATCAAATCCTCTTGAGGGCAGCGAGCTTTGCGAAACGCGGCCGGGAATCGTAGGCTGGATTTCTGTGTTGGAAGCGAAGAACCGAGCATGACGCGAACCATCGCGGTCGCCAATCAGAAAGGAGGGGTCGGCAAAACCACGACAAGCGTCAACTTAGCGGCGTCGCTTCAAAAGACGGGCGCGCGGACGTTGCTAGTGGACATGGACCCCCAGGGGAATGCCACCATGGGTTGCGGGGTCGACAAACACCAACTCGAGTACAGCAATTATCACTGGTTACTAGGCGAAGCGAGTCTTGAAGATACCTGGCGCCAATCATCTGCTGGATTTCGTCTAATTCCCGCAAACACGGATCTAACCGCTGCCGAGGTGGCCTTGCTTCAGGTTGATGATCGTAGCCACCGACTGTCGCATCAACTTGCGGCCGTGGAAGCCGGCCTTGATTACATCATTATTGACTGCCCACCCACGTTGACGCTGTTAACCCTTAATGCCCTCTTTGCGGCCGACGGCGTGCTGATCCCAATGCAATGCGAATACTATGCTCTCGAAGGTCTGACAGATCTCCTTGAAACCGTCGACGCAGTTCGGTCCAATGGCAACAGCGCGCTGGAAATAGAAGGTATCTTGAGGACTATGTATGATCCTCGAAATAGCCTAACGGGCGACGTCTCGAAACAACTGATAGAGCACTTTGGCGAACAGGTATTCAGAACCGTGATCCCGCGCAATGTCCGGCTGGCCGAAGCGCCGAGCCATGGCCTCCCAGCAATGCTCTATGACTCCTACTCACGCGGGGCGGTGGCGTACCACGCCTTAGCGGCAGAAGTGATTCGAAGACGTACTCAGAAGGATGCGTCTCGGGATGGCTAAAAAGCGCGGGCTAGGACGTGGGCTGGACGCTTTGCTGAATGCCAGCGTCGGTGATCCGACACAGACCGGGGACCCATCAGCTTCAAAAGAAACGCTTAGCCACATCGGCGTTGAGCAGATTCATCGTGGTCAGTTTCAACCGCGCAAACACATCGACGAGGCGAGCATCAACGAGCTTGCACAATCGGTCAAGTCCCAAGGCGTGATGCAACCTATCGTCTTGCGGCGACGACCAGAAGGCGGTTACGAAATTATTGCGGGTGAACGAAGGTGGCGAGCATCGGTCAAGGCCGGTCTTTCGGAAGTCCCGGCCATTGTCCGTGAGGTTACCGACGAACAGGCACTGGCACTGGCGCTAATCGAAAATCTTCAGCGCGAAGACTTAAATCCGTTGGAGGAAGCGAGGGCTCTGGGTCGATTGCGCGATGAATTTGGATTGACCCAACAAGAGGTTGCGGATGCAGTAGGTAAATCGCGTACAGCGGTAACAAACTTACTGCGGCTTCAAAATTTAGGGACGAGAGCGGCCCAGTTATTAGAGGACGGGTCGATCGAGATGGGACACGCACGGGCATTGCTGCCGCTCGAACAACGCGATCAAGACGTTGCTGCTCGGCACATCGCGTTAAAGAGGCTATCCGTTCGACAAGCCGAAGCATTGGTACGGCGAATGCTTACTGGACCACGAGAAACGATACAGCGCATAGACGCGGATACGCGACGTCTCGAAAAGGAGCTTTCCGAAAAGCTCGGCGCGCCGGTCATGATTCGGCATCGCAGCGGTCGGAAGGGCGGAGGCCGAGGACAAATTACGATTCGATACGGCAGCATGGAAGAGTTGGACGGAATCCTTCGACACTTTCGTCGGTGATCGTTAAAACAAAGCCAAGTTGCTAGCCGATGACGCTACATGGGGTGGTGTGCAGTACAAGCCATCCGTATAATGTCGCCGCCTCGTGCACCCCAACTTTTTTCGGAGCATGCTCCATCGAGTTCGTCCGAAATAGGCCAGGCTGAGTAACGAATTTGTTCGCCGATGAGCGCGCGCCGCGGGGGCTGGTGATCATTCAAATGGCCAGCGTTTTCGTTATCGTGCTAGGGCTTTTGTTCGTTGGCACGGCCCAGAGTTTGGCCGCAATGTTAGGTGGAGGGTCGGTGGTGTTACCGAACGCGTGGTTCGCGTTCAGGATGCATCGGACGAGAAGGGCCGGGGCCATTCTCGGGTTGGGGATATTGAAAATTTTATTGGTCATCGCCTGCCTTGCGTTGGCGCTGGCCTTGTTTGAACCAGAGCCAGCCGGATTTTTTGCGGCACTTGCTGTGGCACTGCTGGTTCAGATTTTCGGGCCGATGGTCGGTCCGCGTAGTTGGAAAACGGAATAGACGATGGCTTCGGACAATCCTCAGGAATACATCAAGCACCACCTGACCAATCTCACCTACGGCAGGCACCCGGAGCTCGAGACTCTAGAACCTATCGATCTAAACGCGCGCATCCACCAGGAATTTCTATACGGAACCTGGGGCTTTGCACACGACGCCGAGGAAGCCTCGGCGATGGGATTTAATTCGATTAACGTCGACTCGATGGCTTGGTCGGTTGCCTTGGGTTTGGCCTTCTGCGCGCTCTTTTACAGCGTGGCACGAAAGGCTACCGCTGGCGTACCGGGTGGATTGCAAAACGCCGTCGAGTACGTGGTTGAGTTCGTTGACGACATGGTGCGCGGGATTTTTACCCACAAGAACGATCTCATTGCACCCATGGCGCTTACGGTGTTTGTGTGGGTCTTCTTAATGAACCTGATGGATCTTGTTCCAGTCGACTGGATCCCAGAACTAGCCGCACTTTTTGGTGTGCATTTCATGAAGGTCGTGCCATCGACCGATCCCAACATCACGATGTCGATGGCGCTCAGTATTTTTGTACTCATGCTCTACTACAGCGTCAAATGCAAAGGCCTGGCGGGATTCGGAAGTGAACTGGCTTTCCAACCCTTCCCGAAGTTCATGGCGCCCCTAAATCTGGTGTTGGAGCTGCCAACGCTGTTTGCAAAACCGCTGTCGTTGGGGCTTCGTCTTTTTGGCAACATGTATGCGGGAGAAATGATTTTCATCCTGATTGCGCTTATGTACGCGGGCATTGCGACAGATATTGTTGGTGGTGCAATAGGTATTTTTGGTGGCGTACTGCATCTTGCCTGGGCAGCATTTCACGTACTTATTATTACTCTGCAGGCATATATTTTCGCCGTGCTCACCGTGGTCTATCTGGCCGCGGCGCACGACGAGGCACATTGAACCAAACAAACAGGAGTCAAAAATGGAACTTGGTATTGCTATCGCTGTTTCTCTCATGTTGGGGCTCGGCGCTGTTGGCGCCGCCATTGGCATGGGGATATTGGGGGGTAAGTTCTTGGAGGGCGTTGCTCGCCAACCAGAACTACTCGGAGACTTGAGAACCCAGTTTTTCATTGTGGTGGGATTGGTCGACGCCGTGCCGATTATTGGCGTGGGGATCGGTCTGTATGTGTTGTTTGTTCTCGGCTAAGGCATTCGTTAACGAGAAGCTAATATGAACCTCAACTGGACACTAGTTGGCCAAAGCATCACGTTTTTAGTGTTTGCTTGGACCTGCTACAAGTTTATTTGGCCGCTCCTCATTGGTGCCATGGATGAGCGAGCAACGCTTATCGGTGAGGGCATTGAAAATGCCGAGCAAGCTCGCCGGGACTTGGAAGATGCGTCGTCTAAGGTCGACGAGATCATGCGTGATGCGCGGGCCGATGCGCACGCATTGGTCGATCAGGCGCGCACCCAAGCGGCCACCATGATTGACGATGCAAAGAAGGATGCAGAGAACGAGGGCGAGAGAATTCGAGAGACCGCCCGTGCCGACGTCGTCCAGGAGGCGAATCGCGCCAGGGAATCATTAAGAGCGGAAGTCGCAGAACTCGCGCTAAGTGGTGCTGAGCGCATTCTCGAATCAGGCATCGATCGGGCCCAACACGCCGAGTTGTTAGACAAGCTGGCTTCGGAGTTGTAAGCGTGGCCGAATTTGCAACGTTGGCAAGGCCCTACGCAAACGCGGCGTTCGACGTGGCTAAATCTGCGGGGCGCCTGGACGAGTGGTCCAGGGGCCTTAACCTACTCGCCCTTGCAAGTGAAAACCCAAATCTCAAGGCAATGATTCAATCGCCGACGGCGACGACTTCCGAAAAGGCATTTAAATTAGCCGAACTCTTTCGCGACGATCTTCTAGACCCCGTTCGGCAATTCGTGCACGTATTGGCGGAAAATAAGCGCTTGTCGTTGCTTGCTGAGATCACGACTCAATTCGAGGTTCGGCGCGCGGAAGAGGCCCGGACGTTGGACGTCGAAGTGACCACCGCGGTGCCTCTCTCGGATTCGGAACAACGTGGATTTCAAGAAATCTTGGAACGTCGTTTCGAGCAACACATTAATCTTACGACGACGGTTGATAAAACCGTCATCGGAGGCGCGCATATCCGCGCTGGCGATACGGTGATTGACGGATCGCTGCGGGGAAGACTGGCGAAATTAGGCGAAGCGTTCGCGCGTTCGTAAACACATAGGTAACTACATGCAGCAACTAAATCCATCTGAAATTAGCGACATCATCAAAGCGCGCATCGAAAATCTCGATACTTCGTCGCAACCGCAAAACGAGGGTACGGTGGTTAGTGTGTCCGACGGGATTGTACGTGTTCATGGCCTGGCTGAAGCCCAATATGGGGAGATGATTGAGTTTGACGGCGGCCTTTACGGCATGGCATTGAATCTTGAGCGGGACTCCGTGGGCGTGGTCGTTCTTGGCGATTACAAAGGCCTCTCCGAGGGTGCCACGGCTCGCTGCACGCAGCGAATTCTTGAAGTTCCCGTAGGACCGGAGCTGTTGGGACGGGTAGTCGACTCATTGGGTAGTCCCATTGATGGCAAAGGCCCGCTTAATGCCGCAACCACTGCACCTATCGAGAAAGTCGCCCCAGGTGTGATCGCGCGGCAATCAGTCGACCAACCGGTACAGATGGGCATCAAGTGTATTGATGCCATGCTGGCGATTGGCCGTGGGCAGCGCGAGCTGATTATCGGAGATCGGCAAATAGGTAAAACCGCGCTTGCTTTGGACGCGGTCATAAATCAGAAAGGCACCGGGATCAAGTGCATTTACGTGGCCATTGGTCAAAAAATGTCGACCATTGCAAACGTGGTAAGAACGCTAGAAGAACATGGCGCCATGGAACACACCATTGTTGTTGGGGCGAGCGCTTCGGACCCTGCCCCGATGCAGTACATCGCGCCATATTCTGGTTGCAGTATGGGAGAGTATTTTCGAGATCGCGGGGAAGACGCGCTTATCATTTACGATGACCTAACGAAACAGGCCTGGGCCTATCGTCAGATTTCTCTTTTGTTGCGACGACCGCCGGGTCGTGAGGCATACCCAGGGGATATTTTTTATTTGCATTCGCGACTCCTTGAGCGCGCCGCGCGAGTAAATGCTGACTATGTTGAACACCAAACAGATGGCGAGGTCACGGGACAGACGGGGTCTTTAACCGCTCTTCCAATTATCGAAACACAAGCCGGTGATATTTCAGCCTTTATTCCTACGAACGTGATTTCAATTACAGACGGCCAGATTTTTTTAGAGCTGGACCGATTCAATGCCGGGATTCGCCCGGCGATGAGTCCGGGCATTTCGGTCTCCCGGGTAGGTGGTAATGCGCAGGTGCCCTTCCTCAAGAAGATCTCTGGAGGCATCAAGCTTGCGCTGGCTCAATACCGGGAGCTGGCCGCCTTTTCGCAGTTCGCGTCGGATCTTGATGAAGCGACTCGACGCCAATTGGAACATGGCGAGCGGGTAGAAGAACTGATGAAACAGCCACAGTATTCGCCCATGACTGTATCGGAGATGGGACTTGTTCTTTATGCGGCGAGCGAGGGCTTCCTTGAAGACGTACCCGTCGATCGCGTGCTCGACTTTGAGCAGGATTTGCTTGCCTACATGAACTCAGAACATAGCGAATGGATGAGTAACATAACCGAGACTGGCGAGTATTCGGACGAAATTGTTGACTACATGAAAACGGCTATCGAGACATTTAAATCGACCCACAGCTACGGTGATTAACGATGGCGGTCGGTAGAGAAATCAAGAAGAAGATCGGAAGCGTCGAAAATACGCAAAAGGTCACGAGGGCGATGCAAATGGTCGCTGCGAGCAAGATGCGAAGGACCCAGGATCGAATGAATGAAGCGCGGCCGTACGCCCATCGAATCCGCGATGTCATTGCGCATCTCGCTAATGCGAACCCTGAATACAAGCACGTCTTTATGCAGACTCGAGCAATAAAGCGTGTTGGCTACATCGTTGTGACGTCTGACAAGGGACAGTGCGGGGGCCTCAATGCGAATCTGCTTAGAACGTTGGTTCGGCAGATGCAAGAACAGCAAACCAATGGCATTGAGGTCGATCTCTCATTGGTTGGGAAAAAAGCCGCCGCTTTTTTTCGGTCAGTCGGGGGTAACGTGGTGGCCGCGATCAATGAGGTAGGCGAAACGCCTGAGCTTGAAACGCTGCTCGGTGGTGTGAAAGTTATGTTGGATGCCTTTGAGGAAGGGCAGATCGATCGACTGGATATTCTTTCGAATGAATTTGTAAATACCATTACTCAAAGCCCCACGTTCAGTCAGCTTCTGCCGTTGGAGCCGTCTGATGGTGACTCGAAAGGACGCACTTGGGACTATCTGTATGAGCCGGATGCGCGCGAATTGGTTGAAGGATTAGTGCGTCGCTATGTGGAGTCGCAGGTATACCAGGCGGTTGTAGAGAATGGCGCATGTGAACAAGCAGCGCGGATGATCGCGATGAAAAACGCGACGGAAAATGCGGCGACAGTCATCGATGAATTGAATCTGATCTACAACAACGCCCGCCAAGCTGCGATAACGCAGGAAATTGCGGAAATTGTCGGCGGTGCGGCGGCAGTTTGATGGGTCTTAACGAACAATCAATATTAGATGGACGGGCGGGAGCATCCGCGCGATCGGTAAAAGAGGAAGGCTATGAGTAGCGGTCAAATCGTTCAGGTCATTGGCGCGGTCATTGACGTGGAGTTTAGTAGGGATGAAGTGCCAAGCGTGTACGACGCGTTGACCGTCGGTTCGACGGGGCTGACCCTAGAGGTGCAGCAGCAATTGGGCGATGGCGTTGTCCGCGCGATTGCCATGGGAACCTCGGAGGGGTTGTCGAGGGGTCTCGACGTCGCGAATACGGGCGAACCTATTTCTGTCCCGGTCGGAGAAGAAACGCTCGGACGGATCATGGACGTGCTCGGCAATCCGATTGATGAAAAAGGCGCGATCAACGCGCGCGAATCCAAGCCTATTCATAGACCGGCACCCACATATGAAGATCAGATGGGTGGAAACGAATTGCTGGAAACAGGCATCAAGGTGATCGATCTCATCTGCCCGTTTGCCCGCGGAGGCAAGGTGGGATTATTCGGTGGAGCGGGTGTTGGTAAAACCATCACCATGCTCGAGCTCATCCGCAATATTGCGGTCGAACACTCGGGCTTGTCGGTGTTTGCGGGGGTTGGTGAGCGGACTCGCGAGGGCAATGATTTTTATTACGAAATGGAAGAGGCGGGTGTTCTCGATAAAATTTCGTTGGTGTTTGGACAGATGAATGAACCACCCGGCAACCGGCTAAGAGTTGGTCTTACAGGACTGACGTTGGCCGAACAGTTTCGGGATGAGGGCCGCGATGTGCTGCTCTTTATAGACAACATCTATCGTTACACGCTGGCGGGTACCGAAGTATCGGCTCTATTGGGAAGAATGCCTTCCGCGGTAGGTTATCAACCGACGCTTGCCGAGGAAATGGGTGTTCTACAAGAGCGAATTACCACTACAAGATCAGGATCGATCACGTCGGTGCAAGCGATATACGTTCCGGCGGATGATCTAACGGATCCTTCGCCGGCCACAACCTTTGCACACCTCGATTCGACGGTTACCCTTTCGCGTGCAATCACAGATATAGGGATCTATCCAGCTGTTGATCCCCTTGATTCCAGTTCGCGACAGCTCGATCCAAACGTGGTTGGCGTGGAACATTACGAGACAGCACAACGTACCCAGCAGGTTTTACAACGGTACCAGGAGCTCAGAGACATCATCGCCATCCTAGGGATGGATGAACTCTCGGAGGAAGATAAGGCGCTTGTTTATAGAGCGCGCAAAATGCAGCAATTCTTTTCGCAAGCGTTTTTTGTTGCCGAGCAGTTCACGGGCAATCCGGGCGCCTATGTCTCGAGAGAGGACACTGTGCGAAGCTTTAAGGCCATTTTGGACGGTGACGCCGACGATCTGCCCGAGCAAGCATTCAATATGGTGGGTACCATCGAGGACGCAAGGGAGAAAGCCAAGACATTGGCGACATAACTGATGGCGAGCACTATGCAATGCAACATCGTCAGCGCCGAACGCGAAATTTTCTCCGGGCGTGTGACGAGAATCTCCTTGAAGGGTACGATGGGGGAGTTGGGGATTTTGCCGAACCATACCCCACTGTTGACCGGCATTGCGCCTGGGCCAGTACGACTGCAGTTCGAGGACGGCGAAGACGACGTTTTTTTTGCCTCGGGTGGATTCTTAGAGATTCAACCAGGGGTTGTAACCGTGCTTGCCGATACGGCGCTGCACGCAGACGATATTGATGAAGCGGCGGCGCAGGGAGCGAAAGAGCAAGCGCAGCGGGACATCGCCGAACACGCAGCCGATTTTGACTACTCACGTGCAATGTCTCAGCTTGCGGAGGCTACTGCTAGGGAACGCACGTTGGCGGAGCTACGTAAACGGCGCCGTTAGAAAATCGAGCCGATCAGCAGCAAAAGACAGATCTCAAATTCCTCGTTTGCGCACGTATAATCGTGGCTTCATAAGACAGAGAGTCCCGTGATGCGACTTGAAGTCATCATCCTGGCGGCCGGCGAGGGTACTCGCATGCAGTCGTCGATTCCCAAAGTTCTCCATACAGTGGGAGGTCGACCGCTTCTTGATCACGTGTTGAGTGTTGCGCGAGACCTGAAACCGGAGGCATTGCACGTCGTGGTCGGTCGTTCAGGCGCAGACGTTCAAGCGTATTTCGAAGGCACGGATGTCGCTTGGGTCGAACAAATCGAGCAAAAAGGGACGGGTCACGCGGTAATGCAGGCGATCGATGATGTGGAATCGTCGGCAATGGTCTTGGTGTTGTTTGGTGATGTGCCGCTAATCGAGAAGGTAACTCTTGAGGCTTGTATTTCGGCGGCGGCGGACGGGATTGGCGTGGTGACTGTGGATATGCCCGTACCTGACGGGTTCGGGCGAATACAAAGACGGTCGGATGGACAAATCGAAGCGATCGTCGAGGACAAAGATGCCACACCTGCCCAGCGCACTATTACAGAGGTCAACACGGGCATACTGGCGGCGCCAGCGGCGATGCTAGTCCGGCTGCTTGAATCGATCACGGCCCGTAACGCACAAGGAGAATATTATCTGACGGACATCGTCGGTCTCGCGGCTTCACAGGGTGTGCGAGTTGCCGGGGTGGATGCCACTAGTTCCGAAGAGGTACAAGGGATTAACGATCGAATTCAATTGGCGTCGGTGGAACGTTACATGCAACGTCGCGAAGCCGAACGCCTAATGGCTGCCGGTGTAACGATTGCCGATCCATCGCGGCTTGATCTGCGCGGTACTCTGGTGGCGGGCCAGGATTGTTTTATCGACATCAACGTGATCATCGAAGGGGTGGTCGTTATTGGCGACAACGTGTCGATCGGACCCGGATGCGTTGTGACGGATTCCGAATTGGCTGATGGCGTTGTAATTGAAGCTCACTCGGTGGTTGAAGGGGCGGTTGTTGGATCAAACTGTCGGCTGGGACCATTCGCACGCGTACGTCCTGGCACAGAACTGGCGGAAGGGGCATGTATCGGGAACTTTGTTGAAACTAAGAAAGCGATCATTGGTGCTGGCACGAAAGCCAATCATCTCGCGTACCTTGGCGACAGTACTATCGGCGCCGAGTGCAATATCGGGGCCGGGACGATTACATGTAACTACGACGGCGTTGATAAGAACGAGACACACATCGGGGATGGTGTATTCGTTGGGACCAACAGCACGCTTGTGGCGCCGCTGACGATCGATGAGGGTGCGTACATAGCTGCTGGATCAACGATTACGTCAAAGGTGGACTCAGAGGATCTTGCCGTCGGTCGGGCGCGACAACGCAATATTCATGGCTGGGTACCGCCGACTAAGCGCAAATAACGGAGCGGCGACCAGAGTATGTGTGGAATTGTAGGCGCGGTGGCACATCGCGATGTTCCCGGGATCTTGCTTGCTGGACTGCAGCGCCTTGAATACCGCGGCTATGACTCAGCGGGCATCGCGGTTCAAATACGCGAGGCCGCGTCGATCGATCGTAGACGTATGCTCGGTAAGGTCGCGGATCTTGTAGAGGATGTGAAACGCGAGCCGATGAGTGGGCACAGCGGGATTGCGCATACCCGATGGGCAACCCATGGTGCTCCCAGTGAACAGAATGCCCACCCGCACATTTCCAGCGACCGTATCTGCTTGGTACACAACGGGATCATCGAGAATTTCGAATCGCTTCGAGACGAGCTAAAGGGCACGGGGCGTGAGTTCACATCCGAAACAGATTCGGAAGTCATCGTTCATCTTGTGGATTCGTACTACGAGGAGTCGAAAGACCTTCTGCGAGCTGTCAAGGAAGCCATCCAACGCCTCGAGGGGGCGTACGCGATCGGCGTAATGTGTCGCGACGATCCAGGGCGAATCGTGGCTGCCCGATTAGGGAGTCCGTTGGTCGTTGGAGTGGGGATCGGTGAGCACTACATTGCATCAGACGTGCTGGCATTACGGCCAGTAACGGATCGATTCATCTATCTCGAAGAGGGTGATTTGGTCGACATTACTGCCGACGCACTGTCGTTCTGGAACGTTGAAGATGAGTCGGTGATACGCACCTCGGTTCGCGTACAGGTGGGAACCGACGAGGCGGATAAGGGGAGCTATCGACATTACATGCACAAGGAAATTCATGAGCAAGCTTCTGTCGTTCGACGCACACTTGAAGGCCGAATAGGTGCTGAAAGGGTGCTAGAGGCTGCGTTAGGAGTCGAAGCGCCTGCCATTTTCGATGAGACAGAGTCAATAACGCTTGTCGGGTGCGGAACCAGTTACTACGCGGCGAGCGTTGCACGATATTGGATCGAGGGGATCGCAGGGATCAGCTGCAACGTCGAGATAGCGTCAGAGTTTCGTTATAGATCTCTTGTGGTTCCACCAAAAGCCCTTTTTGTGTCGTTGTCCCAATCGGGTGAAACCGCAGACACTCTCGCTGCACATCGTATTGCAGCGGAGGCGGGCTTTGCTCACACGATGGCGATATGTAACGTCCCCACGAGCAGCTTGGCGCGTGAGTCTGAACTGGCATTTTTCATGAATGCAGGGGTGGAAATTGGAGTCGCATCGACGAAGGCCTTTACCGCTCAGCTCGTTGATCTGCTGTTGTTAACGATTCTTATGGGAAGGCGGCGCAAACTTAATCGAAGTGCTGAGATAGAGCTAGTTCGCTGGCTTTCGGTATTAGACAGAGCAGTAGAAGAGGTCCTCTCTCTGGAAGCTCAAATCGTGGGTGTAGCCGAAGAAATTATGGATCGACCAAACGCCCTATTTTTGGGACGAGGCACGCTCTATCCGGTAGCGCTTGAAGGCGCTCTTAAGCTGAAAGAGGTTGCTTATATTCATGCAGAAGGATATCCGGCGGGAGAGCTTAAGCACGGCCCACTTGCTCTTGTCGATGAAGATATGCCGGTGGTTGCGATTGCACCCGAAAATGACTTGCTTGAGAAGGTTCGGTCGAATTTGCAGGAAGTTCGTGCGCGCGGCGGAAGACTGTATGTATTCACTGATGCGGCGGCGGGGTTCAGCTCATCGGACGACGTTTCAGTAATTGAACTTCCAAGTATTCACCAAGTACTCGCCCCCATTACGTATGCGATACCTCTCCAACTCTTGGCGTATCACGTCGCCGTACTCCGAGGTACGGACGTTGATCAACCTCGAAACCTCGCGAAGTCCGTCACAGTTGAATGATTTAGGTTGTTCCTGTTTAGAAGGAACAATCCCTTTCTTAGAATTCTCCATCGAGATTGAGTCAAACGACCTCACCTACCATCAGAAATACACCAAAAGACAAGAGTTGGTGTATGAACTCATCAAATATCTACATGAAGAGAAAGGACTGGGTTACCGACGTATCAGTCAGAGTCTGAATCGGTGGGGAATCCCTACTCAAAGAAGTAATAAGTGGTTCAACACATCAGTCTTTTCAGTTCTAAAAAGGAAAAGACAACGAGATGAGAGGATTGAGAACCTAAGAAACAAAGAGTTCGAGACTCATATCTCTAAATTTGAACTGAAATACCATACCTTTGACTAATCCGAACCACAGAACAGAGAATTAAACACGAGACGTTATGGAATCACTTGGACTTATATACGGACTTATCGGTATAACTTTTGGAATCGTGGGAATCGTATTTGGAATTATTTGTTTAGGAAGAATAGGAAAACTTACAAAACAACTGAGAGAAAAAGGAATACTCGAACAGGATGACAGAGAAGAGTAATTCTCGATTTAAATCAACTCACTCCGATACAAACAGGAACAACCAAAAACAATCAGTCACAGTGGAGTAATTCAGAACAGTAAATTAAACAGAGGTAATT
>CEWR01027067.1_pt1 | contig 20050 bp, 14 predicted proteins | sample 356321 | NCBI WGS metagenome assembly CEWR01 (sample SAMEA2621551, study PRJEB7988) | marine metagenome | biome: marine biome (ENVO:00000447); feature: mesopelagic zone (ENVO:00000213); material: "saline water (ENVO:00002010), including plankton (ENVO:xxxxxxxx)" | depth 790 m
CCATAAGAACGGCAACTAAAAGGACGAAAGACTTACGCTTCAAAAGGCAAACTGCTGCTTTAAAGGTTCCCGTACCAAAACAGACCACGTTTACCATAGGGTTTGAATGCTGCTGTTTTATTGAATTGAATATGTGCGATGCTGTTTTAATAATTAATTGTTTTGAGTTTAGTTTTCTAAAATAAATTCTTCACTTCTTTAGGCTTATTATATTTGTGGTCTGTGCTCTCTTTTCGTTGTACACAGATCTTTGCCATTTCGGCTACGACATCTTTATAGACTTCCTCATTAATTACATTCCGTGTTTCCATAGGGTCTTTTTCATGATCATAGAGTTCCTTTTCTAGTACTTCACCTGTATTCAATTTTACCCACTCTACATAGTTGTAGCGATTGTCTTTTACCGAATATCCCATGATGGTTTTATCATATGCCAAACTTTCACGAGGCCAAATGGTACCGATGTAACGATTTTCTTCTTTTTCTGGATTTTCAAGATTTCTTACAATACTGATTCCTTCTACATGTTCAGGTTTTTCCAACCCACATAATTCGGCCATTGTAGGGTACATATCTAAGGCCTCTACCGCGGTATTGCAAACGGCTCCTTTTTTACCACCTGGCACGCTGAAAATATAAGGAATGTTGGTGTCGATATTCATATTAGACCATTTGCACCAACTGTCATAATCTCCCAATTTGTAACCATGGTCGCCCCAGAGTACAATAATGGTATTTTCTCGCAAGCCCAATTCATCTAATTGATTTAATAAAAGACCTACTTGAGCATCGATATACGACACACAAGCATAATACGCATGGCGAAGTTCTAATGTCATTTCATCATCAAATTCTGCATAAGTAGCAGGCACTCCGTAATATTTTTCTATTTCTCCATTTCCTCTAACCGTGTATTTCGATGCGTTTTTTGGTCTTTTACTTACTTCTGGTAGTTTGATGGATGCATCGCTATACATATCCCAGTATTTTTGTGGAACAGTAAATGGTAAATGTGGTTTTCTAAACCCAACAGCCATAAAGAAAGGGGTATCATCTTTTGCTAACGCCTCTAGTTTTCTTACAGCATTCAATGCGTTAATACCGTCTTCATAAATAGTGTCATGTACCTTGGCAACTTCGTATGCGGGTCCACGATTATAAGTTAAGTTTAAGGCCGTTTTATCAATGGATTCTTGAGTTACAAATCCCTTTCCTGTCCATGTTTTTTTGGACTTTATATAGTCATCTCCCCATTGTTTTGTTCTGTCGATACCATAATGATATGTTTTTCCTACTGCCGAGATGTTATATCCGTTTTGTTTGAAAAACTTGTTCATGGTCAACACATCTGGCATCAATAAATCTATGGGTTCACTAGAAAAAAGACCTTTATGTTCAGGTCGAATTCCCGACATAATTGAAGCTCTTGAAGCCATACAAACTGCCTGTTGAACATGAGCGTTTGTGAATCGTACACCTTCTGATGCCAAACGGTCAATATTGGGAGATTGGATATGAGATGCCCCATAGCAGTTTAGTTCGGTGCGCAAATCATCGACTGCAATAAAAAGCACATTGGGTTTACGCTCTCCTATTTGCGTTTTCGCCTTTTTATCACCGCATCCAAATAGAAAAACTATGGATAAAAATAAAACCGTATTGTTAATTAATTTTTGCATCATTGGTTATGTCATGTTAATTGCTGTCAAAAACTATTGCTTTGCAAACTTTTCTCAAAAGCCCTCTATTTGTATTCCATTCTTCAGGTACAACAAGGTTATACTTACGTTCTATATGCAATATGAAAATAAGTATTCTTCTTTACTATTTTTCACTAAATAATAGATAAAATTATAAGGATATCCGTTTTTTAGACATCCTTATAAGTCACAAAATAGAATGCTCTCTACTGTAGTAAAATTTTGACTGATTTTTCTCCTTCAGCTGTTTTAATTCTTGCGATATAAAGTCCTGGATTGAAACCAAAATCTATGTCTTCATTCGTTTCAAAAGATTTTACTAATGCTCCTGTAGGGTTATACAGATTGATTTCTGATGTCATCTTTACATTGGAAACGTATATTCTATCTCCTAAGGCCTTTACATTAGTAGAAACTGGAGATTCCAATGCATCTGTACCTAAAGTTGTTGTTGTTGTTTCAATTTTTAAATAATGAAATCCTGTATCTAAAGAGAATACATACAATGTTCCTGCGCCTCCGGTATAATTACCTTCAATAACCATATAATCCTTAGTATTACCTGCATCAAAGTGAAATACCTCAGAAGTGCCATCTGTCACCCAAATTGACCCTACAGAATCATCTTGATCCCTAAACCATAATTTTACATGTACAGGGCCTGTAACAGGAAAAGACATAAATTTCTTATTAGGTAAAAACGCTGTCCCACCAGCGGCCTTGTTATTATCTAACCGCTGTAGCGTTGAGTAAGTAGGGTCATCTGCAAATTTGCCAGCACTCAAAGGTTTATCGGTTATTTCGCCAAAAGGGTTACTTCCGCCAGAATTAAAAGTTAAGCCATCAACAGTAACTTCCTCAATTACATCATCAGGTTCGGGAATTAGATTGGAATTCGCTGGGAAATTTGTTTGATCATTTCCAAAATCCCAAACTTTATTTTGGGCAATTAATGCCGATGTTGAAAATACGGCTGCTACGAGTAATACTTGTAATTTTTGTTTCATCTTGTTTTTGTTTTAGATTAATTAATAATAGTTATAAAATTTTCATATTTTGAACGTTCTGTTGCTAGATGCTTTAATTTATATCCGATGCTATTTTTGTCTCCTGCCCAAAAGATGTGGATGGGAAAAGACATAGAAAACTTAGTTTATATAGAAGGTTTATAATTTTCATTTGTTTTGCGTATTAGTTATTATTCTTGAGCGTTCTTTGCTTCTGTTCTACAAAATAAGGCTGAAATTTGTATAAGGAATGCTCAGCCCATTTTACATTTGTCGTGGGTAATAGCGCTTTTAATTCTTCTTTGATAGGAGTAAGGTCTTCAAACAAGGCCAGATTATTCCATTCATTTGGATCCTTCCTGTGATCGTACAATTCCTCGCTACCATCTTCGTATTGAATGTATCGATAGTTTTCACTTCGAATACTGTGATTGTTCATTCCAAAAGTTGTTATTGCCACAGGTTTTTCGTTAGTTATATCATCCTTTATATAGTTCACTAAGCTTTTTCCTTCGTTCCTTTCATATGGTGGTAATCCGCATAATTCTAACAGCGTTGGATATATGGATAACATCTCTACTGGTATGTTGATTTTCTTGTTTTTTGGTAGCTCAAGGCCAGAAATTAGTAAAGGAGCCTTTGTAGCCTCTTCCCACAAACAATGTTTGGCAAAGGTGCTTTTTTCACCCATTCTATAACCGTGATCAGACCACAATAGAACGATGGTATTATCGGCATGATTACTGTTTTCCAATGCATTTATCACTTCGCCCACCTGATGATCTACAAAACTGATACATGCGAGGTATGCTTGAATTATTTTTTTCCATTCACCACTCTCAATAGCCCATTCGGTAGATGGCATCATTGGTAAATCATTAATTTTTAAACCAATATCGGGTATGTCTGAAAGATCATCAGCTTTATAAGGAGGTGTTACGATACTTTCAATAGGATGCATATCAAACCATTTTTGTGGTACGTATAAAGGGACATGTGGCCGCAAATAACCGACACCCATAAAGAAAGGTTTTTCATAAGTCTTCCCTAAACGTTCGATCGCCCACTGAGTAGTTTTATAATCAGGCATCAAGGAGTCTGTTTTAGGAAACGCTCCCCAATCGGTACTGGTACGACCATATTTTTCGTCTTTGGTTCCATATCCATCCCATACGAAACGTTCTTTAGGCAAGGGACCAAAACCCTTTTCCCTTCCTCCAGATTCATCAAAAACACCTTTTGGTGCATGGGTATGAAATAGTTTACCAATTCCCATAGTATGGTAGCCGTGGTTTTTGAAATATTCGGGTAAAAAAACAATATCTTTTGTCACTTCATTGTCGTTTCTGATGAGGTCATCTTTTATCATCCCATAAATACCCGTGCTTGAAGGCCTAAGACCGGTCATAACCGAAGCTCTTGAGGGACCACATAAAGGAGATTGGCAATGTGCATTTGTAAAGAGTACTCCTTTTTTTGCAAGCTTATCTAAGTTCGGTGTTTTTGCATTGGGGTGTCCTTTCATAACACCAATCCAATCATTTAAATCGTCTATAGTAATCAAAAGTACATTTGGCTTCCTTTCGGCAACTTGCTTTGTTGTCTTTTGATCACCTGAAGTACATCCTAGAGCGAACAGTGTAAGTAAGAGTATCGATAGTAGTTTCATGCTTATTTCTTAATGAGTTTGAAAGTTTCTGTTTTATGATGTGTTGAAATTTTAACGAGATATATCCCTGAAGCACCCTTCAATTCGAATTGATGAATACCAGATATACCATCCTCTTTGTAGACTTGTTTTCCAGTTTCGGTGAATATTGTTAATGAGGCATCTGACAAATTTCCTAAATCTATCTGAAATAGACTTGTTGTTGGATTTGGATACATAGTAATCTTACTATTTGCATTTGAGAAATCTGTGTTGAAACCTAGTGGTTCCTTCAAATAACTCGGGCCAACATCCGAAAGAGTCAATGGACGATTTGTGATGTCCCCTGTTGTATATTCATCGCAACCTATATCTTTAGAAGCCGCAGCCGTAGGCCTAATTTGACCGCTAATATCCAGCAATAAATTTGGGTCGTCATCTACATTAGTAAAATTTTGAATGGCAGGAATCGAGACTCCAGCATCAATACAAGGGCTTGTGGAAGACAAACCATAATAGCCATCTCCATTTAGGATAAGTTCTGGATCATCATTGGTCATTCCGGATGAGAAAGTAGCACCCAAAGCGCCTTGATAAATATTTCCATCCCAGGATATGGATGGGTCAACATCTTTGAAGATATCACCAGAAGCCTTTAAAAAGATATTATTATTCCAAGTATTATTTTCCCCGCACTTATCTATATCAATTCGTCCTTCACACTCCACAAAAGTATTATTGGTGAATGTGATATCATCAAGGTTACTTCTGCCGCCTTCTACATAAGTATATTGTATAGCTGACTCTGAGGCAGTACCTGAATTTTCAAAGTAATTGTTGTAAATATCGATATTACTTGCTTCTTTTACTCGGATACCTCCTGCATCAATAAAAAAATTGCCGTAAGCCTTATTGTCATCTCCATTCCTGAAAACTAACTTGGCATTTTGCTGGTTGGTGAATGTATTATATCGAATGGTGTTCTCTCTACATTTAATGGAGATGCTTTCACTATCACCCAGACCTGTATTGTTCCAATAGCAATATTCGACAATCGTTCTTGATGCGTAGGTAGATGAAGCACCATTGCTAATCCGGATCGGTTCGTTGCCAAAATCGGCACCATCACCTGGCATATTTTGAAAAGAACAATATCTAATGACATGATATCCGGGAAGTGTTGCATGAGGGTCAATATGAACTAGATTACCTGACGCTGCACTGGCTGGTTTGTTTTCAAAATTGCAATAGGAAATTTCGTTGTATTGGCCACCGCCTTTTAACACGATGTATTTTTTGGCCGAATACCCGTCCCAATTGCAATGGGTTACCTTGTTATGGTTACCAGAGACTTTTAACATAGTCTCGCCACCGATGTCTCCAGAAGTAAACTGAAAACCACTAAAAGTAATATAATCACCGGAAATATTAATATCATTGCTGCCATTTAAAAATACGCCCCCAGAGGTTTCTGCCCTTACGGTAATATTGCTACCGCTAAGATCAAAAGTATTGTTGTTATAAGTACCATCGGCAAGTATAATAATAGACCCTGCAGAAGCGCTATTAGCTTCCGATTCCATTGCAGCAACTGAACTCACATGAATGGTTTGCCCCATTGCATGAGGTACCAACAGAAAGTTCATGAACAAGAAACATCCTGTTGTTACTAGTGTCTTATAAAGACGTTTTGAAATAAGATTACTTAGTTGCATACTGTTATTTCTTTGATTTTTTTTTGGCTTTGGTCTTTGAAAGTTGTTTTTTTTCTAGAGCAAGTGCTTCAGCATTTAAATATGCTTCAGTGGCTTGTGGAATTGGATCAACAAGTTCCGCAAATTCGAATGTTTTTATGGTTGGTGCTCCTTTCAGATAGCCCAACGATTCTAAAAATGTATCGGTTTCATAAACAGTTTCGATAAAATAGGGTGCTTCTTTGGTTTCCCTGTAATTGAAAAACCCATGTTTTTGGTCTTTATAAATAAACAAGTCGCATCTGCTACCCACCGAGTCCATTTTTTGCTTGTATTCTTCTACTGTTTTTACAGGTACGTGTTTGTCATGTGTCCCGAAAAAAACAACAGTTGGGGGTGCCTCTTTTTTGATGTTGTGCCATGGCGAAAAACTATGGTCTGGAAATAATTTTACCAGTTCTCCTTTATAGCCTCCATTTTCTTTTGTTTCGATTTTAAAAACAGGGTTGAAAAGTACCAAGGCATTAGGAATACAACTTACTTCTAAGTTATCATTTCCTTCTTCAAAGCCTTCTAACAAAGCAGTGGCAGCTGCCAGATGACCTCCCGCCGAACCGCCTGCAGCAATAATTTTATTTGGGTGAATGCCCAATTCTTTGGCATGACCACGGACATAGCGAATCGCTGCCTTGGCATCACTTACCGACTGCATGGGTGTAGAGTTATGTACTTTACGAATTCTATAATGTACATGGATTACTGTTATTCCTCGTGAAACAAAATATTCAGCGTGCCGAGCAAGTTTTACGGGACTACCGCCACTGAAACCTCCTCCGTGAAAGAAGAGCATTGCAGGATTTTTTTTTGTTTTGGTTGACGGCTTGTGAACAGATAGGTACAGTTTTACACCGTCATTTGTTTCTTTGTAAGTTCTAATTTCTTGACCAAATACATGGCAAGAGAATAGACAGATTATTGCAATAAGTAGGAAGTACCTCATTTGTGTTTGCTTTATACTATTTTTTATAAGTTATCTTTCCAGGATACATTTCAATGGCTTCAAACTCAGTTTCCATTCCTTTGTCACCAACCTCTTTTTTCCATTTATTCAAACGAGCAAGCATGTCTTTCATTACTCCCTTGTATTTTTTATTTGTAGCAAGGTTTTTCAATTCTTTAGGATCGTTTTTTAAATCGAAAAGCAGGTATTCAGGGCTTTTTGTTTTTACACTCCCTTTTGGTGGCGCAATGTCAGGGTTTAGATAATGGATCAACTTGTATTGTTTAGTAACTACGGATCTAATAGGGTAGGGGTCATTAACGTCATTTACTCCTAAAGCGGTAAAACTTGCAAATAAGTCTTCATGTACAGCTTTGTTACCACCTTTCATTAATGGGAATAAACTTTTACCGTCCATATTTTTGTGTGGTTTTCCACCTGCGATGTCAATTAAGGTAGGCATAACATCTGTAAAGTCCACCAATTGATGATTCACCGTATTTGGTTTCACATGACCTGGCCAAGTAATAATCATTGGGATATGGATACCTGGTTCGAACAAAGTATATTTTGAACGCGGGGTGTTGGATCCATTATCACTAACAAATATGATCACTGTATTCTCTGTTTTTCCTGCTTTCTCAAGCATTTCAATATAGCGACCAACTTGTAAATCTGTAGACCAATTACTAGCCTCATAACCCGTTAAGCCGTTTTCGATTTTTGACAATTCAGGACCATGTGGTAGTGATGACGCCACAAACATGCAGAAAGGTTTTTTGGATTCTGAAATGAATTTATCTACCTTTTTATAGTCCATTACTCTGTGTTTCTTAGCGGCCTTTTTGTTGTACTCTGCACCTTTAATAGTGACTTTGGTATGCGGAATGCGTACATCCCAATCGAATAAATCTGTAGGTCGAATAGGATTTTTATGAACCCCTTCTTTTCCTACCAGAGCAGTTCTGTATCCTAATGGTCGCATGATGTTAGGCATGCTTAAGATGCCTTTTTTTAGTCCCGAATGATTTGGATGTGCCCCATTTTTAATAGGATGCATTCCCGTATACAATGCTGAACGGGCCGGCGTACAAACAGAAGCAGCACTATACGCTCTTGTAAATTTTAATCCTTGACTTGCTAGTATGTCAATATTGGGTGTGTGTTCTGGGTTTCCGCCATAACAGCCAACGGATTCAAGAAATTGGTCATCGGCTACCCAAATTATAAAGTTTGGATTTTCCGTATTTTGTGCAAAGCATTTTAAAACAAATAAACTTGCAATTAGTATCGAACGAATTTTCATAATATTTCTTATTTTAATTATTTATTTGCTTGTTCCAGCAGTGACAATTTTCTTGAGATTTTTTCTCATTAGACTTAGTTTTTTAGGTTCTTTTTCCGCCAAATCATTTGTTTCTGAAGGATCCTCAGCCAAATTATATAGCTCAAACGTGTCTTTTGGTTTATTGGTGCCATAGCTATAGTCTACCAGTTTCCAATTGCCATCGACAAAAGATCGCGCTTTCTTTGAAAACAGTGCAACCTTTGTACGTGGCACATCAACTTTATCATTGTTGAGTACGTCAATAAAACTAAACGAATCTTCCCCAGAATTTTTAGGGACTTTGACATCAATTATATTAGCAAAAGTGGCAAGGAAATCTGAAGAGCAAACAAGTCTGTCAGATGTAATTCCAGCTTTTGCAACTCCTGGCCATCTCACAATTAAAGGAACACGAAATCCTCCTTGATAAGGGCTCGCTTTTCCTTCACGGTAGTCAAGGTTTGTTTTATGACCCATTTCTCTTGCATCTGTTTTGGCAGATTTTGCTTTCAATCTCACGTCATTACTTTCGTCTGCTAAGTTCAGTCCTTTTCCTGCTGTATGATGGTCATTAAGTTGTCCGCCATTATCGCTGGTAAAAATAAGCACCGTGTTCTCTGAGAGATTTAATTCATCGAGAAGTGCCATTATTTTTCCTACATAAAAGTCTAATTCCTGGACAAAGTCTCCATATTGACCGGCCTCACTTGTTCCACGAAATTTAGATTGTGGTGTTATGTGGGTATGTGCAATGGTAGGGGTAAAGTAAAGAAAGAAAGGTGCTTCTTTATTTGTACGAATAAAATCGATTGCCCTTTCTGTAAGTAAAGCATTCACATTATCATCTTCACGGTCGAACAGTAAGCCTTGCACAGGTTGGTCTTTGTCTCTGTCTGCTTGTTTATATGGTGTGTTTGGATCGAGTCCAAAAAGTCTGTGATTTTCCACATAACCACGAGTTTGATCATTATGATTGGATGGTAATCCCCAGTGATAATCAAATCCGATCTCAAGAGGTCCAGGCTTTAAGGTTTCATCCCAATTGAGTTTTACTGTTCCATACCCCTGATGCCATTTTCCGATAGCTGCCGTTTTATACCCTTTTTGTTTAAACACAGCTGCTATGGACATATCGTTTGGGTCTTGCAGTAAATTTCTTTTCCAGTTGCCGGTCGCAATTTCTGGAGATCTAAAAGAATACCTTCCCGTTAAAATGGAGTATCTTGTAGGTGTACACGTGGCTCCAGCAGTATAAAAATTGTCAAATTGAATTCCCTGACTCGCAAGCTTGTCAATTTTTGGTGTTTTGATCTTAGTTGCACCATAGCAAGAAACATCACCGATACCGAGATCATCTGCCATAATAAATATAACATTGGGTTTCTCGTTTTGCGCGAATGCTCTCTGACCTATAAAAAGTGTAGAAATTATGATTCCTAGGAATAGGTGTTTTGTCTTCATTATTTATTTATTTATTTTTAATTCTTAAAAAAGGTTATTTTATTATCCAAATTATTGGATGTCTAACCGGTAAATTCCGTACAACTTCTGAGTGTATAGGATATGTAGGTAATGTAAGGTAGGTTTTCAAGTACTTTGAATTGGTGTATGCTAAGGCTCCAAATAATAGGGACGGATGACATACGGGCCATTCATTCCAAATGAAAATATCCTTTTCATGTGGCCACTTTGACTTATTTTTAATGTATGGGTAGATAAATTCAAGTCCTTTTTTTAATGATTTTCCATCTTCGGTTTCGTAGTCAAACAAGTTGTCTTCAGGAGTAGATAGTATTTGTGCAAGGTTGCAAAACGCATCGATGTTAAATAGAGAATAGCCATAAGGTTTCGTTCTTTTTAATTCTAGCGGGAAACTACCATCAGCAGCCATTTGATTTGGAAGAAGTATGTTCTTAAATCGATCGATACACAGTTTTTTGATTTCTGCATTGTCAGTAAGCACTGCCATTGAAGCTGCAGTTGCCGCCCAGCAGGTACCATGATTGTTCTTCCAATTCATTTCGGAGATTCCATATTCATGAGTGGTCATCCACTTTAGAAATTCAGCAAACCAGGCTTTTATTTTTTCCGCTTGTTCCACAGTAATTCCACCTTTGTCTGCCAGCACTTTTACCGATTGGGCAACTTCAACAAAATGGTATGCATCGATAAGTCCAATACCACGGCCTGTTACTTTTCCATAAATTGCTTGCGCATATAACATATGGGGATTCATCTTAGTAGAAGAATCGACAAACCAAGCATTCAAATGTTCTAGCGCCTTGTCGGCATATACTTTATCTTTGGTTAGCAACCATGCTGAGGTTAAGGTAGCTGTAATCTCGCTCAATCTTATCATCGCAAATCGGTGTTCCGTAAAATTGTCGTGATTCGTTTGGCCATCACGTTGTTGATAGGGACCACCCGGTTTTTTTGGATTTGGCCACCAGTAGTCACCTTCAGAATAAAAATCGTTTAGTCCACCAGTACTACGTGGACAATGGGCATCAGTTACCGTGATAGGTGCTGCACTTAAATATGCTTTTGCACGTGCAATTTCGGTTTCTTTCAACGCTTCAATAATCGGATCTTTTAAATCTGATGCTTGTAGATTCACGGGTACAAGTCCTATCAATGCTAGTAGCAATACTAGCACACAGCCTTTTGTTTTTAAAAGAGTTTGTTTTATAATCATCTTATTTTGCTTTATTAAATGCATGCGTATGATCTGTATTTTTAATCCTAACGGCTAATTTCTTAGCAAGATATTTTACTTGCTTTTTATAAGTAGCATCAGCGATCACATTTTTTGTTTCCATAGGATCTACATCATGGTCAAATAACTCTTTTGCAATAACTTCTCCAGAATTTAATTTGATCCATTCTACATAATTAAATCTAGAAGATTTAGCCGAATATCCCATAATTACTTTATCATATTTATCTCTAGATATTGGCCATTGTGAAAAAACAATTCTATCCTGTTGTAGATTTGGTTCCGTAAACAAAGGCATAAGACTCTGTCCCTCTAAATGAGAAGGCGCTTTTAAATTACACAATTCAGCCAAAGTAGGGTACATATCTAACGTCTCTACTGGTGATTCAGAAATGAGTCCTTTTTTTCCATTTGGTGTATTAAAAATTAAAGGTACGTTGGTATCGATATTCATATTAGACCATTTACACCAACTGTTATAATCTCCTAATTTATATCCGTGATCTCCCCATAACACCACAACTGTGTTTTCTCTAAGGCCAAGTTCATCCAACTGATTCATTAATTTTCCAACTTGTGCATCGGCATAAGAAACACAGGCATAATAGGCACGTGTAAGATTCAATGCCGTTTCATCATCTATTTCTGCATACTGCTGAGGCATGTTGTAATAACTGTTTAATTCTCCTCTTGTTCTAATTGCTAGTTCATACGAGTTCTCTGGTGTTTCTTTTAAATCGGTTAACTTAATAGTAGCCGCTGGATATAGATCCCAATATTTTTTTGGTGCCGTAAAAGGTAAGTGAGGTTTTGAAAGACCAACTGCTAAAAAGAAAGGTTTGTCATCCTTACTTAATGCTTCCATTTTTCGCATTGCATTGAGCGTGTTGAGTCCATCCTTGTAAATAGTATCGTGTACGTCAGCGAACTCATAAGCAGGTCCTCTATGAAAATCTGTGTTGAGCGCTATTTTTTTAATCGCCTCTGGAGTTACATATCCTCTTCCTGTCCAAGTTTCATTTGGTGTCATTTCTTTGTCCCCAAATTGTTTCTTAGTATCCGAACCATGATGATAGATCTTGCCACAAGATGCTATATTATACCCATTCTGTTCAAAAAATTTATTAATCGTTAGTACATTAGGAGTTAAATTGTTTAGAGATTCACCCGTATAAATTCCCTTTCTCTCAGGTCTCATTCCTGACATAATAGAAGCTCTTGAAGCCATACATATTGCCTGTTGAACATGTGCTTGTTTAAACATAATTCCTTCTGCAGCCAATTTGTCAATGTTTGGAGACTTAATATGACTGGCGCCGTAACTATTCAATTCTGGACGCAAGTCATCAATTGCAATAAAAAGCACATTGTAATTTTGTTTTGTTGCTGTTTTATTCTTGTTAGATTGAGAGGAACAGACCGTCATGGACATGATGAACAGTCCAGTTATAAATGAGATTTTTTTTAAAGTATTCATATTTTAATATTTTACGTTGTTTCTTATTGAGTTTATTTTTTATTTCTTGCTAGTAACTGATAATTGAACAAAGAAGGGATGTGAATCAATCTTACATTTTTAGCTTCTATATATGGGCTAGGATTGTAGTCTATATCTATTTTTTTATTTCCATATACACCTATCAATCTTACAGCAGCCCCGTCTTTCATACCGTTAATTGTCACGACTTTATCGTTATCATGATAGTTTGTGAAATTTACTCGGATATTCCAAAAAGTACTGAACGCCCCATGCGATGGTTTCCAATAACTAGCTCCACCACCACCAAAAAGCGGATATTCAAATTTATTTTCATCCAAGGTTACCCAAACTTCTATTTGATCGAATAGATTTTGGTGGTTGGCTCCAGAATGTTGATCTAATATGGGGTCTTGGTAAACCTTACAATCTTTATAAACGCTTTTTGTAGCCATCGTATTGAAACTAAGGGGATGGGTGACTTTGTTTTGTACGACTAAATTTTGCACAAGTACATTGTGCACACTACCCATGGCTACTGAATAATGCGCCTTCTTAAGACCGTTTGTTTCAATATCCTGAATCGTGACGTTGCTAATTTCTTCGGTCAATATGCCACTGTCTGCATTTTTTATTTGCACGTCTTTTACCCAACCGTTGTAAAGCCTCGTTAAATACATCGCGTTGTAGCCATCTTCTACATGATGCGCAATATTTGCTGCCATCGGAAATTCAATATTGAAATGTTCTATACCAACTTCCTCTAGGTGCTTCCATTCAGCCATTATTGGGGTCCATGCTTTCTTGATATCATGTAGCAATGGATCTTTTATCTGTATTTTCTTTCCTTTTATGTGAGTAATTAAGACTTTTTGGGATACCAATGCATGATTGGGGTATTTCCAATGGTGAGATCCCACCTTTAACGCTTTTAGATCGTTATTATCATAAAGATTAGATAAAAAAGAACCGTTCTCTCCTTCCTTATTGAACCATTGAATCTGGACCACATCACCCACTTTTATTTTTTCTACGGAGGCTACTTTGAGCTCATGTTCTCCTCTGTTCCCATCTACCAATTTGGTCAATACTACAGGTGCTTTGTCATATGTATCAAGGTAAGATTTTACTCTTTCTCCAGGTACCATAGTCCAAATCATTCCTCCAGACCATGCATATTGAGAAAAAGGCAGGGCAAGATTATTTTCTTTTTCCTTTTGGATTTTGTTCAGTTCCACCAAATACTCTCTTAATTCTTTTAACTCAGGAGGGTCAGAGAAAAACTTAAGGGGTCTCGGGTAATAGAGTGTTGTACCTCCTAAACCACTTCCAGCACCTCTGAGTGTAATATTACTTCTGGTAATATAAAGAATATCACTGATGATAAATCTACCTGCAGGAAATTGAAGCACCACAGCTCCTTTGGTTTCATGAGCTACTTTAACCGCTTTCAAAACAGCCTTGCTATCATCAATCCCGTCATTGGGAATGGCTACAAAATCTTGAATATTTACGACTGTGTTTTTTGATGCAGTTGGAATCTCTATTTCACTAAAATGATATCCTGCATATGAAAAATCAGGTAAATAATTTTCGCTTTTGGTGGACTTGTCACTCAAAATTTTTGGCAAGTCATGCTGTTGCGCATTTACTGAAAACGAAATTGAACATAGCAGTACTACGAGGCTCCAATAAATTTTTAGGCTTCCTACTATTGTTACATTATTTTGATTGTATCTTTTCATCTAGTAAAAAATAATTTTATTTAACTGAGGCTGGTAATTCTTTTCTCAAGATGGTTAAATAACTTCCTTTAAAATCTTGATTTCTAGTTTCCATAATCAAATCCATATTGGTGGTATCTGGAGTTACTTCAATAGCGGCTCTACCATTTGCCATTTTTATAGATTCACTTTTTGTAGGCGTCCCGTAACCTGTTAAGGTTTTACCACCTTGTAAACATTGAAAATAAACGCGATCTTCATAGTCCAAACATCTCCGTCCTTTTTTATCGATAGCCAAGGCTTCTATGAGAATATTTCCATTTTCAAGGAAGCTATGACTAAGCACAAGTTCTTTAGGAGACTCATTTTGTTCAAATGAATACGTAACGTTTAAAGTATCTGTAGCGATTAGTTTTCCTTTTTTGTAACCTAGTGAGATCAATTCATTTGTGCCTTTTTCAAAATTGACATCCCAGTTCAATCCTGATGCTGGAAAATCGTTGATGTCTTTGGTCTTTTTTTCTAATTTATTTCCGTTGTGAATTAACTGTACTTCTTCACAACTACTATAAACACTTATATTTCGTTCCAATCCTTCTGGTCCAGATCGCTCCGTCCAAGTATGTGATTCGATATAACAGAAGGGTTCATCTGACCAGTAACTTTTAAAAACATAATAGGCGTCTTTAGGAACTCCTGCTCTGTCTACCAATCCTTTTTGATTGATGTACGGAATGTCATTCGTAGGTCTTAATGGTGTACCAAAATCTTTGATGGCCCATTGTGCATTTCCAACGAAATTTTCTGTTGTTTCAGAAATTCTCAAATGCCAATCAAACAAGTCTACGATATAGTTTTCACTCCAATCTCCAAATTTAGCAATGTTCTTTACGGCTACTTGGTTTACGGCTTCTTCCCATTCATCAGGATTCACTTGTCCTTGTCCGTCTATTGGATTTTCTGAATGTCTCCCAACCATACTAGAACCTCCATATTCCACATGTAAAAAACTTTTGTATTTTTTCATTGCACTTGCCACTGCTTTTTCATAATTGGTATAAGCTCCTGAATACCAACCTGCCCATATAGATGGTGAGAAGACATCGACTAAATCGGCTCCTTCATAGTATTTTCGAATCCCTGTTGGCCTACTTGGATCTAACTGGTGACTCAAGTCATTAAGTTCGGTTAGATATTCATTGATTTTTTCTCTGTCATCTCCGTTTTCAAAATCGGGCAACCAGTAGATTTCATTTCCTAAAGACCATAAAATGATACTTGGGTGATTTTTATTTTGTGAAATCATTTCTTTTAAAAGACGTGTGGTATTTTGTTTCCATTTTTCGTTCCCGATTCCTCCACGACACCAAGACAATTCATCCCAAACTAAAATTCCAAGTTCATCACAGGCTTTGTATATTTCAGGATCTTGAGGATAGTGGGCAAGTCTTACGAAATTGGCACCCATATCTTTAATAAGCTGCATGTCTTTTTTATGCAATTCATTTGGCATGGCAGCACCATAACCTGCATGCTCTTCATGACGATGGGTTCCTCGCAGCAATACGCGTTTTCCATTGAGGTAAAATGCGCCATGGTCTTTGAATTCAAACCATCGGTAACCAAATTTTTCAACATGTGTGTCTACAACGGTATTCTCTACCAATAGCTCAACTTGTACGGTATAGAGTTGTGGGTTTTCAATGGACCATAATTTTGGTTTTCTAATCGTCTTTAGTGAAAGTACTAGCTTGGAACCATCGAAATTACTCTTGTCAATTGTTTGTGTTTTACTGGTGACTTTTTTTCCTTTTGGATTCAGTAAAGTAGTTTTTATTTTTTGACCAATCAGGTGTTCGATTGCTCCATTTACTTGTACAGATACAGATGTAGTAGCCATTTTAGTAGAAACCTCAGGTGTATTTATATGCACCTTTTCGATGTACTCTTTTGAGCGGGTTTTGAGCCAAACATCTCTGGTGATTCCACCAAAAATGAAAAAATCTGCTTTTTGAGATGGAATAATTTCTCGGTTGTATGCATTGTCAACTCTTACCAAGACTTCATTTTTGCCTTGAAGTTTTAGGAATTTAGTAATTTCAATATCGAATCCGAGGTATCCACCTACGTGTTCTCCTGCAAATTGATTGTTGACATAGACTTTTGTGGTGATATTGGCACCTTCAAAATAGAGTACATATCTTTTAGATGCCTCTAAATTTTCAATTTCTAAATTTTTCTTATACCAACTCCCATCTCTTCTATAACCTGGAGTTATATCTGTAGCATCAAAACTATTCCAAGAATGGGGTAGGGTAATGGGAATCCAAGAATTAGAAGTTTGAATTTCTGAAAGTTTTGGATTGTTATCTTCTAAATAAAACCAATTTTGATTCAAGTTCGTTATTTTTCTCTCGCTGAACGTTGACTGTCCGTGTAGGTGAGAAAACTTAATTAATAAAATCAGGACAATTAGGAATGCTTTTTTCATTGGTTTATATTTTGACTTTAGTATTGTTGTTTAAATTTTCTTTACGAATCAAGGCTTCAAGGTAGTAGTAGTCGCCATATGAAATGGGGACATCAACTTCGTCGTTCTTTGGCATATTTCCCGTGCTGTGATTCAAAATAAATGGGTTTTTTGCGTTGGGGGCAATCCTATATTTTTCTGAACTCAGTGATGTCATAATCGCATCTGCAAATAGTGTATACGTTTTGCTATCTGTTGCATAATTTTGTAGTTCATACAAAGCGGATGCAGTTATAGCAGCTGCTGACGCATCTCTTGGTGCATTTGGAATGTCAGGAGCGTTGTAGTCCCAATATGGAATTTTATCTTTTGGTAATTGAGGGTAGGACAGGATATATCCTGCTATTTTTTCAGCTTGGATTTTGAAAATTTCATTCCCTGTTTCACGATAACACATGGTAAAACCATATAGTCCCCATGCTTGACCTCTTGCCCAAGAAGATTCGTCAGAAAAACCTTGGTGTGTTTTTTTTGCGATAACTTTACCTGTTAGAGGGTTGTAGTCTACCACATGATAACTACTAAAATCTTCTCTAAAATGGTTTTTTAAAGTAGTAAGTGCATGTTGCTGCGCTACCTCATAATAGATAGAATCTCCAGAGAATTCTGTAGCACGAAAAAGCAGTTCAAGATTCATCATATTGTCAATAATCAAAGGGAAATTCCAAGAACCATGATCCCAAGATTTAAGGCTACCTACTTTTTCATTATATCTTGTTAGCAAGGTTTTAGCCGATTGGATGATCACTTCTTTGTAGGCTTCTTTTTTATCAAATTTATATGCATTTCCGAAGCTACAGTTTATTTTAAAGCCCATGTCATGGGTGCGACCGTTCCATTTTTCTTTCTCTGAAAAGACTAACCATTTTTCTGCGAGTTCTTTAAATTTTTCATCTTTAGTATAACCGTAAGCCAACCAAAGGCTTCCTGGATAAAAACCGCTTGTCCAATCTTTAGAAGGAACGCCTCTTACGTCTCCGTTAGGTTCTAAACATCTTGGGAAACTGAGTGAATCTACTTTGTGTGTTAAGCTATTAGACAATCGAGCAAGAGCAGCGTCAATAGGCTTGATCTCCGAACTGATTGCAGTACCAGATTTTGAATTAGACATACATCCAATTAAAATAAAGAGCAAGGCCCCTAAAACAATAGCTTGTGATTTTTTATAATTCATTTGTGTTTTTATTGAGATAGGTTTTCTGTGTTGGATAGTAGTAGCATGCGTTTATTCCATTTTTTCTTAGGAATCATTGCCAACCATTTCTTGTATTTTTCTTCTTCTGGGTATCGCAATGCTGTTTGAATTAGAATGGGTACCAATGCTTTTCTATCAAGTTTGCCTATTTGTTGGTAAGGCCATTCTTTGTTAGGATCTGCATAAGGTGCAATAAAATCTACTGCAGTTTGAAGTGTAGCTCCTTTTGAATTTTTAAACGCCCAGATATCTATGTCTAGGTTTTTTGCCAGTTTTGCTACTGATAAATAGGAGTTAAGGGTGAAAATAGTATAACTGAATGTTTTAGTTCTAGAGAGTTCGTGAGGTTGAGAGCCGTCTGCTTCAAATTGTTCCTCCATACGTTTTGCCATCCCATTGATAAAAGATCTCGCGAGAGAATCGTTGTTGTCAAAATAAGCGAAATGTGCTACCTGACAGTCGTACCATGTACCGTGATTATTTATTGCTTTATGCTCCTCTTGTCCATTTTTACTTTGCACCATCCAATTTAGAAATTGTTTGTACCATGCGTGTAGGTTTTTATCTATAGATGGTGTCCAATACCTTGATGATTTTAGCAAATCTATAGACGCAGCGACATCAATAAATGCCCTGCTTTCAATAATTCCAATACCTCTTCCATCAACTCGTCCAGGGATCGCCTGTGCATATTCCATATTTGGGTTCATTAAAGTCGCTTCATTGATAAACCAAGTTTCAATAAATTGTATGGCATGTTTGGCATATTTCTCATCATCACTAAAAAAGTAAGCTAAAGAAAGTTTTGATACCGATTCTTTCATTCTTGATTTAGAAGGTACATCTGTTCCATTACTCGAAGTAATTGGGTTTCTAAGACCGTCTTTTTGAATATAAGGTTCCCCATTTGGTTGCTCAGGATCTGGCCACCAATACGGACCAAAAGAAAAGTAGTCATGCTTATTTTTACTCGCCGCAATCAATGTCTTATCCATTACTGATACGGGGGCTAACTGAAGAGCATTATTTGCATCTTTAATTAAAAGTTTATAGGCTTTAGTGAGCGAAGAATGTTTCCCAGATTCTATCTTTAATTTATGGTCAATGAGTACTTTTTTATTCAATATCCAAGTACGTGAATCTTGTTCGCTGTTGTTCGTTAACTGTCCAAATGAAGATTGAGACAGCCCAAAAAAAGAGGAAAGTAATACGATGTATTTAAAGTAGTTCATTGTTTTTTTTAGATGATTCAGGACTTAGTAAACATTAATTGACCTGCCTATCTTTAAAGACAGGTCAATTTATATATTTCCTTATGGGGAAATTGAAATATGTTTGTTACTATTATTCTATTGTTACACTATCAATTCTTACTTCACCTGGTGTACCTGGAGTGTTTCTTATGAGCAAAGTAATGCTTGAAGATGTTTCTGTAGAAAAATTAATAGACTTTTGCAGCCACTCCTTGTCTGGTGAAGGAAGCCATTTTTGTTGAGCCAATATAGTGACACCATCTTCGGCAAGAATGGTTACATCAATTCCTGCAGAGCCATTTCTTGTCCAGGTATAAGCAGAAATAGTATAGCCTTCATCAGGACTTACGTTCAGTATTTGAGAAATTTCACCTACGCCTTCTTTGAATTTTCCTGATCTACCTTCGTAACCACTTGAAGAACCTCCGACATCGTCAGATGCATTCCAATTTATTTTCCAAGGAGCTGAATCTTCAAATCCTGGAGACAAAATGGCTGGTATTAATTTTGCCGAAACATAAATATCAGTTTCTAGAATATTTTCATCGGTTCCATCAATAGCGGTTAGTTTTACTTTATAAGTTCCTCCTGCTGCATATATATGGGTCGGATTTTCTTCTGTTGAAGTTGCATCATCTCCAAATTCCCAAAGATAGGATGTGGCATTGTCAGATGTATTTGTAAACGCAACGGTGCCTTGATTTCCTGCATATGTAAACCCTGCCATTGGAAAACCAACTGCTAGCATGCTAGCATATACATCTGTAACATTGTTGTTG
>CEWR01064713.1_pt1 | contig 20041 bp, 16 predicted proteins | sample 356321 | NCBI WGS metagenome assembly CEWR01 (sample SAMEA2621551, study PRJEB7988) | marine metagenome | biome: marine biome (ENVO:00000447); feature: mesopelagic zone (ENVO:00000213); material: "saline water (ENVO:00002010), including plankton (ENVO:xxxxxxxx)" | depth 790 m
TTTTCAATTTAGTGCAAATGGGCATTATCAAGATTCTTTTTATGGAGAAACTTCTTATGACGCCGAGCAGTTAGTTGGTTTTGGACAGTTAGTTTACAATAAAAAATTGGGCGAAAAACACGATTTATTATTAGGGGCAGCCTATCGTTATACTTTTTATGATGATAATACTTTTGCTACTTTAAATGAAGATGGTATTGAAAATAATCCGTCAATAATTCACTTACCGGGCGTTTTTGCACAAGATGAAATAAGTTTGAGTGATCGAAAAAAATTACTTTTAGGCGTTCGATGGGATCACAATAGTATGCATGGAAATATTTTTTCACCAAGGGTAAATTATAAATGGAATTCTAAAGATAAATCTAATATTGTAAGGCTAAGTGTTGGTAACGGATTTAGAGTTGCCAATGTTTTTACAGAGGATCACGCTGCTTTAACTGGCGCAAGAACAGTAGAGTTTGATGGAGAGTTGGACCCTGAGACTTCTTGGAATGTAAATCTAAATTATGTCAAGAAAATAAATACAGAAAATTCTTTTATCACTTTAGATGCAAGTGCTTTTTACACCTACTTTAATAATAGAATTTTACCTGATTATGAAACTGATCCTAATAAAATTATCTATGCTAATTTAGAAGGGTTTTCAGTATCTCAAGGAATTTCTTTAAATGCAGATTTTTTATTCACAAACGGATTAGCTATAAACGCCGGTGCAACATTAATGGAAGTTTCTGTAACAGAAAATGATATAAAAAGAACACAATTACTCACAGAAAGTTTTAGCGGTGTTTGGTCTATTTCCTATAAATTTAACAATGATTTTACAATAGATTATACGGGAAATCTATACGGGCCAATGCGTTTGCCTTTATTAGGTGAAAATGATCCAAGAGATGAATATTCTCCTTGGTTTAGCATTCAAAATATTCAATTAAGCAAAAAGTTTAACAACAGCTGGGAAGTTTATGGTGGTGTTAAAAACCTATTAAACTTTACGCCTGCAGCAAATAGTATCAATAGTCCAGATATGCCTTTTAGTGATTCTTTTGATCCGAGTTACGTTTATGCCTCAAACCAAGGAATTAGGGCTTTTGCAGGTGTTCGTTACACACTTTTTTAGTACTTTTATAAAATATAAACATATTTTTTGTTGATGAAAAAACTCTTAATTCTTACTGTTTTTTTGGGAAATTTAGCCATATTTTCTCAATCTGAAAAAAGCGAATTAAGAGTTTTTACTTTTAATGAAGTTGAAATACTTCACCAACAAAAACCAAAACCTATACTAGTTTTTCTTTACACAGATTGGTGTAAAATTTGTTTCGGAATGAAAAATAATACTTTTAAAAATGATAAAGTCGTACGTCTTTTAAATGATAAATTCTATTTCGTAAAACTAAATGCAGAACAAAAAGAAGATGTTATTTTTTTTGGAAATACATTCGTTTATAAACCTTCAGGGAATAAAACAGGAATAAACGAATTAGCAAAAGAATTAGGTTCCATAGATGGAAAAATCAGTTATCCAACAACCACTATTTTAAATTCAAATTTAGAAATCGATTTACAAATAGGTAATTATATAAACAGTAAAAACATGCATATGATTTTAATGAAATTTTTAACCCTAAATAAAAATTAATTTCTCATATCCCATAATCTAAGATTCCTATTCCTTGGCTTAAGGCTATAAACTAAACCTACTGAAGGATAAAAATGAGAATATTGGCTTTCGAATCTGTCTTCAGAATACTTATATATTAACTGAAGATTAATGCCATAGCTTGGGTAAATCCAAAAAGTATTTCCAACGCCAAGATCTAAAGTTGGGGTAGGTCTTGCTGCATTAACGATACTCCCTCCAATTAGAACATAAGGCACCGTATTATTATATGAAGTTCCAAAATCGTAACGCAATACTCCATCGAAAGTAGTATATTTTTGTGTTTCAAAAACAGCCGTAGAAAAACCAGCATCTAAAGTTAAATTTTTTAAAAAATATCTAGAAATATTAATTCTTGGTGATTGTTTTACAAAAGAGCCTCCAATAAGACTTCCTTGAAAATCAGTAAATTTTGCAGAGGCCAAACTCACACCAAAAGTCCATTTATTTTGGCTGTTTTGAGCGGTTAATGAACAAGAGAAAAAAAGGATAAATATTATCAGTGGGGTTTTCATATTAAAGTATTTTTTAATGGGCATAAATGTAAAAAAAAATCAGAAACCACATACTTTTTTTTAAAAAAATATGGTCAATACTATAATCGTATAAAACACCGTCAATAAACTGAAAGTGAGGCGACATACTTTTATCTTTTTTATTTAAAATTAAATATCACCTAAATGTTAATTGCTAATATATTCTGAACCAAAATTAAAGGTTACAGTTCTTTTTAATTCAAATTTCACCAAAATCAAAACATAAGGGGGAAATTCATAAAGTAATCAAAATGACACCTTAATAACTTCTAAATTATTTTGTTATTGTATGTTTTTCAATAATATAGAAAATTCTGTAATGATTATTTATTAGAAGAATGTAATTTATTGTCAACTATTATAAATAGTTGTCGTTAAAAATGACATTATAGCTCGTTTTACCAAAAAAAAAGAAAAAGTCTGAAAGACATATAAGTATGCTGTTTTCAATTTAATATATTTGCAGAAATATTTTTACGTTGAGTAAGCAGAACATTGTTAATCAATATCAAAAATCTGCGAATGTTTCGCAGATAATTAAGGCCTTACAACAAGACAAAAACCATTTTCAAATAAAGAATTTGGTAGGATCTTCATTGTCTTTTGTTATTTCTGAAACTTTTAAAAAAGCAGACAAACCTTATCTTTTAATCTTTAATGATAAAGAAGAAGCTGCTTATTATTTAAATGATTTAGAACAATTATTAGGTGATAAGAATGTACTTTTTTACCCTGGTTCTTACCGAAGACCTTATCAAATTGAAGAAACTGATAATGCTAATGTTTTATTGCGATCTGAAGTTTTAAATAGAATAAACTCTCGTAAGAAACCAGCAGTAATAGTTACCTATCCAACAGCACTATTTGAAAAAGTAGTCACTAAAAAAGAGCTTGAAAAAAATACTTTAAAGGTTAATGTTGGAGAAAGCTTATCGCTTGATTTTGTGAACGAAGTTTTATTTGAATACAAATTTAAACGGGTTGATTTTGTAACAGAACCTGGAGATTTCTCTGTTAGAGGGGGGATAATAGATGTATTCTCCTTTTCTAATGACGAACCTTATCGAATCGAATTTTTTGGTAATGAAATTGATAGTATTAGAACTTTTGATGTAGAAACACAGCTCTCTAAAGAAAAACTAAATAAAGTTTCTATCATACCAAATGTAGAAAACAAGACTTTACAAGAAAATCGAGAAAGTTTTCTGAAATACATTGCCAACAAAACAGTCGTTTTTACAAAGAATATTGATTTATTAGTTGGGAGTTTAGATAAGTTTTTCCTAAAGGCAGAGGAAGCTTTTGAAGATTTATCCCAAGAAATTAATCACGCAAAACCATTAGATTTATTTTGTGACGGAAATTTCATCAAAAACCAATTACAAGATTTTACTTTGGTGAATTTTGGAGGATTAAAATCTGATGAAAAGTTAGAAATTGTTTTTAATGTAAAAACGCAACCTTCATTTAACAAACAATTTAGTTTATTAATTGATGATTTAAACGAACATCATAAAGCAGGTTTTACCAACTATATTTTTTGCGCAAATGAACAACAAGCGCAACGTTTCCATGATATTTTTGATGACGCAGAACAAGAGGTTCATTATGAAACAGTCGTTTTTCCATTATACCAAGGTTTTGTAGATATTGATCATAAATTGGTTTGCTATACAGATCATCAAATTTTTGAGCGTTATCATAAGTTTCGATTAAAAAATGGCTACGCAAAAAAGCAAGCAATTACCCTTCAAGAATTAAACAAACTAGAAATTGGCGATTATGTAACTCACATGGACCATGGAATTGGGAAATTTGGTGGTTTGCAAAAAATTGATGTCCAAGGAAAAAAACAAGAAGCCATTAAATTAGTTTATGGAGAAAGAGATATTTTATATGTAAGTATTCATTCGCTTCACAAGATTTCTAAATTTAATGGAAAGGACGGAAAAGCACCTAAAATATACAAATTAGGCTCTGGAGCTTGGAAAAAAATCAAACAAAAAACTAAAGCTAGAGTTAAACATATTGCGTTTAATTTAATTCAATTATACGCAAAAAGAAAATTACAAAAAGGATTTGCTTTTGGTCCAGATACGCACATTCAACACGAATTAGAAGGCAGTTTTATGTATGAAGATACACCAGATCAATTTACAGCTACGCAAGATGTGAAAAATGATATGGAAAAAGAACAACCTATGGATCGATTGATTTGTGGTGATGTTGGTTTTGGGAAAACAGAAGTTGCTGTAAGAGCTGCCTTTAAAGCTGTTGATAATGGGAAACAAGTTGCAATTTTAGTACCAACAACTATTCTTGCTTTTCAACATTTTAAAACATTTACAGAACGCTTAAAAGATTTTCCAATCAAGATTGATTATTTAAACAGGTTTAGAACTGCTAAACAGAAAACAGCTGCTATTAGTGGTGTAAATGACGGTGCTGTCGATATTATTATTGGAACACATCAATTAACAAATCAACGTTTACAATTTAAAAATTTAGGGTTACTAATTATTGATGAAGAACAAAAATTCGGAGTTGCTGTAAAAGATAAGTTAAAAACACTGAAAGAAAATGTTGATACATTAACCTTAACAGCAACACCGATTCCTAGAACTTTGCAGTTTAGCTTAATGGCAGCAAGAGATTTATCGGTTATAAAGACACCACCACCAAACAGACATCCAATAGAAAGTAATGTTATTCGTTTTTCTGAAGAAATAATTCGTGATGCTATTTCTTATGAAATTTCAAGAGGAGGGCAAGTTTTCTTCATTCATAATAGAATTGAAAACATTAAAGAAGTTGCTGGATTGATACAACGATTAGTTCCATCTGCTAAAGTTGAAATTGGTCACGGACAAATGGAGGGCAAAAAACTAGAAGGATTAATGCTCGGTTTTATGGATAATAAATTTGATGTTTTAGTGTCTACAACCATCGTAGAAAGTGGTTTAGATGTCCCAAATGCAAATACCATTTTCATTAATAATGCAAACAACTTTGGTTTGTCTGATTTACATCAAATGCGAGGTAGAGTTGGGCGTTCTAACAAAAAGGCATTCTGTTATTTTATAACTCCGCCTTATCATATGATGACCGATGATGCTAGAAAACGTATAGAAGCACTGATTTTATTTTCTGATTTAGGAAGTGGAATTAATATTGCTATGAAAGATTTAGAAATTCGTGGAGCTGGAGATTTATTAGGTGGTGAACAAAGTGGTTTTATAAATGATATTGGTTTTGATACCTATCAAAAAATATTACAAGAAGCTATTGAAGAGCTAAAAGAAAATGAGTTTAAAGAATTGTACCCAAAAGATGCATCTAAACCTAAAGAGTTTGTAAAAGAAGTAACAATAGATACTGATTTCGAAATTTTATTCCCAGATGATTATGTAAATTCAATTACAGAAAGATTAAGTTTATACAACAAATTAGGTAGTTTAAAAACAGAAACAGAGTTACAAATTTTTGAAACAGAAATTGTAGATAGATTTGGAGAAGTCCCAAGTGAAGTATGTGATCTCTTAGATTCTGTTAGAATAAAATGGATTGCAAAAGAATTAGGTTTAGAAAAAATAATCTTAAAACAAAAAAGAATGATTGGGTATTTTGTTTCTAATCAACAAAGTGAATTTTATCAAACGGATGCTTTTTCAAAAATGCTAAAATACGTACAACTAAATTCTAAAAATTGTGTAATGAAAGAGAAAGAAACTAAAAATGGTTTGCGTTTATTAATTACTTTTATAAGAATTGATACTGTTAAAACTGCTTTAGGAGTCTTAAATAAGATATAACCCAAATGTAATTCCTCAAAAAAATGAAGAGGAATTTGAAAATACGATTTCAAGACTACCTAAAAAAGCTTGTATAGAAATGACAAGCAATAGCAAATAATGGAAAACTCACATATTAAGAACCTATCTGGATTACTATTAGCGACTATTTTTATTAGTACTTCTGGTGTTTTAGGAAGATACATTGCTTTACCAACTGAAATCATTATTTGGTTTAGATCCTCTTTGGCAATGGTGTTCTTATATGTTTTTTGCAGATATAAAAAGATAGATTTAAGCATAAAATCTTCTAAAGATTATCTTCCGTTTTTTATTAGTGGCGTTTTAATGGCTGTACATTGGATTACCTATTTTTATGCCCTGAAACTTTCTAACGTTGCATTGGGTGTTTTGTCTTTATATACATTTCCTATTATAATTACGTTATTAGAACCTCTGTTTTTAAAGGTGAAATTCGATCCAATTTATATTCTTTTTGGACTGATGGTTTTAACAGGGTTATACATTTTAACTCCAGATTTCACTATAGAAAGTTCACAAGTAAGAGGTATTCTATTTGGAATTTTTTCAGCTTTTTGTTATGCCATAAGAATTCTAATTTTAAAACAACACGTTGCCAAATATAATGGCTCTATGTTAATGTTTTATCAAACAGTAATTATTACAATTTTGTTGTTGCCTACATTATTTTTTATGGATTTATCTGGTTTGGAAAGTCAATTGCCTTTTTTACTAATGTTAGCATTCATAACAACTGCAGTTGGTCATAGTTTAATGTTACATTCATTAAAGTTTTTTTCAGCTTCAACAGCAAGTATTATTAGCAGTTTACAGCCTATTTTCGGAATTATATTGGCCATGTTTTTTCTTAAAGAAATTCCGACTTGGAATACTTTTTGGGGAGGAAGCTTAATATTGCTAACTGTTGTTATTGAAAGCTTTAGGAGTAAAAAATAAATATACCTTACCAATTACGTATGTCATCGAATATTTTTTTTTATCTGCCATTACTGTAAAAAAGGGAATACCAAATAATTTTTATCAATTAAATCTCTATACATGTTTGATTAAAAAAAATTACTCGATGTGACAGAAAATGAATTTGTTAGAGGAAAACAAGTTTAGCACTAGTTGAGCAGTTTGTTTGAGCTCTTTTTTGAGTTTTTGAGAAAAAGTGAGCAGGAAAAGCAGGAAATAGCTTCTGGAAAAATATTTAAAATAAAGAAACAGACGCCGCGCTAAAACAATTCTTTATTGCTAATGTCTAAATAGTTACGCTTTACAAAAAGTAAGATGGTTTCTAAAATTTCTCCCATATTTTTACATTTCTTAAACTCAACATCACCCACATATTGTATTAAGTGTTTTTTTAAAAGTTCCACATTTTCAGGAAAAGAAATAGTGTCTTTCTTCATACATTTTATGAGGCGAGCAGTTCTTCTTGGAGATGCAATCATTCTTTTTGCCATGAAAGAACGTTCTTCTATTTTATATTGATTTATAGAACTGTTTTGTAGTTTTTTACCCACCATTTCTATCATCTTAAAATTCTCTTTCATAAACTGTAAGTTATAAACTTTCAAGTTTCCTTCAAAAGATTGCTGATCAAAATCTATAGCTCTAATTTTATAAACAATATGGTCAAAATCGTGGGTTGGTGCAATAACGTAATTATAAGAACGCATATCCCCTAATAAACGAACCATGCAACGTTCTTTAAACTTTACAAATTCTTTCGCTATTTGAGATTTTTCTAATTCAGTACATTTTGGCAAGAAATCTCTAATAAAATCGTCTCCTGGTACTCCTGCAATATGTTCTTCAATTAACGTGTCTTTATACACTAGAAAATTCATATTATGTGGAGATAAAATATGTTCTAACTCCAATCCATAAATACGAGATGCGTCGGCTTTTTTTACATAAAAATATGTAAAATTATCATTTAGAATATTTCTAATTTTTATTCTAAAGGGTTTCGAATTACCGAACGTACAAAAATCTATGGCATCTACATTTAAATAAGGTATGGTGTCATCATTACCATCGGAATGCAACATTGCATATATTCTTTTTAAACTCCTGTCTATTTCCTCTCTTTCAAATTCTGAATAATACGTTCTAACCCAAAGTGTGTCTTCATCATTTTTATCATAGACCACGATAGAACCCTGAAAGCGCAGTAAGTCTTCATAAAAAATATGACTTTTTATGTTTCTATTATACCTTCTTAAATATCCGTCTAACATTTCACTAACTGGAAATGTTGGCTTTTTTTTGGACATTAATTTTTTTCCTACTGCCATCTTTTCTGATGATTTTCTTCAAAAATAAGCATTATTAAATAAGTTCGAACATCTTTCCTGGTAAAGGTTTTGTAATCTCTTTTAATTCCATTTGTAATAAAATTGATGATAATTGATAAATGGGAATATTACATTCTAAAGAAATTACATCTAATAATTGTTGCCCTTTTTCGTGTAATAAATCATAAATCTTTTGTTCGTTTTCATTCAACTCTAAAAATAATTTTTTCTGAATTGTTTTTGGTTTTTCATTTAAATCCCAATTCAACATTTTTACAATATCTTTTGATGAGGTTAACACATTTGCTTGGTTATTTTTAATTAAATTATTACAGCCTTTGCTGTAAATATCTGAAGTTCTACCTGGAACTGCAAACACATCTTTGTCATAAGAATTGGCAATATCTGCAGTTACCAAAGAACCTCCTTTTACTGCAGATTCTATAATAATTGTGGCTCTAGATATACCTGCAACAATTCTATTTCGTTTTAAAAAATTTTCTCTTAAAGGGTCTTCCTCACTCCAAAATTCTGTTAAAAACCCTCCGTTTTCGTTCAATTGATTAATATACTTTTTATGAACCTTTGGGTAAATTTGCTCAAAACCATGGGCTAATACAGCAATTGTTTGTAGTTTGTTTTTTACAGCTGCTTTGTGGGCACAAATATCAACTCCATAAGCAAAACCACTTACGATTATAGGGTTGTATTCTGCTAAATCTTCTATTAATTTATTGCAAAAATCTCTTCCATAAGAGCTCATATTTCTAGTACCGACAATAGAAATTATTTTATCGCTATTAAGGTTTATATTTCCATCTTTGAATAATAGAATTGGACTGTCGATACAATTCTGAAGATTATGCGGGTAATTGTCTTCTAAAAAATAAGAATACTGAATTTTATTTTTTTTTATATAGGCAAGCTCTTGTTCTGCAAGAAGTATATTTTTAACATCAAACAAATGTTTGATTGCATGATTCCCTATACCATTGATCTTTTGCAAAGTAGCTGATTTTTCTTTAAAAACCTGAGTAACATCACCAACAGTAACAATGAGTTTTTTAGCTAAAACATCACCAATAGCTTTACTCTTTTGCAAGCGCAAAACAGCTAATAATTTTTCTTCTTTCAATAGATAACAATTTGAGTACCAATATAAAAAATAATTGTTGATAAAATTTATATCAATAGGCATTTCAAAACATCTAATTTTTTATATTTGTTAATATGAATCTAGCCAACCACATTAACGACTTACTTTACAGATATAATTGTGTGATTATTCCTGATTTTGGTGGTTTTGTTACCAACAAAATCAGCGCAAAAATGAATAAAACTTCTAATACGTTTTATCCGCCAGCGAAACAAATTACGTTTAATAGTCATTTAAAAGTAAATGATGGTTTATTAGCGAACTACATCGCTTCATCCGAAAACATTTCTTTTGAAAAAGCTTCTAATATCTTAGCTATATCTGTTATAAAATGGAAAAACGAAATTAAAACGAAACCAATACAAATAGCTGCAGTTGGTGTTTTAACATTAAATGAAAGTGGTCAAATAATTTTTGAACCAAATAAAAAAATTAATTATTTAACAGAATCTTTTGGGTTAACTCCTATAGAATCTGAATCAATAACAAGAAACAAAGCACACGTAATACCTTTAATTCCTATCGTTGAAATGGAAGAACGCAAAGGAATTCCTGCTTTTATAAAATATGCAGCTACTGCTGCTATATTGTTAACGCTTAGTTTTGTTGGTAACAATGCATATCAACAAAATAAGCAGCAAACAATTTTAGCTAGTCAAGAAAAAGCAATTGAGAAAAGAATACAATCAGCTACGTTTGTAATTGCAAATCCTTTACCAACTTTAGAATTAAATGTTGCTAAAAAACTAGTGATTGAAAAAAAGTATCACGTTGTTGCTGGCGCTTTTCAGTTTCCAGAAAATGCAAAGAGAAAAGTAGATCAACTAAAAGAACAAGGCTATAATGCTCGTATTCTTGGTGTAAATAAGTGGGGTCTAATGGAAGTCGCTTTTAATAGTTTTGCAGATAGAAATGACGCTATTAATAACTTATACAAAATACAAGATACAGTTTCTAAAGATGCTTGGTTACTGATAAAAAAGTAACATTTATTTATAGGCTATTCTTATATTTGCAGAAATTTTTAAAATGGAAGCAAAGACATCCAAAGAATCTTTAACAATACTTACAGATCTAGTTTTACCAGGAGAAACTAATTATTTAGATAACCTTTTTGGAGGAGAATTATTAGCAAGAATGGATAGAGCCTGTAGTATTGCTGCTAGACGTCATTCAAGAAGAATTGTCGTGACTGCTTCTGTTAATCATGTTGCTTTTAATAAATCTGTACCTGTTGGAAGTGTGGTGACCGTAGAAGCTAAAGTTTCTAGAGCTTTTAAATCATCCATGGAAATTTATGTTGATGTTTGGATTGAAGACAGACAATCTGGTCAAAGAACAAAAGTAAATGAAGGTATTTATACTTTTGTCGCTGTAGACGAAACAGGTAAACCTGTTCATATTCCTCAAGTTGTACCCGAAACGCCTTTAGAAAAAGAACGCTTTGATGGGGCTTTAAGACGTAAACAACTGAGTTTAATTTTAGCCGGTAAATTAGATCCTAGTGAAGCAACAGCTTTAAAAGCACTTTTTAACCTTTAACAGGATCACAGAAACTTTAAAGTATTATAGACAATAAGTATTATCGTTATTTTTTATGACTTTTTGTTAAAGAATTTTTAAAGATAATTTAATTAAAACTCAACTTTCTACAAACTAGAATAATAGCTGCTGATAAAAATAATAAGTATTCTAATTTATATTTCTGTTATTCTTATTTTTATTAAAACTTTAGACACAAACAGTTATCTATATTTTATTTTTTTCACCCATCTTGGGAGGTCATTTTGCTCTATTGTCTATTTTATCTAATATTACAGCAGGTATTATTTTATATATTAATTACCCTGTAAAGATTGCAAATAATATTACAATTCTTAAAGAAGATGAGCATATCATATGTGAAATAAGGGATATTGGGACTTTCTTTATTACGCTAAGAACTCCTGAAAAAGAATTAATTATAGAACCAAACTCTAAATTCTGCAAAAAAAATATAAGATATAATCATGAGTAAATATTTTCTTTGTTTAAGATTGTATATTAGCAAATAGACATTTTATTTTATGATACAATCTTACAAGAAAAAACCTGCTTTAGCAGAAGATTACGATTCTATAATTATAGGTTCTGGAATGGGAAGTTTAACTACTGCAGCTATTCTTGCTAAAGAAGGGCAAAAAGTTTTGGTTTTAGAACGTCATTATATTGCTGGCGGATTTACACATATTTTTAAACGTAAAGGTTTTGAGTGGGATGTTGGAATTCATTATATAGGTGAAGTTCAAAGAGAAACTTCTGTCATAAAAAAATTATTTGATTACATTTCTGATGGTCAACTTAAATGGGCAGATATGGGTGACGTGTATGATAAAATTATAATTGGCGATAAAGAATATGATTTTGTAAAGGGTGTACAAAATTTTAAAGACAAAATGTTTGGTTATTTTCCTGATGAAAAAAAAGCAATAGAAGAATATATAAAGTTAGTTTTCAAAGCAATAAAAACAAGTCAGAAATTTTACATGGATAAAGCTTTACCCCCAATCATGAGTTCAATTTTTGGCGGAAAAATGCGTAAACCTTTTTATAATTTTTCCGATAAAACAACCTATGAAGTTTTGAGTTCTATCACTAAAAATGAAGAACTCATAAAAGTACTCTCTGGTCAATATGGTGATTATGGTTTACCACCAAAACAAAGTAGTTTTGTGATGCATGCAGCTGTTGCCAGACACTATTTTGCTGGTGGAAGTTTTCCTATCGGAGGCTCATCTGAAATTGCAAAAACAATTGATACAGTTATTGAAAAGGCTGGAGGAACTATTTTAATTAGCGCAGAAGTTGACGAAGTTATCATTGAAAATAACAAAGCTATAGGTGTAAAAATGAAAGATGGTAAAACATTTTTAGCAAAAAAAATTATTTCTGGAGCAGGTATTATGACTACCTACAACAAGTTGATTCCATCAAAAATTATAGAAAAACATCAACTAAAACAACAATTACAAACGGTAAAAAGATCTGTATCTCATGCCTGTTTGTATATTGGTTTAGAGGGTTCTCCAGAAGAGTTGAATTTACCAAAAACTAACTATTGGATTTATCCTGATAAAATAGATCATGACACAGCTATTGACAATTATTTAAATGATTTAGATGCTGATTTTCCTGTCGTTTATATTTCTTTCCCGTCTGCAAAAGACCCTGATTGGCCCAACAGATATCCAGGGAAAAGCACCATAGATATTATTACTTTATTACCTTATGATGGTTTTAAAAATTGGGAAGATTCAAGATGGATGAAACGTAGTGAAGAATATGAAGCGTTAAAAGATAAAATATCAGAACGTTTATTAGCCGTTTTATACAAGCACATACCACAAGCTAAAGGTAAAATAGAACATTATGAGCTTTCTACACCTTTAACAACAAAGCATTTTGTTAATTATGCTAAAGGCGAAATCTATGGCTTAGATCATACTCCAAAACGCTTTAGACAGCGTTTCTTAAAACCAAGAACACCAATTAAAAACTTTTATTTAACAGGACAAGATGTTGTTACAGCGGGTGTTGCAGCAGCTTTATTTTCTGGTGTAATTACAACTTCAGCAATGACAGGGAAAAATATTATTAAGAAAGTCATGAAAAGTTAATTACCTTTTTAACATCCAAGAAGCAGGGTTTAAACGAGTTGTATTTTTAAACAACACAAAAATAAGTTTGGTTTTTTTAGAAATTTTATCTGTAAAAATTTTACCTATTTTTTGTCCTGTTACAATTTTGTCACCTTTTTCAACAAAAGAGTTTTCAAGGTTATTGTAAGAAGTAATATAGTTTCCATGTCTAATTAACACATTTCTTGTACCACCAGAACCCAATAGGATATTTAAAACTTCACCATTATAGATGGCTTCAGCATTACTTCCATTACTAGTAACTATATGCAAGCCTGTACCATTTATTGTAATTCCAGGAAACGTAGGATGAGGTTGTTTTCCAAACCTTCTAATAACAAGTCCTTCTTTAACGGGCCAAGGCAACAATCCTTTATTCAATACAAATTTTGCTGCTAATGCTTTTGCTTCTGGACTCAGAATAAATTCGTTTTTCTTCGAAGTTTTTGGCTTTATGTTTAATTTCGATTTTGCTAATCTATTAGCTCTAGCAATTTCGTCTCTTATAATCTTATCTATTTTATTTGCAACTCTTTTTTCTGCTTTAATTTTATTTTGTAAATCCTTTTTGTACTTATTTTCTTTACTTTTTATTTTAATGATTAAATTTTCTTGCTTCTTTTTATCAGTTTCAATTTCTTCCTTTTGATTTTTCTCTGATAAAATTAAAGTATCCTTTACCTGTTTCTGATACACTAAAGAATCTTTGATTTTTTTAATAAGATTAGTTTGCAAAACAATTTCTGCCCCTTGCTTTTTTCGAAATGAAGTATATTGCTTCATATACCCCAAACGTTTGTATGCTTGATAAAAATTTTGTGAAGACAACAAAAACATCGTTCTACTTTGTTGCGATTTACTTTTGTAAGATCTGTAAATCATTTCACTATAATCTGCCTTTAAATCAGAAATGTTTTTTTTGAGTTTTTTTAATTTAGTTTCATTAGTTTTTATCTCTCTTGATAAAAATTTGGCTTCTAAATTTATGGTTGAAATTAGTTGATTTCTAACGTCAATCTTTTGTTTTATATCTCTTAAATCTTCTAGAGCATTTTTCTCTTTTTTCTTTTCATTAAAAATAAATCTATTCAACTTTACAATTTCAGATTTATATCTTTTACGCTGATTTTCTAACTCCCTTTTAGTTTGACTAAAAATGGAGAAACTCATCAGAAAGACTGATAAAAAAAGGATGTAAAACTTTTTATTATTCATTAAAATTTTAAACGTTTATAAGTACTCGGAATATTAAAAGACATATTTAAAGCTGCATCAAAAATAACGGATTTATAGAATAAATCTAAAATCGTAACAGATCTAGAGTTTTTTGCTTTGATATTAATTTCTGATGGAAAAACAACACCATCGACTAAGTTATAAGACGGGTATTTTATATCTAACCGTAGATTTTTAAGAGGATTTACAATAGATTGCTCTTCTAGTTTAAAATGCGAAGGATTTATTGTAAAGAAAATATCAAACAATTCTGCTTGCTTTTTTGGGGATAAAACATAGCTATTATTTGCAATTTCTACAGTTTGTTTTTCTTCTTTTACATTTAATAACGATTGTCCTAAAAATAGATTTTGGAGTTGCTCGAAATTAATTTCTACACCTAATAATTTTTTAATCATGGAGAAATCTCCTTCAAAATAATTTTTAGCAAAGGGGGAGTAATAACTTACAGAAGTTGGTGTAATTTTAGCTTTAAAAACAGTTATAAACTTAGTTCCTCTTAGCCAAATAACTTCATCCTTAATAATTTTCATATTCACAGATAAACTTTGTTTAGTTTTTCCATTATTAAAATTCACTTTTAACTTTGCATCAACAGTTTCTCTATCAAAATTTGCTGCTATATGTTTTTTTGCTACTTTTTTTGCCGAAATTTCTTTGGCAATTGCATTGGCATCAATCATATTTTTTTTTGTTTTACAGGAAGTTAAAACAATTGTAAAAAGGAGAATATATTTTAAAAACTTCATTTTTTAATTCTTCAGATTTTTAGCTTTTTGTTTGTACTTTTTTTCTTCTTCATTGTTCCCTAAACCTTTAAAGGCTTTCGCAATTTCAGTATAAAAATCAACTTCCATTTTATCCTCTATAACAAAATCAAAACCGTTTTGCAAAGTAGCTAAAGCATTTTTATACTTTTTTAAATCATTTAAGGTTTTCGCTTTCACTAAATATACATAAGGTTGTGCAGGAAAGAGTGCTATTCCTTCTTCACTAAATTTTAATAAATTAGCTACATTATTACTTGATTGGTTTAAAATTTGTTTTAAAACTTTATATGATTTATCTGTTTTAAATTGATTGATTAAAGAGCTTAAGTCAGAGGGATTTTCTTTTTTAACTGAAGCTTCTTTTCTCTTCTCTAAATTAGCTTTTAATTTTTTTAAATTCGATGATAATGCATTTTCTTTTTCAAGAGTATTCATTAAAAAAATTGCTTTCTTATATTGCTTATCGTACACCAATAATTTTGCTAACTGGTCTCTTTCTTTTGGATTAATAGCAACTATTTTCTGTTGAACTTTAATCGCTTCTTTATAGTTTCTTTCTTTCTGATAAATCTTAACAAAATGGCTTAACATCCAAAGGTTATTGATGTCTTTTGACAACGACCTTTCGATATATTCTTTGGCTAATAAGGTGTTGTTAAGTAATAAATAGTTTTTTGAAAATTCAAAAAAAACTGAAACATCGTTTGTTAAAATTTGATTACAGCTTTCTAAATTTTCAATTGCTTTTTGATAGTTTCCTATTGCTTTCTCTGACAAAGCTTTAAAAAAAAATTCTTGAAACTTTAATTCTGTTTCTTCAGTTAAATCTTCTTTTACAGGAATACTATCTTGTGCAAAAATATTAATTGAGAAAAAAACAAAAAAGAAAAGAACCAGTTTAAAATAGTTAAACAGTTTCTTTTCTCTCTTCTTTTTATTCTTCTTTTTAAAATACATTTATATTAATTCTGAATAATCTCCAATACTTACAGAAGTATAATTTCCATTATATTTTGCATGATTTCCAATCATAGCATTGTCTAAGTTTGCATTTGAAATTTGCACATTAGTTTGAATTAATGAATTTACAATCGTAGAGTTTTCAACGACACTATTCTCACCAATAGAAACATAAGGTCCGATCTTCGTGTTTTTTAAAACAACATTTGCGCCAATATAACAAGGTTGAATAATTTCTGAATTTTCTAAAACAACGTCCTCAGAAACTAAATTATTACCAGCAGCATACTCAAAAATAAGTGTTTGTTTATTGGTATCTACTGTTGGATCTTTTTTACCACAATCCATCCAATCATTTACTTTTCCTGGCACAAACTTTGCTCCTTGCTGTTTTAAAGATTCTAAAACATTAGTTATTTGAAACTCATTATTTTCTTTCAAGTCATTATCAATTAAATACTGAATTTCTTCAAGAATTTTCTCTCCACTTTTAAAGTAATAAATTCCAATTATGGCTAAATCAGAAACAAACTCTTTTGGTTTTTCAATAAAATCAGAAATAAATCCATCTTGTAATTTTACAACACCAAATGCATTTGGATTTTCAACTTGTTTCACCCAAATGGCACCATCTACATTTACATCTAAAGTAAAATCTGCTTTAAACAAAGTATCTGCATAAGCAACCACACAAGGACCACTTAAAGACTCTTTTGCGCAATAAATTGCATGCGCAGTTCCTAATGCTTCTTCTTGAATATATACAGATCCTTTCGCACCCAATTCCTCGGCAATTTTTAATAATTTTTGTTCAGTATCTGTAGGAAACCCTTTTGCTATAGGGCCAATAATAAATGCTATTTCATCAATTTTTTCATCTATAACAGAAGCAATATCTTCTACCAAACGTTGTACAATTGGCTTACCTGCTATGACTGTTAATGGCTTTGGAACCGTAAGAGTATGAGGTCTTAAACGAGATCCAATTCCAGCCATTGGTACAATAATTTTCATCTATTTTTTTTTTAATTATAAGATGCAATATACTATTAATTAAGAGATTTTAAAATAGTTTTGACCTTAAAATACCTTAAACTGATTGTTAAAATAAATTATTTCTCCCCATTTATAAGGAGAAATATCCATGTAAATAGGGAGGGAAAAATTTCATCATAAATAGGGATTGACAAGTACCTCTATTTACTATATTTTTACAGTAATATATTTATAATATAATCCCCCAAACATTCATTTTTATAAATGATATCAAAAACCCAAGTTAACGCTTGGGTTTTTCGTTTCTTTGCAAAAAATAAATTTATTTCTGTGAATTATTTATCAGTAGAAAATATATCGAAATCTTATGGAGAACGCGTCTTATTCGAAGACATCTCTTTTGGAATTAGTAAAGATCAAAAAGTTGCTTTTGTAGCAAAAAATGGAAGTGGTAAAACATCTATCTTAAATATTATTGCAGGTTTGGATGTTCCTGATTCCGGACAAGTTGTAAGTAGAAAAGGAATTTCTATTGCTTATTTAGCTCAAAAGGATGATATCAACCCAGATTTAACTATTGAAGAAACTATTTTTGCAACTGATAATAAAATTCTTTCTATTGTTAATCAATATGAAAGTGCTTTAAAAAATCTTGATGATGGTGACGCTTACCAAGCTGCATTTGATTTAATGGATCAACACAATGCGTGGGATTTTGAAACACAATACAGACAAATTTTATCGAAATTAAAATTAGACGATTTAACATTAAAAGTAGGTTCTCTCTCTGGAGGACAAAGAAAACGACTGTCTTTAGCCATCGTTTTAATTAATAAACCCGATTTACTAATTCTAGATGAACCAACAAATCATTTAGATTTAGAGATGATAGAATGGCTAGAAGCATTCTTCGCTAAAGAAAAAATTACTTTATTTATGGTTACTCACGACCGTTACTTTTTAGAGCGTGTGTGTAATGAAATTTTAGAATTAGATGAAGGTAAAATCTATAAATACAAAGGAAATTATTCTTACTATTTACAAAATAAGGAAGAGCGTTTAGCTTTAGAAGCAACTAATTTAGGTAAAAGTAAAAGTTTATTTAAGAAAGAGTTAGAATGGATGCGAAAGCAACCAAAAGCTAGAACTACGAAATCGAAATCTAGAACAGATGATTTCTATCAAATAAAAGAGAAGGCACATCAACGTAGAAAAGACCATCAAGTTCAGTTAGAGATCAATATGGAGCGTTTAGGAAGTAAAATTCTTGAGCTTCATAAAGTGTCTAAATCTTTTGGAGATAAAAAGATTTTAGATGATTTCGATTATGTTTTTAAACGTGGTGAACGTGTTGGAATAATTGGTAAAAACGGAACAGGTAAATCTTCTTTTTTAAATATTATCACAGAAAAAGCTCCTTTAGATTCTGGTAAAGTTATTTTGGGGGAAACTGTAAAATATGGATACTATACACAAACAGGAATTAACATAAAAGAAGGACAAAAAGTTATTGAAGTTGTAAAAGAATTTGGAGAATTTATTCCACTCTCTAAAGGAAGAAAAATTTCTGCTTCACAATTATTAGAACGCTTCTTATTTGACAAAAAGAAACAATATGATTTTGTTGAAAAACTATCTGGAGGTGAGCAGAAACGTTTGTATTTGTGTGCTGTTTTAATTCAGAATCCAAATTTTTTAATTTTAGATGAGCCTACAAACGATTTGGATGTTGTTACATTAAATGTTTTAGAAAACTTCTTATTAGATTACCCAGGAAACCTTTTGGTTGTATCTCATGATAGGTATTTTATGGATAAAATTGTAGATGCTCTTTTTGTTTTTAGAGGAGAAGGAATTGTAGAAAACTTTCCAGGAAATTATTCAGATTTTAGAGCCTATGATAATTCTAATACGAAACAAGTCGCTGAGAAAAAAGTAGTTGAAAAGGTTGAAAAAAAAGAAAATAAAAATGCTTTAACTTTTAATGAAAAAAGAGAATTTGGTTCTTTAGAAGCAGATATTGAAAGGCTTCAAAAAAGAAAAGCAAAAATTGAATCTCAGTTTTTAAATGTGGAAATTGCATCCGAAGATATCGCTAAAAAATCTGAAGAATTACAAGAAACAATATCAAATTTAGAGCAAAAAGAAGAACGCTGGTTAGAACTTTCTATGAAATTAGAAGGTTAATCAACTTTAACGATATCTTCTTCTTTTAATAAATCTTCATTGTTAAATCGCAATAAAATTTGTGCAACAGCAATTGTATCTTTTTCACAATAGGTAACAATTCTTTGCAGATCCTTTTCTTTGTAATAAACATGGGCAACTTCACTACCATTAATATCATCTTTTGGCGAAGAGATTCCTAAAATTGAGGTCAATAATTTTAAGGAAGTATAGTGTTTGTAATCACCAAATTTCCACAACTCCAGAGTGTCTAAATGTGGTACTTCCCATGGTTTTTTTCCAAATAAATTTAATTTTTTAGGCAATTCTATTTGATGCACAATCATTCTTCTTGCAATAAATGGAAAATCGAATTCTTTTCCATTATGAGCACATAAAACATTTGTCTTATTTGCAAAATGAGTGTCTAATAAAACTTTAAAATCAGATAAAAGTTGATGTTCATCATCTCCATAAAAGGAGGTTAAACGCAATTGTTTGTTCTTCTCCACATCCACAAAATAACCAACAGAAATACAGATTATTTTCCCGAATTCTGCCCAAATTCCTGCTCTCTCATAAAATTGTTCTGAAGTAAATTCGTCTTTACGTTGATATTTCGTTTTTTGCTCAAAAAGTTCTTGAATTGTTTTAGAAAGGGAGTTCCAATTTTCTTCTTCAGGGACTGTTTCAATATCTAAAAACAAGATATTGTTTAACTTGTAAGTAAGGTTCATAGCGTATTATTTTTTCTTTTTCA
>CEWR01155285.1_pt1 | contig 19983 bp, 15 predicted proteins | sample 356321 | NCBI WGS metagenome assembly CEWR01 (sample SAMEA2621551, study PRJEB7988) | marine metagenome | biome: marine biome (ENVO:00000447); feature: mesopelagic zone (ENVO:00000213); material: "saline water (ENVO:00002010), including plankton (ENVO:xxxxxxxx)" | depth 790 m
TGTCCGACGATTACTCTTCCTGGATTTTGAATCCAACCTCCAGGCATTGTTACGGGAATATATTCGGCACCTCCAATATTTTTCACCGTATTGTTGTTCTTACTGATGTTAAAATCGGTTTTCCAACTAAAGTTCGGAACTTGTATATTTACTGTAGAAAGAGAAAATTCAACACCAGTGTTATCAACTCTACCAAAGTTTATCCATTGAGAGCTGTTACCTGATTGACCAGGAACAGGTGCATTTAATAACATATCGTGGGTTTGCTTGTTGTAATAATCAAATGTGATTGTTATACGGTTTTGGAAAAGACCAATATCTATTCCAGCATCGTATTGAGTAGTTGTTTCCCATTTTAAGTTTGGATTGGCAGAACTTCCAGGTGACATTCCAAAATAGGTGATATTATTACTCGCGTAGTAAGTATTTTCCATTTTTGCAGCATAGCTGTATGCAGGAATTCTTTCGTTTCCTGTTTTACCATAACTTACTCTTAGTTTTAAGTTGCTAATTTCTGTAATGTTTTTTAAAAACTGTTCTTTGTTAACTCGCCAAGCGAATGCTGCTCCAGGGAAGTACCCCCATCTGTTATTTTCCCCAAATTTATCTGATCCATCGGCTCTAAAACTTGCTGTAAAAAGATATTTTCCTTTGAAGATATAATTTAGCCTGCTTAGGTAAGACATCCTGTTGGATACATCTCTTTGAGATTGATAATTTTTAATTACGGATCCTTTACTAATGTCATTATAACCTGTTGATTCATCCTCAAAGTTTGTAATGTCATTTAAGAATTTCTCAAAGTTATAATGTGCCATTTCAAAACCTGCTATAAAGTTTACATAATGTTTCTTTTTAAATTTTTTATTAAACGTTAAAACATTTGAAAAGTTATAAGAGTAGCTTTCAACCTGATTTATTACCGCTCTGCCCTCCCATCGGTTTCCATAACTTGTTTGAGAGTTGTAAAATTCTTTTAATTTTGAATTACTAACACTCGCCCCAAACAATGAGCGGAAACGAAAACTTTTAGATAGTTTGTATTCGCCATATACAGAGCTCCTTGTTCTTGATAATCGTGTCGTTTTTTCTCCTTCTTCAATCAGTGTCATTGGAGAGATATACTGGTCAGAGGCACCGTCTTCTAACGTTTGGTCTGGTAATTCCCAAGGGTTTGAGATCACCAAGTACTGTACTACTCCATTATAGGAATCTGCACCTCCACTATTTGCAACACCATCTAATTCAGAAAAAGCAGAATTAAGGCTGAAACCAAATTTTAGTTTTTCTGTTTGTTGATGGTTTGCTTTTATGCGAAAACTATATTTAATATAATCATTGTCTTTAACAATTCCTTCCTGATTCAGAAAGGCTACTCCCGCTGCATAGTTAGATTTTTTGCTTCCACCAGTTGCCGAAATCATGTGGTTGGTTGTAAAAGCAGGTCTTAAAGCTTCCTTTTGCCAATCGTAATTCGCTATGTTAGTGAAATCTCTTGGGGTATCTGGTATGCCATCACCATCTGTATCAATGTTTGTAAAGTTGCTGTTTTGTTCTCTTGTATTTCTGTAATCTATATAGGTTTGTGGATCTATAATGTCAATTCTTTTATTTGCATTAGAGACTCCAACAGAAGTAGTGTATTCAAACGTGGCGATTCCGTTTTCCCCACCTTTGGTTGTGATTATAATAACTCCGTTGGCCCCTCTAGATCCATAAATTGCAGTTGCAGATGCGTCTTTTAAAACCTCAATAGATTCAATATCTTGCGGGTTAATAGTTGACAAAGGACCCATAGTAGACGGACTTCCCATAGTAGATCCTGCCACTTCATCTTCGCTAATATCAATTTGTACACCGTCAATTACAAAAAGCGGACTTCCTGCTCCAGATATTGAATTAGCACCACGAATGTTAATATTGACACCGCTACCTGGAGCACCAGATTCTGAGGTAATGTTTACCCCCGAAAGCCTGCCCTGTAGTGCATCAAAAAGATTAGGTGTTTTGTTTTCTGCAATTACACTTGCTTTTATGGATCCCACAGAACCAGTTAAATCTTTCTTTTTAACAGCACCATATCCAATTACAACAACTTCATCAAGATTATTTGCTTGCTCCTTAAGGAAAACTTTGATGTTGTCTTGACCGGTATAAGTGATCTCTTTTGAAATCATTCCAACATATGAAAATACAATTAGCGCGTTTTTATCAGAAATGTTTAAAGAAAACTCTCCATCAAAATTGGTTATAGTACCCGTGCTCGTATTCTTTATTAAAACAGTAACACCCGGTAAAACTTCACCGGAGGAAGTGGTAACAATTCCTGCTATTTTGTTTTGAGCGTGAACGTTTTTAATTGACCCTATGGTTAGTAGAAGTAAAAAAAGATACTTATTCATTTGTTTGGTTTTTGCTTGTTATTTTTTAAAAGGAGAATGTCTAGATATTTTTACATTGGTCGATTTTTCATCTATAGATAGGCTTCCCTTTTCTCCGTTTAAACTCTCGTATGTATTCCCTTTGATTAGCGTATTGTTACAATTTACAATTTTTAAATTCTTTGTATCAGGAAATATCGGTTTATAAGTGTTCGTTTGGATGATAGTATTGTTTTCGAAAGTAAAATTATCGATAGACATTGCTAACAAAATAGAGCTATCAAAAGTTTTTATTATATTATTTCTGATACTAATTTTTTTACTATACTTTCCTTTGATTTCTTTTTTATTTGCATACTGAGGATCTATCATAAAAATAGACTGAGCACCATTACCACCATATACAGAATTTTCTATAGTGTTGTTTTCAATTAACAAATCATCACAAGGGCCAGATTCATTCCATAAACCAAGATCTCCTGTAATTCTGAATGATGCCATCTGAGAAGAAAGATGGTTGTTTCTTACAACAACTTTTCTTGGCGTTGAAATTAAGAAACTACGAGCTCTATTGTTTCTCACAATATTGTTTTCAATTATCGCACTTGCATGCCAAGAAATGTTTTCTATGCCATCGTAGATATTTACTTTTCCGTTGATCGGTTTGTCAAAAGTGATATAGGATATTTTTTCATTAACTCTTTTTACTTTTTTTAATGTTAGAGGTTCTGTGGTAGTCTGTAAGTTAGTTTGTTCAATTATTTGAACTTTATCTCCCTCTTCCCCAAATAAATAACCGTTTTGATGAGGGTGGTATGTTTCTACAGCCAAAGTGTAATCATCAATTATTTTATTTACACGAACATAAGTTCCATGTATATTAGTTGCATCGTCTAACATATTTTCAAACGTACAGTTTTTAATAGTGATGAGTCCTTTTACGTTACAAAAATGAGTAGCATCTGCAGTAGCAGTTACCATTCTACCTTGACCTTCTTTTAAAACAACATTAAAACCATCAAGAGTTATGTTTTCACTTCTTTCAGCAATGAGTCCCATGGCACCAGCATGGTAAACATTTACATTGTTAAATAACATGTCTTTGCATTTAAAAAGACGGAATGCAGGGCTTGTTCTGTTAGATAGGTATTCTCCTTTGGAAACGAATATAGATCCAACAGGAGGCACCTCTTTCATAATTCCTTTTAAGCGAACCAATCCTTGTTTTAATTCTGTAGCTTCTATTCCTTTTTCTTTTACAGCATATTTAGCAGTATTGTAATAGGGAGCCATGGTTTCAGGATTCCATACAATATTTTGACCTACCTCAAGGTCGTAACGTTCGGCAAGTGCAAAACGACTTCCGTATTTCCTTTCATATGGAGAGTCTTCTCTTTCTAAGGATAAATACAAACGACCATATTGTACTTTATAAGGACTTTTGATTACGATGTCAAAAGTTTTGTTTTTTTGATTGTTTGCAATTACCTTTCCTTCTAATACAAAAGGAACTTCCCAGTTTATACTTAAATTTTTTACGGTAATAGTAGCACTTTCTTCAATAATAAAAGGGATCATTTTTCCATGAAAAATAAATTCAGATCCAGAACCGTCAACTGTAAAATTTTTGAAGTCGAATAAAGGGAATGCCGTTCTCTTTAAACCATTATCATTATTTGTAATTTCACAATACCTTTCAGCAGCAAACGTAGGATAGAAATGATAGGTTCCTTTTGGGAAAACTATTGTTCCAATACCCTCTTTTTTACAAGTCTCAAGAGCTTTAATCACTATAGGGGTTACATCTTTACTATTTTCAATTCCTAAGTTTTTTAAGTTTAATACTTTTTGAGCATACGCTTGATTGATTCCAAATAGTATAAAAGGGAGAATTAATACTTTAAGGAATGATGGTTTGAATTTCTTTTTTATATTTTTCATTACAGAATAAATAAGATTAGTTATTGTCCTTACAAATTTAGAAAGATTTTATTTTTCTTGTTTTATATTATGTAACGAAAACTTCAATCTATGTAACAATCCCTCTGTTCTTTAGTAAAAGGGAGTCTTAAAAACTCAAGCTAGATTCAGGTCAGAGATTATGCTGGGCTAAATCTGCGCCAGCTCGCTTTGATCTAAGGTAAGGTAAGGTTATAGTGTATAAAAATATTTTAGAAAAGGAAAAGTCACTCCACAGCCTTTTCAGAGAAAAAAGTGTGACAACGCTGTTCTTTTTGTTTATAGTAATGTAACAAATATTTTAATTTATGTAACAAACGCTTTGTTTTTAGAAGGTTTATTTCTGTTTGTATTTGTGTTTTAGTAACTTGTCAATTCAAAGATTTTTAAAAATAAACCTTAGGTATGTTTAAGTATATTTTTTATTTCGTGTTTCTGTTCAGTGGGTTTGATTCCATTCAAGCACAGAATTTACTATTTAACTCAATAGCTGTCACTAATGGGCTGTCGCAACACGATGCAAGTTGTATTACTCAAGATTCAAATGGTTTTATTTGGATAGGAACTTATGATGGTTTAAATCGTTTTGATGGTTATCAAGTGAAAAATTATTTTCATGATAATGAGGGGATTAAAAGCTTGTCGAGCAATCGGATAAAATGCTTGTTTGAAGATGATAAAAAACGTTTGTGGGTTGGTACAGATGGATATGGATTGAATTACTACTCTTTAGATAAGGATGAATTTACTAGAGTAGAAACGCCAATTGATTTTGATATTATTTTTGACATAGCTCAAACAAAGGATGGAAAAATTTATATAGCAACGGATCAAGGATTACTTATTGTAACAGAGAAGACTAGCTCTATTTTTGTTGATATTGTTCAATGTCCATTAACCGGTTTGAAGATTAAAAAAATTCATATCAGTAATAATGGAGAGGTGTATTTTGCGACCACACGAGGATTGTGGCGCAAACAAAATCAGCAATATGATTTAATAAAAGGGAGTGAAAAGGTGGTTTTCAATACGGTATTTCAAACTGCGGATTCTCAAGTTTGGGCTGGAGCTATTAATGGTTTGTATAGAGTTGTAGAACAACGTTTAGATCAAAGTCACTTATTATTAGATTATGACATAAGATCTATTTGTAATGGGGTTGAAAATGATCTTTGGATTACGACGACTAAAAACGGTTTATATTGTTTAGATATAAATAGTTTAACGATGCGTCAACATTTAGTTTCTGATGATAAAAATGAGCGGTCTCTTTTAAGTAACACGCTATATTGTGTGTTTAAAGATGTTACAAATACCTTATGGGTAGCTTCAAGGGCTGGGGTAAATTATACAAATCTTGAACAAAAACATTTTAAGAGTTTACCAATACTTAAAGAAGCACATGTTAGGACGCTTTTTGCTACTGATAAAGAAGTGTATTATGGTGTTCACTCAGATAAATTTTATAAATATTCTTTTTCAGATTCTATTTGTATGGAAGTTGAGTTGGCTGAAAATAGTAAACCATTTAAAGTAGATACGTTGAATGGACTGATTCATTTGGCTACCTCAAAAGGTCTTTATAAGCAAAAATCTAAGCATATAGATGAATTTGAAAAAGTGTCAATCCTGAGTCACGGCAGTGCAAATAATTCCTTTGTTGTTACCTCTATGTGTCAGGATCGATACGGAAATCAATTTTTCGGAACACATAGTGGACTTCTTTTCAAGAATAAAGAAGAGAGTGGATGGGTGCATGATAAAAATAAAAATTTGGAATATTTAAAAGATGTTCGTGTTTTTTGTTTAAAATATGATAGGTTCAACGAATGTTTATGGGTAGGAACTATCTCAAAAGGCATGTTTAAGATAAACTTAAGTTCTGCAGGTGAACTATTTTCTTTAGAAAGATATAACGAACAAATGAGCGGTGCATATCATATACCAAACAATTCTATTTGGTGTTTTTATCAGGTGAAAAATGGTAAAATGTTTGTTGGAACCGATACTGGGTTGTTGTATAAGAATAAAAATGAGTCTGACTTTAAATCATTATCCGTAAAAGGAATTCAGAATAAGAAAATAATGGGGATTGTTAAAGATGCATCCTCAAATTTATGGTTAAATAACTCGCAGGGAATACTAAACTATTCAATTTCGGATAGTTTGGTGACCAAATATAATTATTATGATGGTTTGTTGACCAATACATTTACTGAGGGAATTTCTAAAAACAGCAATGGAACCATGTTTTTTGGGAGTTTATTGGGTATTAATTATTTTAAAACGGAAGAGTTACAGTACAATTCATTTTCTTCAAAAGTAGCTTTTACCAATTTACGAGTCCATAATACGAGAGTACCTGTAAATAAAGAGTTGTTAGGTTCTGTTATTCTTTCAAAAGATTTAAATAGTACTGAAAAAATAGATTTAAACTATCGGCAAAATAACTTTATGTTTGAGTTTACTAGTACAAATTATGCGAATGTAAAAATTAATAAGTACCGGCATACATTAGAGGGCTACGAAAATAAATGGCATGTTACGAGCAATCAAGAAAGGTTTGCAAATTACTCTAATCTTCCAAGTGGAGCTTATAGCTTTAAAGTCCAGGCGACGAATCCTTCAGGTAAGTGGTCTGGTCTACCTAAGGTAATAAATATTAGAATTCATCCTGCTCCCTGGGGTACTTGGTGGGCTTATTTGCTTTACTCTTTGTTTTTTTTAATACTATTGCTGACGTTCGCATACTTTTGGATTAATAAGCAAAAGTTGAGACATCAAATTGAGCTTTCTACTATTAAAAATGAGCAAGAAAAAGAAATTAATGAGATGAAGCTTATTTTTTTTACTGATGTTGCCCATGAGTTTAAAACGCCCTTGTCTTTAATTGTAGGTCCTTTAAATAATTTAATTAATGAGAATTTATCTAAAGAAAGGTTGGATTTTTGTTATCGGATAGTTTCGAGAAATACACAAAGAATGATGTATTTAGTAAATCAGCTATTAGATTTTAGGAAAATAAATTTTGGTGTTAATATTTTACAAGTTGCTAAAAATGATATTGTAGAATTTGTAAATGAAATCACAAAATATTTTGATTGGCAAGTTCAAAATTCAAGTATTGAATTATCGATTATCTCTCCTCAAAGTCTGGAATGTTATTTTGATAAAGATATTGTAGAAAAAGTAGTATTTAACTTACTGTCTAATGCTTTTAAATATACTCCTTCTAAAGGTAAGATTGAAATAGAAATTAAGTCTACTTGGAAAAACAATAATGAGATTGTTTTTATACATATAAAAGATAGTGGAAAAGGAATTTCTGAGGAAGATAAAAAGAAAATATTTAAACGACATTTTCACGGAAAAGACAGGTCTTCTTCTGGAATAGGTTTGCATCTTACAGCAACTTTGGTTGAAGCTCATAAAGGAGAAATAAGTGTTTTAGATAGTTCTATAGGAGGTGCTGAATTTATGTTGGTATTGCCTATTTCTTCAAATGCTTTTTCAGAGGAGGAATTCTTAGATGAAGCGAAATTAAATGACAACTTATTTCAGGATATTAATTTAATAAGGTCAGAGGAATCTGTTCAAAAAGAATCAATTAAACGAGATACTATTGAAAAAGAGTCTGTGCTTATTGTAGAAGATGATCATGACCTGCGAAAATACTTGATAAGTATTTTGCAACAAAATTATCTAGTTTATGAAGCGGTAAATGGTAAAGAAGGTTTGGATATCGCAATAAAAAATATTCCAGATTTAGTTATCACAGATGTAATGATGCCAGAGATGGATGGGATAGAAATGTGCAGAGCCATTAAAAAAAATATTTTAATTTCTCATATTCCCGTATTAATGTTAACTGCTAAAACAGGAAGTGAATTTTATAACACTGGATTGAGTGTTGGAGCTTGGGATTATATAGCAAAGCCATTTGATAGTTTTCAGCTGATAAAAAAGATTGAAAATATATTAAAAACAAGAAATAGTTTTAGAGTACATATTTCAAATCAAACCCATTCGGATAAAATTAAAAAGCATTATGTTTCTTATGATCAGAACTTGATTCATAAAGCAACTAGTATTGTGGCGTTAAAATTAGTAGAACCTGATTTTACGGTTGAGGATTTAGCAAAAGAACTTGGATTGAGTAGAATGCAGTTGCATAGAAAGCTTAAATCTTTAATAGGGATAAATACAACAAGTTTTATCAATTCTATTAGAATTAAAACAGCTGCCAAAATGTTTGACCTAGGATGTGATAGGGTTCAAGAGGCAATGGATGCTGTTGGTATAAATAGTCATTCTTATTTTAATAATTTATTTAAAAAAGAAAAAGGGATCGCTCCTCAAAAATATATTGAAGAAAATAAGTTGAAGTAAGGGTCTTTATAAGAATAGATATCACAATTAAAAAAATGAAAAGAGTCTAAGAAAACCAATTAGGGCTAGACCTACTTTCGAAAAAATAAATAAGTTATATTAGAACAGTAGCTCGAGGTAATTGAGTCTTTTTTTCAGGGAGAATAGGCGACGACTGTCACACTATGAAAATATCGGAAAGCCATACAGAGCCAGTTGCACAGTGTTTAAAAATAGTATAAATACTTTAGAAGTGGCTAACGCTACTTTATAGGATAATGTTAAGGTCAATTATATTGTGTGCATAGTTGTAGATTTTGAAAAATGCTGGCCTGTATTGTGTTCGTGTTTTGGCAAGATCAAACCCGCTGCAACTATTATTTCTGCTAATTTAGCAAACGATAAAATGAAAATAGAAATTGGAGTAACAGCTTTGAAAAAAAAAGGAAGTATGAGAAAAGAGACTTAACGTTTATGCCTCAGTTTTTTGATAGGTATATCAATTTAGTTTCCGATAAAGAATTCAGAGTGGACAGTTTATAAAATTCTAGAACAGATTTTCTTGATCTAAACGAACGATTAGAAGAATATCAAGATTTTCGTTACCAAGAAGGCAAATGGTCTCCGAAAGAAATGTTACAACATATGATAGATACAGAACGCATTCTTTCTTATAGAACTCTGGTGTATTCAAGAAATGATTCGAATGGATTGACTGGTTTTGACGAGAATTTGTATGCAAATAATACGAATGCTTCGGAGCAAACGATTTCTGATTTATTAGAAGAAATTCAAATAGTAAGAACAGCTACTATTTGTTTATTCAAGAATCTTTCAAAAGAAGCTTTGTATAGAGAAGGTATTTGTTTCAATGTTAAAATGACAAGTTTGGCTTTGGGTTTTGTGATTGTTGGACATCTTAAACATCATATAAAAGTACTTTATGAAAAATATTTCTCTAAGACTTAAGGTTCTAGAATTTGTCAGACACAATAACTTTAAACAGAATAGATTTTCATCAATTCTATAGAAGTTAGATATTTTTTCTTTAAAAGAATGCTAGTTTCTATACAAGTAGTATTTTTGCAATTCAAATTCGCAGACGATGATTGATATTCAAAAAATAAGAGCAGATTTTCCAATTCTTAAAGAACAAGTAAACGGAAAACCTTTGGTGTATTTTGACAATGCAGCAACAAGTCAGAAACCACAAGTGGTGATTGACTCTATTGTAGACTATTATTCTAAAATAAATGCAAATATCCATCGTGGAGTGCATACGTTAAGTCAGGTGGCTACAGATGCATACGAACAAGCCCGATTGAAAGTTCAAAAGCATTTCAATGCAGAGAAATCGTTTGAAATTATTTTAACTGCTGGAACAACCCATAGTATCAATATTGTTGCAACAGGTTTTACATCGCTTTTAAAAGAAGGTGATGAGGTTATTGTTTCTGCTTTAGAACACCATTCTAATATTGTGCCTTGGCAAATGCTTTGTGAAAGAACAGGTGCTATTTTAAAGGTTATTCCAATCAATGACGAAGGAGCGCTTTTAATGGATGTTTATGACGAACTCCTCTCTGATAAAACAAAAGTTGTATTTGTAAATCATATATCAAATGCATTAGGAACCATCAATCCAATCAAAGAAATTATTGACAAAGCGCATGCTGTTGGTGCAGCTGTTTTAATTGATGGAGCGCAAGCATGTCCTCATATAAAACCAGATGTTCAAGAATTGGATGTTGATTTTTATGTGGCGTCTGCTCATAAATTATGCGGTCCAACTGGAGTAGGGGTTTTATACGGAAAAGAGGAGTGGTTGAACAAACTACCTCCATATCAAGGTGGTGGTGAAATGATTGAAACCGTAACTTTTGAAAAAACTACCTATGCAGGTTTGCCTCATAAATTTGAAGCAGGAACTCCAAATATTGCAGGAGGAATATCTTTTGGTGTCGCTTTAGATTATATGAACGAAATTGGTTTTGAAAATATTGCAGCTTACGAGAACGAATTGTTGGAGTATGGAACAGAAAAACTATTAGAAATAGACGATTTGCGTATTTATGGGACTTCAAAAAAGAAAGCAGCTGTAATCTCTTTTAATATTGGTACAATTCATCCTTTTGACATTGGAAGTATTTTAGATAAATTTGGAGTGGCTGTTAGAACTGGTCATCATTGTGCACAACCCATTATGAATTTTTATAACATTCCTGGAACGGTAAGAGCTTCTTTTTCTTTTTACAATACCAAAGAAGAAATAGATGTACTTGTCGCAGCTGTCAAAAAAGCACAAATGATGTTGAGCTAAGAGTATTTCATAGTTTTTATTATAGGTAAAACTCTTTGGAAATAAAACAGTTACATGCGCTGAATGCCGCAGACTGGTTTGACAAATACACAAATTTCTAGAAAGACTTGATAAGAGAAATCCCCATATGTTCTCCATTGTAAAAAGGAGTCACAAAAGAAGTGGATGTATTGCTTTTGAAAAGTTTCTTTTGAAGATAAGGATACATTAAATAGGCTAATTTGGTGCTCAAAATTCCAAACCCCGCACCTGCAACTACATCTGAAAACCAATGCTTGTTGTTGTACATTCTTAAATAACCGGTAGTTGCCGCAATTCCATACCCTATAACTCCGTACCAAGGTGAGATGTGTTTGTATTCTTGATACATAAATTCAGCTCCCATAAATGCAACAGCAGTATGACCAGAAGGAAAAGAGTCGTTAGAGGTTGCATTAGGCCTTTCTCGTTGGGTGATTGATTTTGTAGCAAATACAGTACTTAATACAAGTACTGATGCAGTACCAATAATTAAAGTTCGATTTTTAAAATCGTTTTGCCCTTTTATACCAACCATATTCAAACCGTATACAGATAGTGTAGGAAGCAACATGGTGATGTCGTCAGCATGTGTGCTTTTAGTAGTATCAAAACTTTCTTGAATAGATCTGTTCACAGAAATAAGAAAACTACTGTTTAAACTCGCAAGTCCATAACCAATTAAAACAGTAGAGAAGATTAGAGGTTTGTAATTAAATCTTTTATGATGTAATGAGTCGACAGTGCTCTTTTGTGCACTCAATTTTACGATACATAAAAAGAGAAATAGTGTGGTTTTAATTCTCATAAGTTGTATTTTTTCTTAAAAATCCAACAATATATGAATTAATCAATTCTGGTTTTTCTTCTTGAATAAAATGTTTCGCATCGATCAGATGTATGTTATGAGCTGCTATTTTTAAATCTTTCGTTACTTGGTCCGCTTGAGGACTCCATTGCAGCATTGTATCATGTGCTCCCCAAATAACCATAGTTGGAATAATACAATTCTTTAATACATTAGAGTAATCGGGAAATGTGTTGCACGTGTTACTGAAAAACTGATACATGGCTCTGGTTTTTCCTTCCTTTAATGGTTTTTTATAGCCTTCAATTTCTGCCAGACTCAAGTTGTTCTCTTTGAGGCCTTTTTTAAATAACTGATCTACTAATATATTTGCGGTGCTTTTATTTTTATAGAGCCACATACTAAATTGTGCAAAGCCTCCTCTTTTCATTTTAATAGGCGGATTAAAACCTTCCTCGTAAATGATTGTGTTTAATAAAATTATGTTGTCCACTCTTTTAGGTGCTGACTTTATAAGTTCCCAAGTCCATAAGCCTCCAGCATCATGCGTTACATGAGACCATGTTTTTATATGTAAAGAATCCATCAATGCTACAATACGTTTGGCATGTTCTCGGGGAGTATAAATATCATACCCTTTAGGATTGTCACTACTACCAAAACCGAGCATGTCTGGGGCGATTACTCGATAGCCTTTTTGTGTTAACTCTGGAATCATTTTTCTGTAAAGCCATGAAGAGGTAGGGATCCCATGTAAAAGTAAGATTACCTTCCCTTCTCCTTGGTCTATATACTTTAGTGTCCCATCTTCAGAATTAAAAGATTGTTGTTGTTCTCTAAAGGCTGTATAATTCCACTGTGAAGTTTCAGAATTTTTTTTTTTGGTGGATTTGCATGAATTAAAAACAAGCATAGATAGAATCAGGAAAAAGAGACTGTAGGTATAAGACTGTATGTATTTCATAATTTTTTCTGAAATCAATATTCTATTAGATCGAAAAGGTAGAGAAATAATTTTGTATAAATAGAGATGAGAATTATAGATTTGATTATAGGGACTCATTTTATTCGGTCGAGTGAGATACTAAAGGATGTCTATGCCATCATTTTCGGCCAAAGTCTGCAGGGATTTCACCCCAGGCCTTTGTTTCCCATTTCAAAATTTGATTTTGATATGGATTGTTTTTTAGCCACAGTTCAGCTCTTTTAATCAGATCAAATAAAATTGCTGTGTCTTTGTTTAAAGCAAGTTTTGTTTTGCATTTACGTTGCTTTACCCATGAGATAGCGATTCTTGAATCGGAGTAGATAGGCAAGGTAAGTTGTTTTTTTGTTTGCAACCATGCAAGACCATGTACTAAGGCTAGAAACTCTCCAACATTATTTGTCCCTGACTTATATGGACCTTGAATAAAAAGTTGAGTTGCGGTACTCGTAGCTACACCACGATATTCCATTAGTCCAGGATTTCCACTGCAAGCAGCATCTACAGCGATGGTGTTTAATAGAGGTTTTCCATATGTTTTTTTTTCTTCAGCAGACAATTCCTTTTTCTTTGTACTGATGCCTTTGTATTCTTCATAGGTGCCTTTGAAAGCTTTTTCAGCTAGTTCTTTATCGGCAAACGATTTGTATTTTGCTCTAGGATAACCATCAATATTTTTCTTACAAACATTCCAAGAAGTAAAAACACCTCTTTTTTTTCCTTCCCAGATTACATAATATTTTTTTGCCATTTAATTGAACCCTTAGTTTATTGGGGTGAGTTTATATTAATAGAATAATAGATTTATATTTTTTATAAAATAGCCTCTTCTATAACTCTAGGGAAATTAGTCTGTTCTAGTATATGAATATTTGCAGCTATGTCTTCGGGAGTATCCATTATCAGTACAGGCGTGGTTGCTTGAAAAATAGTAGCACCTTTATCATAATGTTCATTTACATAATGAATCGTAATTCCTGTCTCGGTTTCTCCTTGTTCTTTAACCGCATTGTGAACATGCATACCATACATTCCTTTTCCGCCAAATTTAGGAAGTAATGCAGGGTGTATATTTATAATTTTATTTGGAAATCCTTTGACGATGTTTTCAGGTATTTTTAATAAAAAACCTGCTAAGATGACGTAATCTGCATTTTTAAGGAGGTAATTTAGAACTAAATCGTCTTCAAAAAAGGCTTTTTTGGGAAAATATACATGAGGAATGTTTAATTTTTTTGCTCTTTCCAGAACAAAAGCATCTTTTCTATTGCTGATTATAGAGGTCACAGAAATTGAGTCATGCTCTTGAAAGTAGTGGATGATGTTTTCTGCGTTACTTCCTGATCCGGAAGCTAATATTACAAGTCTTTTCATTGTCTATTTTAAAGTGTGTTGAACTGCAAAAGAAATAAAAATTATTAATATTCTGCCAAGATAATCAAAATATTGAAGATATTTTTTTACTTTAGTGATCACATTTTTGTGGTAAAGTGCTTTTTTAAATGAAAGTTTGTTATTTTTGCCACGATTTAAAATTTAAAATAAAAAAAATTATGTCAGACATTGCATCAAGAGTAAAAGCGATCATCGTTGATAAATTAGGCGTTGACGAAAATGAGGTAACTACTGCAGCTAGCTTCACTAACGATTTAGGAGCTGATTCATTAGACACTGTTGAATTGATTATGGAATTTGAAAAAGAATTTTCAATTCAAATACCAGACGATCAAGCAGAAAACATTGGAACTGTTGGGCAAGCGGTAAGCTACATTGAAGCAGCAAAAAAGTAAGACTTTTATGGAATTAAAGCGAGTAGTAGTAACTGGACTTGGTGCATTAACGCCAATCGGAAATAATATTGAAGAATATTGGAAAGGACTAGTAAATGGTGTCAGCGGAGCTGGGCCTATTACTAATTTTGATGCTGCCAAGTTCAAGACTCGTTTTGCTTGTGAATTAAAAGACTTTGATGTGCATGATTTTATTCACAGAAAAGAATCTAGAAAAATGGATAGGTTTACTCAGTTTGCAATGGTTGCATCTGATGAAGCTATTGCTGATGCTGGTTTGACTGATGAGAATGTAGATCATGACAGAGTGGGAGTAATTTGGGGTGCAGGAATTGGTGGTATTGACACATTTGAAAAACAAGTGATGGAATTTGCTGCTGGTGATGGAACGCCAAAATTTAACCCATTTTTCATTCCTAAAATGATTGCTGATATAGCACCGGGAATGATTTCTATCAAACATGGTTATAGAGGTCCAAATTTTACAACCGTTTCGGCATGTGCCTCTTCGGCAAATGCAATTATTGACGCTATGAATTATATCCGTTTAGGATATGCTGATATTATTGTTTCAGGAGGTTCTGAAGCAGCAATAACACAATCAGGTATGGGAGGTTTTAACGCCTTACATGCTCTTTCTCAAAGAAATGATGATCCTCAAACAGCTTCAAGACCATTTGATAAAAACCGTGAGGGATTTGTTATGGGAGAAGGAGCAGGAGCATTGATCTTAGAAGAATACGAACACGCAAAAGCGCGTGGGGCAAAAATTTACGCTGAGGTAGCTGGTGGAGGACTTTCTGCAGATGCTCACCACTTAACAGCTCCACATCCAGAAGGTTTAGGTGCGAAAAACGTAATGCTAAACTGTATAAAAGATGCAGGTCTTACTATCAATGACATTGATGCTATTAATGTTCATGGGACATCAACTCCTCTTGGAGATATTGCTGAAACAAAAGCAATAAAAGATGTTTTTGGTGAACAAGCATATAATATCAATATCAATTCAACAAAATCTATGACTGGGCATTTATTAGGTGCTGCAGGTGCTATTGAAGCAATTGCTTCTATTTTGGCAATGAAACATGGAATTGTTCCTCCAACGATTAATCATGCAACAAATGATGAGAATATTGATGAAAAACTAAACTTAACGTTGAATAAACCTCAAAAAAGAGATATCAAAGTAGCAATGAGTAATACGTTTGGATTTGGTGGTCACAATGCATGTGTTTTGATAAAAAAAATAGACTAAATAACTTTTGAAATTTATTCGTAACATAATTCAGCCTCAAGGAAAAGAAGATGAGGTTTTTTATGTTGCAATAAAAAAATTACTTGGTTTTAGACCTAAAAACATCAACTATTACAAAACTGCTTTTATACATCGATCTGTAAAAGTATTGGACGAGAATGGAAACCCTATCAACTATGAAAGGATGGAATTTCTTGGTGATGCTATGTTGGGCTCTATCATAGCCGCTTTTCTTTTTAAAATGGTTCCTGATGGCAATGAAGGGTACTTGACGCAGATGCGTTCAAAAATAGTAAGCAGAAGCCAACTAAACACTTTGGGGAAAGAATTAAACCTGTTGGAGTTTGTAAAAAGCACGATTTCTAAAAATAGAATGGGAGAAAATATTTATGGAAATATTTTTGAAGCATTAATAGGTGCAATCTATTTAGACAGAGGATACAAATATTGCGAAAAATTTATTGACAAAAGGGTTATAAATGCCTTTGTTGATATTCCTTCTTTAGAGAACAAAATTACTAGCTATAAAGGACTTATTATTGAGTGGTCGCAAAAGACTAAGAAGAACTTGAATTTCGAATCATACGAAGATTCTGGGAATGAAAATATTCGCCATTACAGCGTGAAATTGACATTGGATGGAAAAGTAGTTTCTAAGGGAAGAGCCACTTCTAAAAAGAAAGCTGAAGAAATTGCTGCTAAAAGAATATACTTTATTTATCAAGACGAAATCAAAAACATACTCTAGTTCTCTACAACGTTTTCGTATCTTTATTTTATGTTGCTCTAAATTATGAGTAACTTAGCCGAAGTTTAGTAGTAAAAAAGGTGTGTTTGCGCATACAATTTTTTAAGTTTTGAAAATGTTTATTTAGTTTATATGCAAGTACATTCTTTAGAGATAGATGATTTTGAAGACTCAAATTTCACATTGATAAGCATACATACGAGTTTATCAGATTATAAACTTGCATATCTTTTAAATAAAGATTTAAACCTTTGTTTTAAAAGATCAAGTGACTCGTTAGTGGTTGAGGACAACACGCAAGAGGCTGAGTTTTCGGTTTATAGTTATAAAGATGAGTCTCAGTTTGTAAATTGGTATTTGATAGAGAATACATATCATGGAGTTTCGAATACACCTATTGAAAATGGGTTGTTTGGAGCAATTAATGAAACAGTAAATAGAACCAGCTATTTAATTCCGGAAAAGAAAAAAACGGATTTTTTATTTAAGATAGAAGGAGATTTTGATCCGTATTTAGTTCACAAGACGATACAAAATATAAATAAAATGGAGCAAGTTATGACCTCCTATGAAATAGACATAACAACACTAAAGTCGAAAGATTTTTTAATAATATAAATATGCCAAATACTAAAAAGACAAAAATTGTTGCAACCCTTGGACCTGCAATTAACAACAGAGAAACTTTAAAAGAGTTGATGATCTCTGGGGTAAACGTTTTTAGAATTAACTTTTCTCATGCTGATTATACAGAGGTAACGAAAATAGTAAAAATAATTAGAGAGCTAAACGACGAAATGGGATACCATGTTGCTTGTTTGGCTGATTTACAAGGTCCTAAATTACGTGTAGGTGTAATGGCGGAAGGTCTTATATTAGCTAAAGGAGATGTGTTTACTTTTACTACTGCTGATTTGGCAGTAGGTACTAAGGAGACGGCTTTTATGACTTATAAAAACTTTCCTATTGATGTAAAAGTTGGTGAGCAAATTTTGGTTGATGATGGTAAATTACTTTTCGAAGTAACTGCTACTGATGGTAAAGAAAATGTAACTACCAAAGTATTACGTGGAGGTCCAATAAAATCTAAGAAAGGTGTAAACTTACCAAATACTGCAATTTCTTTACCTGCATTGACAGAGAAAGATGTTGAAGATGCAATTTTTGCATTGTCTTTAGAGGTAGATTGGATGGCGTTATCTTTTGTGCGTAACCCAGAAGATTTAGATGCTATTCATCAATTAATAGAAAAACATTCTGATACTTCTGTTTACAGAACTAGAGTGATTTCTAAAATTGAAAAGCCAGAAGCTTTGGAAAATATTGATGCAATTATCGCTAATACGGATGCCTTAATGGTTGCTCGTGGTGATTTAGGTGTTGAGATTCCTATGGCTGAGGTTCCATTGGTTCAAAAAATGTTGGTAAGAAAAGCGAAAGCAGCTAAGATTCCAGTAATTATTGCAACTCAAATGATGGAAACGATGATAGATTGCCAGGTTCCTACAAGAGCTGAGGTAAATGATGTTGCGAATTCAATTATGGATGGGGCAGATGCAGTAATGTTATCTGGAGAAACTTCTGTTGGAGAATTTCCTAATGAAGTGATTAAAAAGATGCGTGAAATTATTATGAGCGTTGAGCATTCACCATTAATTGATGTGCCTAGACAGGCTCCCGTATTTAGTAGTACTGATCGTTATTTGTCTGATGCAGTTTGTTACCAAGCAGCTTCTATGGCAGATCAAATCAAAGCAAAAGCAATTGTTACTTTAACATATTCAGGGTATACAGCATTTCAAATTTCAGCTTTAAGACCGAATTGTCATGTTCAAGTATTCTCTCCAAACAAAAGAGTTTTAGCAATGTTAAACTTGTATTGGGGTGTAAAAGCGAGATACTTCAAAAGTGATGCATCTACAACCAAAACCATTGCTCAGGTGAATCAAATGGTTATTGAAAAAGGTGTTTTAGAAGCAGGTGATTATGTAATCAACTTGAATTCAACGCCTGTAAAACATAAAGGAATGGTAAACAATTTACGTGTTACGAAAGTTCAGAAATTCTAAGCTTTTTAAAGGGCTATAAATACTTTTTAAAATGCCTGTATATTAAGTATACAGGCATTTTCTTCATGCTTAATTCTATTTCCCGAGAGAAAAATTAAAAAAATTAAGTATCTTTAATATTTTCTAAAACACATACGATGGCAATAAAAAACTTCAAAGCACCCACAAATAAGCAAGATGTAGATAATTCTGATAAAATTTTAGTGTCAAAATACATGACTACAAAGTTGATAACTTTTAAGCCAGATCAATCTGTTCTTGAGGTGATGGAGTTGTTAATAAAAAACAAGATATCTGGTGGTCCTGTTGTAAATGAAAAAAATGAATTGAAAGGAATTATCTCAGAAGGAGATTGCATGAAACAGATTGCAGAGAGCGGTTATTATAATGTTCCTATGAATAATGTGAAGGTAGAGGATCATATGATAAAAAATGTAGATACGATTACTTCTGATATGTCAATTTTTGAAGTAGCGAGTTTATTTTATAACTCAAAAAGAAAGCGTTTCCCTGTTTTAGATAATGGAGAATTAGTGGGACAAATAAGTCGTAGAGATATTTTAAAAGCAGCATTGGCTTTAAAAGATCATTCGTAGTTAAGAGTCTTTTCGAATCAATAGATAAAACTCATTTTCTAAGGCTAGATAGCCTTGGTCATAATTATAATAATAAGTATTTCCTGTTTTAGTGACATAAATATTTGTAAAATATTCAAAATAAAATCCCAGATCTATTAATTTAGATTTTGGTATTTTTGTTTTCCCAGAACTATTTAATTTGCTTAAAATTTTATAATTCTTCTTCAGTCTGTTATTTGTGTTTCGGATTAAGTTTTTACTATCAGAATTTACTTTGTTGTTGTAAGAGTTCCTGCAATAATCTGAACAAAACTTTTTGTCGGATCTACCAACAAACTCTTCATTACATTCTAAACATTGTTTTTTCATAAAAATAGATTCTTAAATGAATCTCTAAGGTACAACATAGGGTCTATGAAAAGAAATTTCGAAGGGTTCTATTTTTTTGCATTTATTTTGATTATCAAAACAGAAGTATAAACTTTGCTGTCAGTACAGGATAGATATTTGACTATCCTTATTAACTTTGGAGCAATCAAATAACCAATAATTGAACAATAACCTTACCCAGAAGAGTAGTCCAACTTGGGCTGCCAATAGTGCTGATCAAACTTTGAGTTTTCAGCAGGTATACCAAAAATATTGGTCTAGGTTGTATGGAGTGTCTACCTTTGATGTGACGCTTTTTATGAGCTTATAAA